>ERZ773057.380-NODE-380-length-19222-cov-12.323734_pt1 | contig 19222 bp, 9 predicted proteins | sample MGYA00580629_ERZ773057 | MGnify/ENA primary metagenome ERZ773057 (study PRJEB29015, sample SAMEA2738143) | human oral metagenome | biome: human oral; feature: human-associated habitat; material: saliva | place: China | collected 2163 ...
TAAGTTTACAAGTTGACGTGTTCGCCTGTGCGTTCAGGTAAATCATAGCCAACATCGGTTTATAATCAGTTTACAAGTTTACGAGTTTACAAGTTTACGAGTTCATAAGTTTACAAGTTGACATGTTCGCCTGTGCGTTCAGGTAAATCATAGCCAACAGCGGTTTATTATCAGTTTACGAGTTCATAAGTTTACAAGTTGACGTGTTCGCCTGTGCGTTCAGGTAAATCATAGCCAACATTGGTAATCATAATTATGACGTACTGATGAGAACTTCGTTCGAATAATTCTGAATTGTGAATTCTGAATTAACAGAGGATTGTGAATCAACTATTTCGTTAGTTTTGGCATTTCCGAAGTAGCGTCTTCGATGATAAACGACTTGCCCTGCTCCTTTATCTTGATATAAATGATCTTGTCTTTTATAACTTCGTATTTTTCTGTTGGCCATGAGAAGGAAACACGGAACCAGTCATTATTCAAGGCTTTAATCTCCAGTGTTTGAAGATTCTCCTTTACACAATCCTGTGCATTGAGGAGTACGTCAGCATCAGTGTCGGCAGTCTTCTTCAAAACCTTTGGACTAACAAACTTCTTTGCAATCACCATGTAAAGGTCTGAGAGCTGATAGATAAGGCTGTTCATATAGGTCTTGTAAAAACCATAAGCGAACTGTTGCTTTTCCTTCTGTGTTTCGTTCATCGTAACAGCAGCACTTTTAGCCTTTTTAGCTTGTGCATAGGTTGTAAGTGGTGCAGAAGCCAAGCATACAGCTAAGCTTATTGCAAGATAAATCTTTTTCACTGTTATAGTTGTTTATAGAATTAATATCAGTAAAAATAGTTGGTCGCTTTTCAAGTTGTATCGTGTCAAGTTCCTCAGCGCATAACTGTTTAGGTGTTATAGTATTTGCCTCTCTGTAGCTGACAAACGTTGAAATCTTATCAGTACTTTTCTTTATAATTGTTTGTTTCGTGTGCAAAGATAGGAAATAAAACTATTCAAACAAATTATTTTGCAATTATTTTCAAAGAGAATGAAATTAAGTGGACGAGTTGGCAAGTTATTTGCAGCAATAGACCACAGTTTACATTAGTTTTCATAATGATGGCATACTGATGAGAACTTCGTTCGAAAAATGATATGTATTATGAATTATGAATTAACAAAGGATTATGAATTGTTTTTTAATAGCACTCATCGCATAAAGGAATATACTGAATGAAGTCATTGATTGTAAGTACTGTTTTTCTCTTAGGACTTTTAGGACTGATCTATACGGTTAATTATCTTTACTATCGATTCTCCCCTGTCCATTCATTCCCGAGTGTTACCACCCTTTCTGCAAGAGCTCTCTTGGGGATGTTCATAAGTGGAGTAGGTTACTTCGGTACGCTCTTTTGCTTGGTGTCCTTTGATAGCGAATTAAGATTAACCCATTCTGTCTCTCTGCAGATATATCTATGTATTGGAGTGTTTCTGCTGTTGATAGCAGCGATAGTAGGTATTTTTCGATACGACAAAGGTGTTTGGCTTCGTCGTAATCCTAAGCATAGCAGGCTTTTCCTTCCCTCGTGGAATGAAGGATCTAAGAATATGGGTGTTTCAATAAGCAAGGTTGATGATATCAATTATGGTCGCGGCGTAAGTTTCTCATGGTTTGATGGATGTTTTATTACTGCAGGAAGACACAGCGTAGCGTTTGAATACTATGAATATAAATTTATGGCACACCGCTCTATCCGTAAGATTATTTACAAAAAAGAGATGAGTTTTAATTTCAAAGCAGGTGCGGTATATGTGATAAAGATAATTCCAGAGAGGCAAACCTTCCAAATCACACAAGATACGACAGTTAACTTTGGCCTTTGAGACTTGAACTACGAATTCCTCGAATGGCACGAATTATTTTAACCTTTGAGCATTGAGTTTTGCACATTGAACTTTATGCTCTGTACGATTAACGACTACGAATTCCTCGAATGGCACGAATTATTTAGCAAAAAGGGGTCGCGCAATTAGAGAAATTCGTAGTGCTTTGTTGGCAGTTTACGAGTAGACTGGTTGACGAGAGACGAGTTACTTGTAGCGATAAACCATAGTTAACATCGATAATTATAAGTGGTAGTTGACGAGTAGGCAAGTTGACGAGTAGACAAGTTATTAGCATCGATAAGCCACAGCTAACATCGGTAATAAAGCCACAGCTAACTTCGGTGATAAATAAACAGCTAACATCGGTAACAAATAAACAGCTAACCATTCTTCCTCTATCATCTTGCTTTGTAAAGATAATTCATTGCTTGAAAATAAAAGGGCGTTAATACCATTCAAGTTAACGCCCTTTTAGCTTGCAAAAGACGCCCTTTAAGCCCCTTGCCAACGCCCTTTTGAACCCTTAGTAAGCCCCTTCTAAACCACGCATCTTCAACTATCTGATAGCAAAAGACTTACGGTTGTATTGAGACCATGAATTCTTAACCCTGTTTCCAAGTTCTTTAAGCCGAAAAGTAAAATAAATTCAAACGACGACTACGATTTTTTATCCTTTGAACTACGAATTTCTCGAATGACACTAATCCTTGCAAACCTTGACCTTTGAACTACGATTTTCTCGAATGGCACGAATTATTTAGCAATAAGGATTAGCGCAATTAGAGGAATTCGTGGTGCAGTATTGGTAGTTTATGAATTGACCAGTTATTTATGGTTCTTCCTTAAACTAAAATGCTTATATAATAGGGCACACAGAGTAACGGAGAGGACGGAGATAAAGGCAATGTCACGGAGGTGGGGATGGTACAAGGAGCGAGGGAGGTAAATGCTATGTCACGGAGGGGGGCACACAGAGCGTGGGAGGTGTAGCATACAGCTTCCTAATAACTCTTGAGATAAATGCTTTGAGCATAGAGGCTCAAATAAAGCTGGCAAACTACCTCCATCGCTCCACGCACTGACGGTGCCTTCGTGGCTACCAATGCTTTGTTTTGATAACCCTTCGTTGTCTCCATTTCTCTGTGTGACATTTCGTCAGAGACCTATGCTTAGGCGAATCGTTATCACTCCCAAACTCTGAATACCCAAGTTTTTGTTATGTGGTATGAGACGGTGATATAGAAAAGATGGACGGTAATAGATAAAGTTACGTTTTGTTTTGATAACCCTCCGTACCCTCCATTTCTCTGTGTGACATTTCGTCATAGACCTATGCTTAGTCGAATCATTATCACTCCTAAACTCTGAATACCCAAGTTTTTGTTATGTGGTATGAGACGGTGATATATAAAAGATGGACGGTAATAGATAAAGTTACGTTTTGTTTTGATAACCCTCCGTACGCTCCATTTCTCTGTGTGACATTTCGTCAGAGTTCTGAACTTAGGCAAGTCATTATTATCTCCAATATCTGAATACCCTAAAAAAACTCTCCGGTATGATAAATCCTTCCGAAAGAACTGATATTCTCGTTTTTTTTTGTTACCTTTGCCATATCAGTTATTTTGCCTGCTCGTTATCTTTGCAGTACTAAGATTGATGTAATTTCAGTGATATCCAAGTGTTTTAGAGCTTTGTTTCTCAGGTGCTTGGATTTCTTGCATGATTTTACGCTGCTGTCTTTAAGGAATAGACAAATAATCCACCAATCCGAATTAAGGAGATGAGTGGTGAGTGTATGATTTGCAAATGAGGGCTTGCGAAGTCGCTTGGCAAGGATTTAACGACTGTCTCTAAGTGGGTATAAACCTTTTAACCTTCATTAAGTAAGGTTCTTTGAAATATTCAGTGTGCAGAAATGTAGTATTGATGATTTTGTACGAGACAATGATGAGTATGTTATCAAGAAAACAGAATAATTTATAGTTCATGAATAATAACAGTCCATATACAGCCGCTATCACAGGGGGTGGATTTCTCTTCCCAGAGACCAATGCACTTTTACCTTTACTCCAGTCAGCAGATAGAGAGGCTCTCCTTAAAGATGAGCGGGCGCATAATCGTCTGCTGCAGATTAATGCAGAGTCATCACGAAATAGGGCTATTGTAGAGATTGTCCGACGTTACGATGCAATGCCAGTATCTTTCTGGGTTGATTATCAATTTATGAATGAGAACGACCAATTGGTAGCATTATTTTTTGTTATACTAAAGACCTACAAAATCTGTTTTGACTTTCATATCAATGTGACTATGCGAAAGTGGAACAGTATCAGCAAGTCATTGTCTTATGATGATATCAATTTGGAGTTCAACGAGTTAGCGGCAAGAGACGAATTTGTTGACTCATGGAGTGATAAGACAAAACGCAAGGTAGCCAGCACCTACTTGACAATTCTTCGCAAAGTAGGTCTTCTAGATATGGAGGGCAATCTACACCCTCTTTCTGCAAGTAATTTTGATTACTATATCCTCAACGGCGAACAGTGGTTTCTTGAAGCCTGTTTGTTACAGCCGTATCAGATTGATAATATTAAAAAGCAACTCGTATGACAATCTGGGAACTCTATGATAAGTTGAAGAGTCCAGGATTTATGGACCCTGAGAATGGTGACTTGTTTTACAATTTCTTTATATACCAGTATCCTGCAGAGAAAGAGTATGACATCCGCAATCAGATATTGGATTTTAAGAAAAATCTTATTCGTCCGAATAACTATGTAGATGTATTGACCTTAAATCTCTTTGAGGAATTCTGTAGGTTTCTTGACCAAAAGAAGTTTCTGAAACATCCTAGTATGCTGAAATATCAGTTGGAAAGAGAGAAGACAGATCCTTCTCAAGCTCAGAATACACAAAACACGCTGACTCGTAATGCCCACAGTAAGGAGTTTTTACGATTTTTGCATCAACGTATTCTTGATCATATCAATATTAATGACGATTTTCGTCGTCCATACGTCTTCGTACATGGCGTAGGTAGTATGTTCCCATATTTACGGGTCAATGAGTTGTTAGCCCTCTATGAGGACTATAATGACACAAGTCGCTACAAAATAATAGTATTTTATCCAGGCCATCGCGAAAACAATTCGTTCCGTTTATTCGGTACACTTCCCGATAGCCATACTTATCGTGCAACCCTTCTAATTAATGAATGAAAGAGCGAACCGAATGCAGTCTCGATTTTGTTTGAGTATTGCCGAGGTAAGCCAGATATCGAATAAAAATCAATAATATGAAACTGAGTGAGTTATATAATAAGCCAATTGCCCGAGCTGTTAATCCTGCCGTTAGTGCTACAAAATTTGATCCAGAGACAGAGACGACAGAAATCGAGGAGTACGTGTTTACTGATGAAATCATCAATGGACTCTATAGAATTCTTGATGCTATTAAGAATAACAAGCCATACGACCATGTAGGTATTTGGATTGATGGTTACTATGGTTCAGGTAAGTCTCACTTTCTGAAGTATCTTGACTATTGTATCACCCCTCGTACTCAGGAGAGGGCTTTAGAACGTCTCGTAGAAGCAGTAAGAGCTATTGATCCGATGGATGAAAATCACACCATTAGTTGCGATTACGATGCCATGCAGGACATTGCTAATTGGCTTAAACGATCTACTATTGATACTTGTATCTTCAACCTTGAAACGAGCTACGATAACTCAACGGATAGAAAGAAGGCTTTTCTACACGTTTTCTGGAATGAGTTCAATGGTAAACGTGGCTTTAATAAGTTCAATCTTACGCTGGCACAGAATCTTGAAAAGCCTTTGCAGGAGAAAGGTTTGTTTGAGCAATTCAAGGAGCGTATTGCCGAAGAGGGTGGCGACTGGAATAATCCGGGCGAGGCTGCTGATATGATTGACAATGAGCTGGGTATGGTTCTTGACATTGCTTGTGAATTGGCTCCTACGCTTGACAAGGAAAGTATTCGTGAACGTATTTTGAGACGCGACACCAATATCAGTATTGATCGCTTCAGCTCAGAACTATCTTCTTACCTAAAGGATAAAGGCGACAATTATCGCTTGATTCTTTTGGCGGATGAGGTGAGTCAGTTTATCAATAAGGAGCGTGACCGCTATCTGAATCTGCAGGAAATCATTACCAAACTTTCTGAGGCCTGCGATAACAAGGTCTGGGTGGCTTGTACTGCTCAGCAAGACCTTTCAGAGGTACTTGACGACTGCAATATTGCTGAGGAAAGAGATAAGGAGGGAAAGATTAAAGGACGTTTTGAGGTTAAGGTGTCATTGAAAGGAACACAGCCTGAAGTAATCACTCAGAAGCGTATCCTCGACAAAAAAACAAATGTTATACCTGAGCTGGAAAAGCTCTACAACAAGGAGAAGGCTGCTTTTGGTCTTCAGTTCAAGCTGCCTAACAGCTATGTTTCTTATGAGTCAAAGGAAGATTTCGTCGCTTACTATCCGTTTGTGCCTTACCAGTTTAAGTTGATTATGCAGGTATTCAACTCGTTCCTGAATCTTGGCTATGTTGCTAAGGAGGTGAAAGGTAACGAGCGAAGTATCATCAAAGTCATTCACTCTACTGCCAAGAAAAATGCTGATGAAGAGCTTGGTAAGTTTGTTTCCTTTGATGAGCTGTACAACAATATGTTCGAGGAGGGGTTGCAGGCGCGTGGACAGAGAGCCGTAGATAATGCTATTCGTATGGCTCGCCAGTATGAGAATGACCCTAATATGGCTGTCCGTGTGGCGAACATCCTCTTTATGATCTGTAATATCTCACAGACTGACCAGTTGCTCTTCCCTGCCAATATTGACAACGTTACAACGCTTTTGGTTAAGGACGTTACGACTCCACGCCTTACCATCAAGAATGATGTGGAGAAAATCCTTGATTACCTCTGCGATAACAATATTATCCGTCGTGAGCCTGGACAGAATGGCACGCTCGAAACCTATACTTTCTATAGTGAGGAAGAGATGAAAGTGGCTCAACTCATTCAGTGTCAAGTCGTAGACAACAATACGCAGGCAGAGATGTTACGTGAGATTTTCTTCAAGTATCTTAGTTCTCTTCGCAATAAGGAAAAGTATCTAACACGAACCTTCGCCGTAGGTGCCTCTATCAAGCAGCGACAGTTTCTTTCTAATTCTCCCGACGTTGTGGTAGAGTTTGCTGTCGATGTTGATTATGACAGCCCGGACTCGTTGGCACCCAACAATGCTGTCAATAAGATGGTTTATTATATTGCTCCACAGTTAGGTGAAAGCAAGAAACTGCAGAATGCTTTCTATTGGTATTGTCAGGTGAACCGCTATATGTCCACACCAGCATCCAGTGATGAGAATGCTAACACACGCAGGGAGTTTGAGCAGCGCGCAAAGGAACTGTTTGAGAACATTATAGCACCTGGTTTTCAAAAGATTCTTGATACCTGCCCTATCATCAGCGGTATGCGGATTCTCGATGAGGTTGAGCTTGGTAACAAACGAGGAGATGACCGTTTCCACATTGCTATTCAGAAGCATCTTGCAAGTATTTATACTAAGGGAAGTTTGGTTGATCGACCTGACATGCCTAATACTACTGATGCCTTGAAGAAAGCCATACTGCGCCCAATCAATCCGGGCGATTATGATGGTATGAGGGCTGATTTGACAGCTGCTGAGCATGAGGTGGAAATCTATTTGGACAGGCAGTATGCTGAGGTTAATGTGGCTGACGTGACCAGTAAGTTTACCAAGGAGCCTTACGGGTGGGACCCCCTCTGTACGCTCTACATTATCAACGAACTAGTACGTCGCCATCGTCGTGACTATTCATATAGCAATAATCCAAATGTAGACACAAATCTTGTGGCCAGCCGTTTGGTACAGGAAATGAATAAGTTTACGCTGCGAAAAGCAAAAGTAATCTCACAGGAACTTATCAACAAGTTTATAGCAGCTTGGAAGGATATCTTTGGTGTTACGGAGGTGTTCTCTACCAATGACAGCACACAGCTTTTCCGTCTCTGCCGTGAACCTGAGAACTCTCGTAGTCTTACTAATATTCGTGATACTTATCGTAAGTTAGAGGCAGAAATCGGTGCTTATCCTTTTGCAGAGCCTATTCATCAGGCGATTGACCTCTTTGACGAATGGCTTAGTGAACGCGACCCTCAGAGATTCTTTGAGGCGATAGTTGCCAAGCAAAAAGAAGCACGTGACATTATTGACAAGTGCAGAGAGGTAGTGCAATTCTCACAAGACCAACTGCCTACGTATAAGAAGCTTTGTCAGTTTGCTACAGATAACGAATATAATTTCCCCTTTGTTTCGGAAGACTGTATGGAAAGTGTTGATGAGTTTGTTAAGATTGTGGATGACCCATGGCCGATTAAGAAACTCCGCGACTATATGAAGCTATATAGGGAACTTGAGAACAGTCTTGAAGAGGCGCGTAGTACTTTCCGTGATCAGATACGCAAAGCTTATAATGAGCAGTTTGACTATCTGGAGAGAGTTGCAGGAGAGCAGAATGTGCCTGTTTCTGTTCTTGCCAATCGTGAGGACACGATATCAAGCAAGACGGCTTCTGATAATATTTTGATGTTGAAAAACAATATCAGTATTGAAGCTTTTTATAAAGAGCAGATTGGTAGAATCCTTGACTATGCGAGCAAGCACAATCCGAAGACATCAGCAGTAACAGGAGAGGACAGTGACGCTGACACAGTGCCTTCTACGCCTCAGAAGAGAATTCGCCAGGCTTCTTTGCAGACTAAGACAAGTATTCCTCTTTCGACAGAGGAGGATATCGACCACTATCTAAAAGGACTGAAAGAGCAAATCATAAAGATGCTTGTCGACTATGATAGCATTATGATTATCAAGTAGTAGTGGCTATACCAATAAATCATTAATTCGATAATTCGTGATGGAAACCGGAAGGATAAAGAAATTTGCAACTGAGGCTCGGAATAAATTAAAGGCTGGCATTGCAGCTAAAATAGTTGGATTAGGATTCGACCGTGAAGGAAATGTACCTGAATACCTCCAGCCACAACTGGTGCAAGGAGGAACTTTGTGGAACGGACAACTGCAGACGGAAGAATTCTACCATCAGTGGCAGGCGCTTTACAAGCGTGTTCAGCAGAAGGGCATCAAGGAAGTCTATGAAGAGGCTGCCTACACATGGTTTAACCGGCTTGTGGCTATTCGTATTCTACAGAAGAATAGTCTTATCGAACCTGTCCTTGACTATGTTGATGATGTGCGTACCCCAAGAATTGTGGACGAGGCACGTATGGGACGCGTCCCACAGATGCAGGAACGACAGCAACACTTATTGAAGAACTTGCTTGACGATGACGCTAAGACCACAGAGCAGTTTGCTATTCTTGTAACTGCTTTCTGCCACGATAATCCTATTCTTTACAGATGCTTTGGTAAGATATCCGACTATACGGAGATTCTTTTACCTAACGACATCTTGACAGAAGGAGGATTTGTCGATATGCTCAACCATACGGAGTTTATCACTGATGCCGATTTCTTCTCCCCAGAACTCATAGGATGGCTTTATCAGTTCTATATAGCAGAACGCAAGGACGAGGTGTTTGGAAAGAAAGGTAAGTTTGCGGCTGACGAAATCCCTGCTGCCACACAGATATTCACACCTAACTGGATTGTGAAGTACATGGTAGAGAACACCATCGGGCGCATCTATCTTGATAAGAACCCTGGTGCTGCCGCTGAGTTTAAACCTAAATGGAAGTATCTCGTGGAGCCATCTACGCCAACGCCGAAGGAGGTTATCTATCAATATAGGGAGTTGACCGAACTGCTGGTTGGCGACTTAGCCTGTGGCTCTGGACATATCCTCAACGAGTGTTTCGACCTGCTTTACGACCTCTATATCTATGAAGGATATAGCCGTAGAGAGGCTGTGGAGAATATCTTCATCCATAACCTACGAGGCATTGACCTTGACACACGTGCTAAGCAGTTGGCTATCTTTGCGCTCATGCTGAAAGCTTGTCAGAAGGATGCGAACTTTGCCGATGCCCATATTCTGCCTCATGTGCTCTCAATGCCTACACCGATTCCGCAAGAACAAGTGTCTGATCGTCTAAAAGAGTTCTTTGGCGAAAAGCCTTCCCGACAAGTTCACCAAGACCTCTCTGCTGCCTTCGAACTGATGCAGAAGGCTGACTCACTGGGGTCTATCATGAAATTTGACCTGACAGAGTCAACAATATTGGCTATTCGACAGACAATGGACTACTGGCAGAATCAGAGCTTTGTCCCTGATTCTGTTGAGGAAATATTGCCTTCAATGGAGCTGATACTCGCCCTAACTGAAAAGTATGCTGCACTTGTCATGAACCCACCGTATATGGGAAGTGGGAATATGAACAAGGTGCTATCTGATTACGCAAAGTGCAACTATGAGGAAGGGAAGGTGGATTTATTCTCCATCTTTATGCTTCTAGCTATTAATCGTTTAGAAGAACAGGGAAAGTATGGCATGATTAATATGCACTCGTGGATGTTTTTACAATCATTTGAACCATTACGTAGAGTATTAGTAGAAAATTATCAAATAGATAATGCTCTTCACTTAGGACCTCATACTTTTGATGAATTGAGTGGTGAAGTTGTACAAAATGTAGCGTTTGTCGTAACAAATGTAAAACCATTATTTGGAGGATCATATTATAGATTAACAGAAGGCAATAGTTGTTCTGAAAAACAAACTTTATTTTTTGATTCTTCTATTGGGGAAAATATCTTTTATGTTGAAAACCAAGAAGATTTTATCAAAATTCCAGGTTCTACAATTGCCTATTGGATAAGTTCTAATCAATTCAATATTATAAAATCAAATCCAAAGTTAGGTGAAGTCTGTGAACCAAGAGCAGGCTTACAAACAAGTGACAATAATAGATTCCTGAGATTATGGCAAGAAGTTGATATTCATAAGATTGGCTTTAATCTTGAAAGAAGCGTTGCTCTGTCATCGTCATACAAATGGTTTCCTCATAATAAAGGTGGAGAAGCTAGGAAGTGGTATGGGAATCGAGATATTATTATAAATTTTGAAAATGATGGAGAAGAATTAAAGTATTGGTTAGAACATAATCCTAAAGATCCCACAACAAAGTCATGGTCGAGAAATCTTAGGAATTATCCTTTATATTTTCATGAAGGTATAACTTGGGGTGCTATGGGTAACATCATAAATGTCAGATATACTCCGCAAGGCTCTACATTTGACACTTCTGGTCCCATGATCTTTACAGACACTTTATTGATGTATGTTTTAGGGCTTACTAACTCTGTCGTTTTTGATGACTTTATGAAATTATTTTCACAAGGTCTTTCAAAAGGTTCTGGTCATTTCTCTAATGTTCCTTTTAAATGTGCTAACCAAGTAGATGTTGAAAATTTAGTTAGGTGTAATGTCGCAATTTCCAAACTTGATTGGGACTCCCGCGAGACCTCTTGGGATTTCGAGTGTAATCCTCTTGTATCTCTTCACAACGAGAAAGTAGGGCAGGGGGATGTGGATCCTTCTTTTAGTCTAAGTGGTTATGTAGAAGAGTTTAAGCATCAATGGACTGAGCGTTTCAACCAACTTCATCAAAACGAAGTGGAACTGAACCGGCAGTTTATCGGTATCTATGGTTTAGAGGACGAACTTACGCCTGATGTGCCGTTGGATGAAATCACGATCCTACAAAAGGGAGAGATAAGTGTTGTGAACAATAGTATTGTGTGGCATGAGGAGGTGCTGATAAAACAACTTATTTCTTATGCTGTCGGTGTATGGATGGGTCGCTATAAACTTGGAAAGAAAGGCCTGCACATCGCACATCCTAAGCCAACAGGCACGGAGTTGCAGGCATACGAATATGGTGACAGACTGGTGGAGATCGACGACGACGGACTGATACCTATGCTGCCACAAAATTCTCCCTTTGAAGATAACCTCTCAAGTCGTATCCCTGATTTCATCCGGATTGCCTTCGGTGAGGATAAACTGACGGAGAACTTAAACTACATCGAGCAAAAGCTAGGTATGTCAATAGAGCAGTATGTACAGAAGAATTTCTGGAAAGAGCATAAGAAGATGTACCAGAACCGCCCTATCTATTGGCTCTTCTCTTCAAAGAAGGGAGCTTTTATGTGTTTGGCTTATATGCACCGCATGGATGCTTACACCGCAGAGCGTGTCCGCTCAAACTATCTGCTGCCCTACATCGAGTTTCTGCAGAACCAGACATTCGAACTGGAGAGCCGCCGTGCAACGCTCTCTACAGCAGAGAACCGCAAACTTCAGAACCTACAGAAAGTTCTTGAGGAATGTCGAGAGTATCATGAACGCTTGCAAGTAGTAGCTGAAAAAGCTATCAATCTCGACCTCGATGATGGTGTTGTTACCAACTATGCTCTGTTTGATGATGTATTAGCAAAATTGAAGTAAGTGCATGACCACAAAAGAGAAACTGATAGAAGTGCTTGCCGAGTACAGACAGCTTGGAATAGCAGCGCAGATAGACTATGATAAATTCTATCTCTACTCTCTGATTACCCATTCGACAGCTATTGAAGGCTCGACGATGACAGAGATAGAGAATCAGTTGCTGTTTGATGAAGGTATTTCGGCTAAAGGGCGTACCATACAGGAACAACTGATGAACCTCGACTTGAAGAAAGCCTACGAGGAGAGTGTTCGTATAGCCAAGGTCAAAACAGATTTCTCTATCAGTATGTTGAAGGGGCTCTCTTCGATTGTCATGAAGAATACAGGTGGCATATACAACACGCTACAAGGCTCTTTCGATGCGTCGAAAGGCGATCTGCGTCTGGTTAATGTAACGGCGGGTTCAGGAGGGCGTTCCTATATGAACTTCCTGAAAGTTCCATCGTGCTTGGCAGACTTCTGTATAAAGATGAATGAGAGGAGACTTTCGCTCGGCAACGGTAATGACATCATAGCACAATACCTTTTAAGCTTTGATGCTCACTACGAACTGGTCACAATCCATCCTTGGGTAGATGGCAATGGCAGAATGTCACGCCTGATAATGAATCATATACAGTTTGAGTATGGTCTTGTTCCTACCAAGGTCTGCAAAGAAGATAAGGCTGATTATATACAGGCGCTGATAGATTCGCGAGAGCAGGGTAGCACAGAGGCCTTCCGTGAGTTTATGTTACAAGCACATATCAAGAACCTTCAGCAGGAAATAGCTACCTATAAGGAATCTCTCGATGAAGAGGACAGAGAAAGTGGACAGAAAACTCAAAAGGTGGACAGAAAAGGTGGACAGAAAACCCGTAATGCTATATTGAACCTAATAGCCCAGGATGCTAAGGTCACATCCACTCAGATGGCAGAAAGTCTTGGCATCAACCGCAGTGCCGTGTCCAAGCATCTGAAGAAAATGCAGGAAGATGGCATCATAAAGCGTGAAGGACCGGACAAGGGTGGAAAGTGGGTAATAAACGCTTTATAAACAATTGAAATATGGTAGAAGAAAGAATATACAACTATTTTAAAAACAACCCACAACTACACGTTCTCTTCATCTTCGATAGGTTGAACTTTATTCTATCCGAGTTGGAGGATGTTACTTGGGATGATACACTTTATCTTTTCAAAGTGTTTGATGGTGCATGGTTTAATACCAAATATGACATCGAGAACACTTGGAAGGATAAACGAGTTATACTGCTTTTTAAAGAAATTAACTGCCCACACACCGAAGAGCAGATGCTTAACTTTCCTTTGCTTGACGTATTGAAAGCCAATATGGAATACAAGGAGGAGGATTATGCCAGCTTTATGCAACAGTACAGCCTTCCAGAAAAGTATCGGTTGTTTATCAAGAAGAATATCAGTGAGATTCAGTCTACTAAGATTAGCTCAATGCTAGCAGGGTATCTTAGCCCAGAAGTCTTTAGTGAAGACTTAGTGTGCCGTGCTTTTATATCCTCTTATCTTGGAGAAAAGAAACTTTTGGAGTGGGAGGCTATCACCGTTAGGATGTTGACTCTCGGAATGCAGTCAGAGAGACAGCGAGGTCAAGATTTCTTCAATCGCCTTAGAAGAAATCAAGATGCAGAGAAAGCTGTTGATAGTAAACTGATGAGAATATTTGGCAGAAGCATTAATTATAACTCCCAGGAGAAGATGAAGGAGATTGCCGAATGTTTGAAATACAACAGCATCACAGAATTTATGGGCGTTATATCAGGCGATAACTACAAACAGTATAAGATAACGGATCCGTTGATGCTCAAAGAACAAAATAAGATATATGAGTATGGCATGCAAAATCGGCAATGGTCGGAGAAGTTCAGGCAGACCATGGAAGAACTGGGAAAAGATATTAAAGAGGAGGAAATTATCAACGTTTATGGCATTGATGCGCAATATAACTATATGCCAGAAGCTTTGTGTTGGCCTATTCTGAAGGAAATCTTGGAGAATAAACTTATTTCCGAGCCTGATAGAGTGAAGGACAGAATGTGTAGTATGGCTCTGAAATTCTCTCCACAAGCAGATATTCAGGTAGTTTTTAAGTTCATTGAGAAAGTTGCACTTTATTATGAGAAAGTTAAAGCGATAGGTTCCTTACGGTTAAATACAACAGAAGCTTATGTCCAAAAATATATTGACAGGGAGGAAGGATTATGCCTTGTGGACTTATGCTATCGACAGTCACTGGAAGCCTATCATGAACTGATAACAAAGAATTTTGATATAGAGCAGAATATTAGTGATGTTAAGCGTCAACTTGATATGGAATATGACAAGTTGACCAATGAGCTAAACTTGGAATGGCTTACTTGTGTTCTGGAACAAGAAAACTTATTTGATGGGCTTTCTATCCGCAAACAAGAAAACCTATACAAAGAGGAGGCTACACAGGAGAGTCAGGTCTTTGTTATTTCTGACGCCTTGCGCTATGAAGTTGCTGTAGAGTTGATGCAGAAACTGGCCAGCAACTCGACTGACCACAATTTTAATCTGAAGGTTCGTAGGGCTATGCTACCTACCGAGACTAAGTATTGTAAAACGGCTATGCTCCCACATAATTCATTGACTCTACATGGTAATGAAATGGCAGTGGATGATGTTGTGCTATCTACCATCGATAGTAGGACTAAGCATTTACAGCGATATAAGCCGAAGTCTCTTTGCATCAGCTATGAGGAGCTGATGAATGGATTGGTAAATAGCAAGAGAGAGATTTTCAAGGAAAATCCATTAGTCTATATCTTCCATGATACCATTGACCGCGCTAGCCATTCGCAAAGTCCGTTTGAAGTAATTTCAGCCTGCCGTAGGGCTATTGATGAGTTGAGGACACTGATACCACGTATCATGGCTTCGTGGAATGTTACGAATGTTGTCGTAACTTCAGATCATGGTTTTATTTATAATGATAAGGATTTTGAAGAGAAAGACAAGCATAGTATCACCGAAGTATGTGAAGAGAAGAAGACACGCTATTATTTGACAACAAGCGATGCAGAGGTAGAAGGTATCGTAAAGTTCCCTATTAGTAAAGTGTCAGGTATTACTTCTTCTAATACCTATGTTGCTGTTCCTATAGGAACCAATAGACTTGCAGCTCCTGGTGGCTATAACTTTGCACATGGTGGAGCGACGTTGCAGGAAATGTTAATTCCGGTGATTATAGGTCATAAAGGAAAACAGCAGAAGACCGCAAAGGTTGGTGTTTCTTTGATGGAACATAACTTGAATATGGTTAGCAGTCAATTAAAGTTCCGGCTGATACAGTCTGAGGCTGTTTCTATGACAGTAATGGAGCGTAAGATAGTATGCCAAGTGTTTTATGGTGATGAGCCTGTTACTTTAGAGAAAGAACTCTTGCTGAACAGTACGGATTCTATTAATCCGAACAATCGTGTGTCTGAGATAACATTGAACTTGAATAAATCAGTTACTTCAAGTGTTCTCCAGTTGCGTATCTACGATGTAGATGACAAGCTCAATCCTCTGATTAAAGAGACTGTTAAGAATAATACTATAATCGAACGAGATTTCTAAATAACTATGGATATGACATTACAGCAGAAAATTACAAGTGTCTTTCTTGGAAAGATGGTCAGGAAAGATCTTGCCTTTCAGGTGAAAGGTGGTCTTCCTGTTCCTACCTATGTGCTAGAGTATTTGTTAGGACAATATTGTGCTACAGATGATGAAGAAGCTATAGAAGGTGGGCTCGAAAACGTTAAACAAGTTATTCAGAATAACTATGTCCATCGTGCTGAGGCTGAATCAATAAAAGGTTTCATTCGTGAGAAAGGAAAACATAGAATTATTGATAAGGTTACTGTGATTCTTAATGAGAAAAGTGATGCCTATAATGCTTCCTTTTCGAGTTTAGGACTTTCTGGAGTTCCTATAGAAACAGAGTATGTACGTAAGAATCCTAAACTACTGTCTGGAAATGGAGTGTGGTGTATTGTTACAGTGGGATATATCTCTGGTGAAGACGTTAAAGTACGATGGGAAATACAAAATCTGAAACCTATTCAGATCTCAAATATCGACCTTAATGAATATGTAGAGCAGCGTAAGAAATTCACTACAGAGGAATGGATAGACTTTCTTATACATACGTTGGGGCTGAACCCTGAGTCGATGAATCGCAGAGAGAAATTTATTACGATTGCACGCCTGCTTCCACATGTGGAGAATAACTTTAACTTGATGGAACTTGGTCCAAAAGGAACAGGTAAATCTCACGTGTTTCAGGAACTATCTCCTTATGGCGTTCTTGTTAGTGGTGGTGATATTACATCGGCACGACTGTTTGTTAAGATGAGTGGAAACAAGGAAGTCCTAGGCCTGGTAGGCTATTGGGATGTGGTGGCATGGGACGAGTTTGAACAGCAGAAGGGCCGTTCTGTTGACACTGTACTGATTGACACTATGCAGAACTACTTGGCTAACAAATCGTTTAACCGTGGCAAAGGAACTCATGAGGCTTCGGCTTCTATGGTATTTGTAGGTAATACCAAGCATACTGTCCCCTATATGCTGAAAACCAGTCATCTGTTCGAGTCCATTCCTACCTCTTTTATTAAAGGAGCCTTCCTTGACCGCATTCATCTGTATAATCCTGGATGGGAAATTAAGATGTTGAAGAAAAGCAGCTTCTCAAATGGCTATGGTTTGATTACTGACTATATAGCGGCACTTCTTCATGCATTACGAAATGATGACCGCACTGACAAGCTAAAGGATTATGCAAAATTTGACGGCTCTCTGTCTGAGCGTGACCACCTCGCTATCCGGAAAACCTTCTCGGGTATGATGAAACTTCTCTACCCTGATGGCAGGATGACAAATGAAGAAGCTTTCGAGCTGATTGATTTTGCTGCAGAGGGGCGTAAAAGAGTGAAAGACCAACTTTATATCATAGACGAGACCTTTAGGGCTGAGCCTGCTGAGTTTAAATATGTAAACTTGAAAACAGGAGATGAGGTTATTGTAGAAACGCTTGAGAAGGTCAGTCTTTCTGAGCTGACATCAACTGAAGAGCCTTCTGTGGCTATGGATGAAGAAGTGATTGAGCGAAATGCCAATCAGCAAGTAGAGAAAATAGGAGCAGAATGCGCAAGTGAAAAAGAAAAACGTCAACGTATTCCTATCCTTCAGGAAAAGACCCTCTCTTTCCGTATGGGACAGACAGGAGTAAGTTATAAAAAGTTGTTTGCACCTTATTTGGCTGAGGCTCAGGAAATAACTATTGAGGACCCATATATCAGAGCTCCATGGCAGATTAAAAACTTCATGGAATTAGCTACAATGCTAATCGAGATGCGTTCTGTAGATGATTTAAAGTTACACCTGGTCACAAACGAGGAAGATGATAAGCTTCCTGACTTGATTGACAAGTTAGACGATATCAAGGATGATCTTGCAAGCTATGGCATTATCTTCGACTATAAGTTTAGGGATTTTCATGATCGCTGCATCAAGACTGATACAGGTTGGATTATTACGCTTGGCAGAGGGTTGGATATATTTGAGAAATACTCCCCATACTCGATTGCTAATAGCCGACAGGATGTGCGTAAGTGTAAAGAGTTTATGTTGACTTATATGAAAGATGAGAAGGCTCGCATGTAAGTATCTGCGGATGTCGTCACCATCAAAGATGAATTACAGGAGTCTTAAGAGTTTTCAGTCTCTTGGCTGTGATTGCTTTCCATATAAGAGGTGATTGCCTGACTTGCAGACCGCACGAATGTTTAGTTCTTTCCGACATGTGGAGTGAAGAACTAAAATGCTTATATAAAAAGATACGTGGAGCGACGGAGAGGATGGAGATAAAGGCTATGTCACGGAGGTGGGGATGGTACAAAGAGCGAGGGAGGTGTAGCATACAGCTTCCTAATAACTCTTGAGATAAATGCTTTGAGCATAGAATCTCTAATAAAACAGGCAAACAATCTCCGTCGCTCCACGCACCGACGGTGCCTTCGTGGCTACCAATGTTTTGTTTTAATAACCCTCCGTAGTCTCCATTTCTCTGTGTGACATTTCGTCAGAGACTTATGCTTAGGCGAATCATTATCACTCCCAAACTCTGAATACCCAAGTTTTTGTTATGTGGTATGAGGCGGTGATATAGAAAAGATGGACGGTAATAGATAAAGTTACTCTCCCCTTACAATATTAAATTAGTTATAGAAATCTGTTACTCCGCCAAAAGGCGTTAACCCTGTTACTTTGTCTTCTCTTACCCTGTCTACAATCCGTTCACCCTGTTACCCTGTCTCTTCTCTTACCCTGTCTACAAGCTGTTCACTTTGTTACCCTGTCTCTTGTCTACCCTGTCCTCGGTTAATACCGTCTTAACGATGCTATTCAGTCAAAACGAAGTTTCCTGTCATTTCTGTCAGCCTTGTTCTCCACGTAACTCTTTACTACACAGGAGGGTTACGCGAAATGTTAAAAGTGACAGCAAATGAAATTAAACTTTTTCTTGTAGTTTGTTTAGTTTACGAGTTAACGAGTTGTTTGTTACGATAATGATTCGTGTAATTCGCGTTATTCGTAGTTTGTTGGTTTACAAGCTTACGAGTTAACAAGTTCACAAGTTATTTGTTGCGATAATGTTTCGTGTAATTCGTAGTTTGTTGGTTTACGAGTTTACGAGTTTACGAGTTTACAAGTTTACGAGTTGTTTGTTACGATAATGTTTCGTGTAATTCGTGTAATTCGTAGTTTGTTGGTTTACGAGTTACAAGCTTACGAGTTAACAAGTTCAC
>ERZ773057.382-NODE-382-length-19189-cov-5.922912_pt1 | contig 19189 bp, 21 predicted proteins | sample MGYA00580629_ERZ773057 | MGnify/ENA primary metagenome ERZ773057 (study PRJEB29015, sample SAMEA2738143) | human oral metagenome | biome: human oral; feature: human-associated habitat; material: saliva | place: China | collected 2163 ...
TAGACCTCAATGAGGTCTATTTTTTGTATAATCGACTTCGATTTGCGGGATTTTAGCCCCAAGGACTTACGAGGAACTCTTAATCAAACTTTCCGAAAAAGATCAATTTTTCGGAAAGATGCTTTTCTAAAAGAAAGCATCTAAAAAACGATCAAAACCCTTGGCGCTCTAGGTTTTTTTGATGATAGATGATACACAAAAAAGTCTGAAAAGCCCCCAGAATCATCGTCTCAGCACCAAATAAACTCATTTTTTGCATGATTAAAACAAAAATCGGGGCATCTATACAAAACTTAAGGGTACAAAAAGTGGAGGTGTTAGCCTCCACTTCATCCTATTTATTTTTTATTCAAAAACTGGTCTACGTAATACTGGAAGTATGTTTTCTTGCCTGTAATCATAACAGCTCGTCCCTCCAATCCATAGCGAAGGTTTTGAGATTGTTTATCTGATAGCTTGGTCTCTGCTTCTAGTTTAAAGAAGTTCCCCTGCTCGGTCTTGGTGGCAGTAGTGTCGATACTAGAGATTGTAGAAGTCAGCTTTTGTTGTTTATTTAGATCATCCAATGTGGTAAAACGAATAGCATCGCCTACTTTTAGACTGGCAATGTCTTTAGAAGAAATGTAAGCTGTTATCTTGACCCTCTTTTCGTTTATCAGGAGTGGATAGAGTTGAGCAAGGAGGGTTCCTTCAGGGACAAGTTTAGAACTTGTTGTCTCGGGATTGAGATGGAGAACGCCGTCCTCACTGGCTATAATGGAGCCTTTTTGTGCGACACTACCTTGGACTTCCTTACCAGCCTTGGCATCAAGAATTTTCTGCTCAAGGATGGTAAGTTCCTGTCCGACACGAGTCAGCTGCTGAGCTTTGAGGGATTCCAGCTGGCTACCCAGACTCCCCGAATAAGCCTGCTGGGCACCTGCCCCCGCATACTGGACACGGTAGCTTGACAAAGTGCTTTCTAGCTGAGCAATCTGGGCATCGACTTGTGCGATAGTCTGTTTTTTAACTATCCCTGTGCTGTCTGCTTCTGCCTGAGCCTGATAGACTTGGTAGAGAGAGTAGGCTGGATTGGTGCTGGCAAGGCTCGTTCCATTTTGAATGGCAGACTTCGCTGTTTGGTAGTCCGAGATTTTATCTTTGATTTCTGCCATAAGATTGCCCATCTCGGCTTGCGAGTTAGCAGAAGCTACATTTTGCGAGGCAATGGTGGCGTTCTGCTGGTCAGTGTTGGCACGGATAGTTCCTACTTGGTTCAGATAGTCTTGGAAGGACTGATAGTACCCAAAGTTATCTGGAGCAGGGAACTGATTGTCCTCTGTTTCGATACTAGTTTTCAAATACTCCAGTTGCTGTTTCTGTTCTTCTAACATTGTGAGCGTACTAGCATAGGTTGCCTCCTGCACAATCTCTGCTCCACTCTGATACTGGACGAGGAGGTCGCCTTTCTTGACAGCCTTATTTTCTACCAAGTTATTTGTAATAATGGCATTATTACTGGTTGACTGGATATTGGTAATGATACGGTTAGGTTCGATAGTCGCTCTAGTCGCAACGGTGATTTCTTTGGTCGCAAAGAGGGCAAAGAGGATAATAAAGACAAGGAGCACCGTAGTTGGGATAATGATACGGCTGGAAAAGTTATGGTAGCGACGGTTGTAAAACTCGGCACTTTCTAAAAATTCGTAGTTCATGTCCTCTCCTTTCTAACTCTTGACCAAGTGGGCGTAAAAACCGCCTTGATCCAGCAAATCTTGATGTGTCCCCTGCTCGATGATGCGTCCCTGCTTCAGCACGACCACGTGCTCTGTCCGCTCTGCGATGGTCAATCGGTGAGCGATGAAGATAAGGGTCTTGTCCAGAGCCATTAGATTGTCCACGATTTTCTTCTCAGTGAGAATATCGAGACTACTTGTAGCCTCATCAAGGATAAGAATAGGGGCATCTGTCAGGAGAGCCCGTGCTAGAGCAATACGCTGGCGTTGCCCACCAGAAATGCCAGCCCCATCTGTGGTTAGCTCGGTCTGGTAATTGAGAGGCATTTTCTCGATGTCTGAGCGAATTTCTGCCAGCTCTACTGCACGCAGAAACTGCTCTTGTGTCGTACCTTCTCTAGCTCCCAAAAGCAAGTTGTCCATGATGGTGCCATTAAAGACATAGGGCTGCTGGGGGAGGTAGTTGATATAACGACGCAGGGCATGCTTGTCAATCTGGTTAAGATTGACACCGCCCAAGCTAATTTCCCCTTGGCTAGGATCGTAAAAATTGACCATCATCTTAGCAAGAGTGGTCTTACCTGAACCAGAAATCCCCACGAAAGCCACTTTAGAACCTTCTTTGATGGTTAGATTGATGTCTGTCAGGACATTTTTCCCATAACCGTACTGGTAGCTGACATTTGAGAAGGTCATGTCGCCTTTAATCAGACTCATATCCTGAACGGTTTTATTTTCCGCAAATTCAGACTCGACCAGGTAAACTTCATTCAAGCGGTTATTGGCTACCTGAGCGGTCTGGAGCTTAGTTTGGAGGTTGATGATATTTTCCAAAGGATTTGTGAAATAGACCAAGAGAGTATTATAAGTAATGAGTTGCCCCAGCGTCATCTGATTATCCATGACCAGAGCCGCCCCCATCCAAAGGATAGAGACGTTTAAGAGAAGATGGGCAACCTTTTTCAGAGCTTTCTGCTGGCTCTCCGCACGACTGTAAGTAAAGGATTTTTTGAGATAAGCGACAAATTCTTTATCAATCTTTTGGTAACGAGAGTGTTCGCTAGTCAGAGACTTGATGGTCTCAATTCCATTGATATCCTCGATGATAGAAGAGGACAGAGTCGCATTTGCCTCCATGGTATCGCGATTCATCCGCTCAAAAGGTTTCATAAAGGCAAAGATGATGACAGCGTAGATAGGCAGTGCCAAAAGACTAATAAAAAAGAGGTTGATGTTTTGCGAGAAGAGCACCACCGAGATGATGAGAACTGTCGAAACATCTAGAAATATAGACAATATGGTACTTGCAATAGCATCAATAATACTATTAGCATCCGTAAAACGCGACACGATCTCCCCTGTCCGCCGTGTCGCAAAGAAAGACATGGGCAAGTTAAAGACGTGCTTGATGTAAGAGAGGATGACATCAATAGAGAGCCTCTGACCTAGTACTAAGAAAAGATAATCCTGAGCGTAAGCCAGCACCTGTTGCAGGATATACACTAGCACTAAACCGATAGAGATGATTCCCAGTGTACTCTTCATCTGGTCAGGTACGTAGGTATCGATGATAGACTGGAGATAGTAGGAGCCAATGATATTGATGATTGTGACCAGAAGGGTCGCTAAGATGATGTTGGCAATCAAACCCTTTTGCTTAGTCAGGATAGGAAGAAAGGAGAAAAGTCCATTTTTAGCGTCTTTATGAGGCTTGTAGTCAGGGGTCGGAGCTAAAAAGATAGTAACTCCTGTCCATTCAGACTCGAAACGTTCACGTGGCATCTTGGTCATTTTGACCGTCGGGTCTGGGTCAGCAATGTGGATAGCGTTCTTATCCTGTCCTGTAACCACATAGTAGTGCATGAGCTTCCCGTCCTTGAGGACATGGGTAATGAAAGGATAAGAGATATCTTCCATATCAAAGAGTGACATGTCCGCTCGAATAGCTCGGGTCTCAAAACCTAGCTCCTCCGCCACTCGCACCAGACCAAAGGCAGTTGTCCCCTCCATGGTGGTTTTTGCCAACTCACGCAGATGGGCCAGCGAGTAGTAAGAGCCGTAAACTCCAAAGACCATGGCCAGAGAGGCCACACCACAGTCCATCTGATCCACCTGCGGACGATAGTGCCGTCTGTGAAATTTCATACAGTTCTCCTTTACGTTTTTTGATAGTATAAATACTATTATAGGTATTTTTAGGAAATAATTCAATTTTTTTGAAGAATAGTTGAACAAAATCAAAAAACTCTCAAATAGAGAGTTTTACATTAGCGTCTATTACTTTGACCGATTGCATACCCAACAGCAAAAGAGCTTGCAAAGATACCTACACCAATGCCTATCATCGTTCCTGTAATAATGAATCCACCTTCAATTTCTTTCAATTCATTTTGAGTCAATTCTGTATATTTTGTCATGTTTGTTCTCCTTATTTATATTATTTACTTCCAAAATAGTATCCTGTAGCTAATCCTCCTACAGCGATAATACCACCAATAATAGCTCCTGATACAGTCAACACGAAGCCACCTTCTGTATCTTTCAATTCTTGTTCTGTTAATTCAACATATTTACTCTTTAGTAACATTTTTATTTTCCTGATTATTTTTTAATGAAAGTTTAATCAAAGTAGTGCTAATAAGAGAACTAAAAGCTATAATGAGATAGGTGGTCTCGATAGTTCCATGTGAAATTAGCGCATATGTAATAAAGATAATTTGGACTAATATATTCAACCAAAACATGAAATTAAAAACACTACTCATTCAAATTCTCCTTGATATATCTACTTACTTCCAAAATAATAACCTGCAGCACCTCCAGCAATAGCTAAACCGATACCAATAATAGCTCCTGTTGTCAGAGTGATTACAAAACCACCCTCAGTCTCCATCAACTCTTCATCAGTCAGTGCTACAAAATTTTGTTCCATTTCATCAAATTTAGTCATATCCTTTTCTCCTTTTTCTATTTTCTAAACTGTTTAGCTATCCATAGACCGAATTCAATTCCTGCAAGTGATGGCGCAATCATCACTCTACCGCCACTGATATTTTTCAATTCTCTCTGATTTAAAACCAAGTATTGTTTCATTATATCCTCCTTATCATTTTAAATCAAATAACTTGTACAATTTTAATGCTTTAATGCCCAAGCACCTACAAAACCTACAATAACTCCGGAGGCAAATATTGCCATATTCACCTTCTTTTCTTTTTAATCAAATGATAACTTTATAATTCTATTTAAAAATCGAATAAATTCCAACAGCTACACCGACACACACTTCAGCAACCAATATTAGCATGGTAACTCTCCTTTCTTTTTTATTAAACGAGAACTCTATAAGTCTATTTACAATACAAATAAATTCCAACAGCTACACTGAAAATGACTACTCCAATCATTGAATTGACCTCCTTTCATAGTAATTGTTTAAATAATTCGTTCAATAATCTTTGCAAAATCTATCGGATGAATAAACGAGGTAGAATCATAGGAACAGGAATAATAAACCAACTTAACATACTGCCTTTCTCCTTTCGTACTAATTCATTTAATTTTTTATTATCAAAACACACTAACTAACTTGTAATTTAACGGCGTGTGAAATACACCACAGCGGCTCCTCCAACAAAACCTGCAAGAAATAGAATCATTGAATCGCCCTCCTTTCATACTAATTTATAGTTTAACTTCCTAATTTTTAAATTTTTTCTTAAATTTACCCGGAATAAAGTAAACTGGTCTACAACAATTAACAATTGCTACGTAAATCCCGCAATAGCTACTAATAAGATCATGAGATTTTTCCTTTCTTTTAACTAATTACATGACTTGCGACAAATCAACATACATTAATAATTACATAAAACAGGTATTTTAATGTTCCATTAAGCATACTCATTTTTTTTGATTTCTATTACCTGTTTTTTAAATAACTTTTTTTTAGCTTTTGGATTCCTATTAAACTTAAGTGATAATGATGTAAGAATTAACAAACCAATAATCCAAGCTACTAATACTTGAAAAGAAAGACTAGTTAAACTAAAATCTGTTTTTGTGAATAATTCAGTATAAGCTCCAAGAAAAGTATAATTAATAAAATTAGCGATATCAGTATTCATTTGAGATAAGCTTGGTCCCAGTGCAATAATCAACATAATAGGTAAACCATTAATTTGTGCTTTTGATTGTGTCGAAGAAATCGCAGCAATACATAGATTAATGAGAATAACAGCCATAGCTGTCAACATGACTACTAAACCATACTCTAAATAAATTTTAGAAATATCTGCGCCTGCAATAATAGGGAACAAAATCATATTTAAAATAGTAACTACAACTGGATGTACTAAAACCGAAATAATATATTCGTATGGCCGTACACCACTTAGTAAAAGTGTTTTAAGATTATTTTTTTCCTTTTCTTCAGCAATGATAGTAGAAACTGTACTGCCTACAGACATAGCAATAGCCGTTGATAAACATAGGAACATTAAATCAAGCCCCTTGTCATCTCCCAAGTTCATAAAATTCTTATAGATAAATAACAAACCATAAGGCATCAACATTTGGACCAATAAATTTTTATTTGCAATAATAGTTTGGTTTCTTAACCATATCAATGCTTTAAGTCGATTAAACATTTAATTTTTCCCCCGTTAATTCTATAAAAATTTCTTCCAAAGTTGGTTCACACGAATGAATAGAAATAATATCATCGATGTTCAATTTTGTTAATTCTGAAAAATCAAAGATTCTTTCTTCACGATTTTTATAAATAATTTTTATCCTTTTATTTGTGTTATATTTTTGAATGATATCTGCTGGATTGCCTTGTTCAATAAGTTTTCCTTTATTTAACAACGCCAAATTATCACATAATAAAGTAGCTTCGTTCATATCATGAGTAGTTAAAAAGATTGTTGTGCCATTTTCTTTTAAATCGACTAGCAACTCATGAATTGATTTTGAAGTTGTTGGATCCAAACCACTTGTTGGTTCATCCAAAAATAGAATTTTAGGTTGATTAATTAAAGCACGAGCGAGTAACATCCGTTGCTTCATTCCTGTAGATAATTGCTCTGCCAATATGCTTTTGCTCTCTAGCAGCCCCACTTTATTAAGCAACTCGTCCACTCTATTCAAATTAACACCATAAAGCTTCGCGTATAATAGTAGATTTTTTTCTAGTGATAATTTTTCATAGAAACCACTCTTATCGCTAACAATTCCGATTTTTTCTAGATCTGTAGAATTTAGACTATAAGAATCCTTTCCCAATAATTGGGAATTTCCACCATCTTGTAATAGTTGACCAGTAAGAATGTTTATCATAGTTGTTTTCCCAGATCCAGAAGGACCTAAAAATCCAAAAATTTCTCCTTCTTTAATCTCAAAATTAATTTTATTTAAGGCATTTTTCGTACCAAATGTTTTTACGATATTCTTTGAAACAACAATTGAGTTCATCACTCTTCCTCGCTTTCTGTTAAATCAGTAATTTCAATTATTTCAATATCTTCATCACTTTCATATATCATTGTTTCTTCTTCACCAGGGGATAACACCAGAATTTTAAATAATTTATGATTTACCACTATTTTGCACAGACTACTCATTTCTGAGTAATTTTTAATGGTAATCATTTTTTGTTCAACAAATTGAGAAGATACTTCACATTTTAAATACTTAATCATTAATAGAACATCCAAATAAGAGTTGATAGTAAAGTAGTAGCAAATAACATAAAATTCTCCTTCCTTGGGATGTAACCCCTTTCTTTATGGTTCTATTGTATTTCAAAACAAATAAAAAGAACATGACATATAAGTCAGGTTACTAATAAGTTCTTTTATTTTTGCCTAGTTAATAGAAAAATAAAGAGAACGAGAGGAGTATACAACTTCTCTCGTTCTCTTTAAGTTGATGAAATCTCAATTAAATCAAGTTCTTTCTCTTTAATCAAATTGTTAGCTAAAACTTTATCATTAAGCATATTAGCAAATTCAATTGCTTTATTATATGACTGCTCTGCTTTTTTATAATCTTTTTCTACTTTTAAATAATATTTAGCTTCAAAAGCATAGATAACTGGTTTGTGTTGAAAATTATTTGTACTCTCAGTTATCTCACGTAAAACTTTTGTATAAATTAAGTAATCTTCTATTTTTACTTGTATTAAAATCCCTATCAATATTCTTTCAAGTATATAGACACGTTCATTATCACTATAATCAATATACAATAAAACTTTTTTAGATAACTCTTCAAAATAAGTTTTATCTTCTAGTCCAATAGCACAACAAAGAAAATACAAATTGATTATTAGAAGGTCATTATAGCTATACTTTTTTTTCTTTAAAATTTGATGAAAATATTCCTCTAACAAAGTCAAACCATAAGTAACATCTCGACTACTAAAAACATCTAATTGAACTTGTAAAACTTCAACTAGTAGTTGCTCTTCTTCTGGTAGATGATCATAAAAATTTTCATATATTTCATCAAACATTTCTTCTAAAATTCCAATACGTTTTTCATCCCCGTAAGTATGGGATCGTATTAATTTATTTTTTAATTCCAGATACCGTTTGGGTGTTTCTATTTTTTCAATATCTACTATATCTTTAACGGGAAAATTTAATACCTTGGATAAAAACAATAATTTAGACAGAGATACTAATACTTGACCATTTTCAATACGAGCGAGTTGACGAATAGTTAGTTCAGATTCATCCCCACAAACATCTGCTTGAGTCAAGTTTTTATTAAGACGAGCCATTCGAATGTTATTGCCAATTTTCAATTTTAGTTCGGCATCTTTATCCTCAATAGTCATATTAAACTCCTAAACTTTTTATCTACCAATATTATATCATGAAATTAACTAACAAGTGGTGGTTAGATATTTACCACCACCTCTAAAATTTATTTATCGATACGCTTCTTATCAAGACGTGCAAGCAGTTCTTGCTTTTGGGCTTCAAGGTTAGCCCGTCCTTGCTCAATTTCTGCACGTCTTTGGGCGATTTCTGCTTGCGCCTCAGGAGTTTCAAAAGTTCCTTGCGACTTGTGAAATTCTTCTAACATATCTATAATTTTTGGGTCAAGCTTATTCACATAATCGGGATTGCTCCACTTTGGAACGTTGCTTTTACTTGTGGTTTGTTTTGTGCTTGATTTTGTTTTAGCAGTGCTTGAGTTTTCTTGTATGTCATTGTAATTGACTTTATAGAAAGATTCAGCTTGGCTTACTGTTTTAACACCATTGTCTGCCCACTCTCTCAAAATCTTTAGAGTGTAGTTGAAAGATCTAGCTTTTTTAGCTTTCTTAATTTCATCAGCAAGTTCAAGAACTTTTAAAGCTTCATCTCTATCAAAGGTTTTAGAAAGCTCTATAAATGCTTCTCTATTTTTAATGCTCATACTTGGGTATCTATTAAAGAATAAATCCAAATGACTAAACTCTTCAACTTCCTCTTCTTTAGCTTCGTTGATATTCTCAATAGTTTCAAGTTCAGGTAGTTCAAGTACATCAAACTCTTTTGATTCGTCAATAGAAGCCAATTTTACTGCTTCTTTATCTTTTTCAAGAGCCTTTTTGACAAGCTCTTTTTTGGCCTTAATAGCCGTATCAATAATGGTTTGGGCGTCGTTTTTGGTGCAACGTTCAATATCTTGTAGTTTTAGAGCCTCAACGTTTTTAGCATTCATTAAAGTAAGCTCGGCGTAAAGCTCATGAGCAAGTTTAATTTGCGCTTCTGTTGCTGGAATTTTAACCTTTTCTAGTGTCCAGTAGATTTTAACTCCAGTAATTTTCCGCCCCTCTTTGATAGGTTTATAAACAACTCCAACGCCTGCAAACTTATTGATTTTTTCGACTGCTGGCACTAAATGTTTTAGCTTGATATTACCAAAAGTCTGCATGGAAGCACCAACAAGCCCAAATAGGCTTCGCAAACCCTCCAAATTAAAGACCAGTTCACGCTTTCCTGCGTTTGTAGCTAGTAAAATCTGCTCATACAAGACTTGTCCGCTTGCGTTCAGTTTTGCAAAAATGTCCAAGTTATAGACAACTGGATTTACTTCATTTCGTCGCAAAATATCAAGGATGGGGGTAATGTACTGATCCTTATATTTGATTTTAGTTGTATTAAAAACAAAGTGATAAACCCCTTGGTTGTAAGTGTATTGGGCAAAAATAAGCACCCCTTTCAACTTACCATTTTTAGGATCAGTCACCATTTGTTCATCAAACATTACAATGCTATTAGTTCCAACCTGCTCTATATCTTCAATAACACGAGTCGACCGCCCTTTTTTAAAATCTACAATATCCAAATAACGCTCAACGTCTTTTTTAGTAAAAGTTGAGGTGGCATAGCCATCTTCGTCAATATCATTATGTAGTAAAGCTAGAGAAAACAAAACATTCTGACTAAAACTCATTCTTTGAGATAGATTGGTGAAAAGGAAATTTTTACTTTTCACTAACTGGCCTGTTTCAATGTTAGAGACCAAAGAATTATCGTCTTTCTTAACTAATTCGTTCATTTACCGCTCCTTTCTTCATTCTACACATCGATTATATCACTTTCATTTTTTAATTACTACTATTTTTAGAAAAAGTAATAGTTGAGTGTGGAAATGGTAATAATAAAGTGTGGAAATGGTAATAATAAAGTGTGGAAATGGTAATAATAAAGTGTGTATTTGGTAATAGTTAGAATTCAAAAAATACCCATGAACCCTTGGGGCAGTAAGCGAAAGGGTGGTTTTGTTGCGCTACTACGTATACCTATTACCTATTACCTATTACCTATTACCTACTTATAGAAGAGGAGGAAGAAGGGATCTCCCTAATATGAAATGTCTGTTTAGGGAGGAATCTATCCCATATAGATTCACTAATTAAAAAAGTCAGTCTACTAACCTATACTAGCTACGCCACCTACTCTATCTAAATCAATAGACTTTCCCACGATTGGCTAACAAGGCTACGCCTTTCTCTCCTTCTCTTTATGACTTATCTCTCATACAAACAATACAAATACTAGAACGAAAAGCCCTCTTTGCCCACTACTAGACCTGCTTCAAACATTACAATCGATTTTGGCCTCAATTTCCTTATTCAAATCAATCAAATCAGAACTTCAATATAAAATCGATATATAATACCACCTTTACAAAACAACTTCATTTTCTAAAGAAATAGCTTATGAAATTAGCCCTATTTTTGCATTCTACATAAATAGGCCTCTAGGAGCCGAATTTAACCCCATTTTGCCACCTCAAACAAAATACCATATAAATATACCCCCTGCCACTTAAAACGCCACAGAAGCCATTCTGACGCCTCTGGAGCCTACATCTAGCTTGCTGCTTTCCCCGGATCATCCACTCACTAAAAAGCCAAAACTACCACCATATGCCCACGAATCTAGTAAAATCAACGAGGAAATGACAAGTTAAAAAGCCCTATATTACGGGCTTTTTCTTATCTATTTAACAATTCCTTCACTTTTTCTAGGGGGATACCCTCCCCTCTCTCATACGCCTCTATTCCTGCTTTGATTTCTTCCTGCAACTCCAAAAAGATTTTTTCTTTTTCTTGGGTCATTGGGAACCTCCATTTTATGGATATATAAGACTTTGCTACCCATAGTATACCATTTATTTAATTAAATCATGGTATACTATGAGTAATCGAAGAAAAATTTGTGTAAAAAGAGGTGATAATTATGTTAGACAAAAATAATTATCAAAATAATATAAAGCAATTTAGAGTTAGAGAGGGGTTGACACAGGAAGAATTAGCTAAGAAAATAAATATTTCAAGGCAAATGATCGGTTTAATCGAAAATAATAAAACAATACCATCCGTAGAAATAGCTTTAAAATTATCTAAAGTTCTAAAAGAACCTATAGAAAATATTTTTTCTCTAAAAACTTTTTAGTCAAAACAGATTTTTGAAAAAATCAGCAAACCAATAACTTAAACCCGGGAATAAAAGTTTTAACAGAACAGCACTAATTACAATACTTAAAAACAATGTCATGTTTTTTCTTTTCTTAATCATGGACACATCCTCCTGCATTGCTAGAGTAAATACCAGGCATAAACATCATAAATAAAACAAGAAACAAAGTTACATACTTCATTTTTTCTTCTAATCCATAATGTGCAAAATTTAAACCGATATAACTTATTTTAGCAATATAGTTCCCGTATTTTTTACCTTTCTAGCTATAAATAAGTTTTCTTCCCTTTCATTGTACTCCTTTAAAATACATACTTCAAATAATATCTAAAATATTTTATTAACTTCTTTAATCCCTAAAAACTCAGCAATATCAGGGAGGGTGCTTTTTTGTTCGTGAAAAGTGACGCTATTTCTCATTATCGTCAAAATGCTTTTCAATCCATTTCATACCATAGCTTTTCCTTTCATAAGATTCTATCCATCTTCTTACTTATTTATTATGTTAGCGCTTGCATCCTTTGATATAGTTATGCTATAATTATATTAAGAATAAATTAATTGTTAGGAGGAGATTCCCATGTTTTTAGTCTAATTTCTATATGATTCTAATTAGGCAATGTGTTAATGAAAATAAAATCTTAATGAGAGAATCTATAGATTGTTTAGTGTTTTTACAATTATTACACTTGTTAGTGTGATTGGTTATATTTCCTTAGAAAATAGAAAGAAACAAATGAAGGTGATATTTATGAAATACTACAAAACAATTGTTACAGGTAGCTGCGCTCTTTTGTTAGCACTCTCATCTTTTAATCCAGTAGTAGGTACTGTACTAGCAAAAGAATTATCTTCTTCTCCTATTGAAATTTTGCAAAAAGAATTATCCGGAGCTAAACTTGAAGAAGGTAAACATTACACATTACAAGAATTACTAGATAGAACTTCTCTAACAGCCTATGATAAAGAACAATTATCTAAAACTATCATTGCAGAAATCCAAAAAGAAATTTTTGAAGCACAGTCTCAAACTATGTTTAGAAGCCGTGTAACTAATGTTTATAGACATTTAAGTCCATCAGAAGTCAGAGAATTTGCAAAAGCGTTCAGGACTATTGGTGATATAGCAGGCTTAATTCCTAAATATGGTTCTTGGATTAAACAACTATATGTTTTAAGTGCCGAAGATTATGAATACGCAGCAGATAGAGGTTGGGGAATTGATTTATTAATAACTTTAGACCCCTACAATCCGACTAGTACGGGTATGGACTTTAGCTTTAGATATTCTCATTGAATTACATGAGGTAAATTATCATGGCAAAAAATTATTACAAGTATATCCCTTGGATATGTTTAACAGTTATAGGTTCTTATCAATCTGCTACGTACTATGCCCATGATTCATTTGAGTTATTTTATATGTTTACTATTTTTATGATTACTTATAGTTCTTTACTGTTTTTACACGAAAAATATCTGAAACATAAGTATAAAGAAGTATTTACAGAAATCATGAGCAATACAAAAAAAGATAATCACTCTTAATAAAATATAAATATGTACTAAGAAATTTGGGGACAAAATTTTTAAAATCAGAGAACGCATAATGTTAGATGTTGCAAACTCGACACTATGCGTTTTTTCAGTTAGAAGACAGGACGATTAGCGAAAATCGGTACGTTTCTCACACGAATTATGCCAATTTTTATGTATATGATACACTAGAAACTAAAGGGTTTTAATCACTTTCTTTTTAGAATTTCAACAAAATCAGTGTAGTTCTAGATAAAAACAGTTACAAATAAAAGAAAAATCAAATTTATTGATTGACTAACAAACAAAACTATGTTATAACATAAGTAGCTAATTAAGGTTTTAAACTTTCATCTTTCGCTCTTTGCGATGAATGAAGCCCTCGGGATTTTAAACTTTCATAGGTTTTAAATTCATTCAAAGGAGGAAAACCACGTATACTTCACGTATACTTATGGACATAAAAAAAAGCGTTTGGGGAAACGCTTTTTTTATTTATTTATGTGACTATTAGTCCGTCTCTCGCCTAACGGAGCTAGATAAATAAACCACCTTTCTAACGGGTGGTTATGACTTTATATAAAGCAAACTCCCTATTTGGGGAATAGGGAGTTTTAATGGCTTACTAGAAGCCGATGAATGAAGCAAGTAGGCTAATTAAGGTTGCACTCACTTCAACGCTGAAAGACAAGCTCTCAGGTGTTTTAGAAAAGGTAACTTTCATCTTTTCCGCTCCGTGGCCAGAAATCATACTCCCTCGGCCAATGTCATAGCGAATTCGAACAATGGACATGTCCTCCCTCGCCAAAGAGGAAGTAGTTCTAGGGGTCGCCTAGTACACATTCCTGTGTTCGGTTAATTATAACATTCTTGTTTGAATTTAACAATATAGCTACAAATTAACCATCCTTTGTTTTAGTCAGTACAGGAGCAAAAAACGACATAACAGGAACAATACAAAAAATCCATGATATCCATGATAGAATCTATCTTATGAAAGATATGATTTTAAATATAAAAAGAAAAGCCATCGCCCTTGATTCAGAATTAAGCTTCACAGAACTTGAAAATCAGCTGATAGAGCTGAAACAACAAATAAAAATCCTAGAACACTATTTAGATTTGCAATATGATAAAATGAACAAAAAAGAGGGCTAAAGTCCTCTTTTTTAGTCTTATCGCTCGTAGTCGTAGCTAAAATCGTCTTTATCCAGTTGTTTGTCTTCTTCTTCTCGTTCCTTAGCACGTTGCCCAATCTCTTTTTCAAGCTCTTTTTGCTCTTCTTCTGAAAAGTATTCCTTGATTTGCCACCCTAGAGATTTCCCTTCAGCCCTCTGATAAGCCATTTCCCCTAAGTCGTGATAAAGCTTTTCGTTTTTCGCTTCTAGCTCTGCTTTTTGCTTTTCTAAATCCGCATTTTTATCTTGCTCTGCTTTAAAAAGTCCTTTCCAGTGGGCAATATCTTTTCTAAGAGCCTTTACTATGCTACTATTTTCGATTTTGTCCACTAGTGCTTGCTTAAAGTCTCTGACGAAGCCTTTTAGTAAATCAGCATAGCTCGCCCGTTTTTTCAGATACTCGTAAGTTTTCTTTCCGACTATGACTTTATCAGGATAGAGCATAGATGTAGACACGCCTGTTTCCGTGGCGTAGTCCATTTTCTTATCTACGTCTTTCTCGAAACGTTCTAGCCGTGCCATAAACTCGTCTCGTTTTGTGACAAAACTTTTTTGCTCATTGTGTCGGGCTATCTCGTTGTTGTTTTTACTGATTTCCTGCTTCTGCTCGTTAATTTTGGCGATATTCTCTTCGACTTGGCGCTTAAGCTCGCTCTTTTGTGTCTCTAGGTCTTGCCGTTGTTGTGCCAGCTCCTGTGCTTGCTTTTCCTTAGCTTCTTCAAGCTCTAAAGTTTGATCCGCAATCTTATCAGCAATTTCAGCAAGCTCTTCTTTACGCTCGTTCAGCTCCGCCTTTTTCGCTTCATTCTCCGCCTTAACCCGCTCCAAATCAGCTTTAAAGTTTTCTGCCTGCTTCTTCGCTTCCTCTGCATTTTGCTTTGCGATACGCTCCTCACGTGACAAATCGTCACGTTTTTCAATGGCTTGTTTGGCTTCCTGCTCTGCCTGTACTTTCTCTTGTGTAGCTTTTTGAGCGTCTTCTTTGGCTTTCTGCGCCTGCGTCCGCTTGTCGTTGATTTCTGCGTCTAGTTGCTTGATTTCACTTTCTTTCGCCTGCTTGTACTTGCCTACTTCCTTATCTACCGCCTCTTTCCTCTTTTTCATGGTCTCTTTAAATTCGTCCATATCTGCGCCGAAATCATGCGTGCCGACTGCCTGATACTCTAAGCCGACCTCTCGAGCTTTATCGATAAGAATTTGCTTGGTCTCTGCTAGAAATTGCTTATACACGTCAGCGCTCGCCGTCATGTCGCCCTTGCGGTCTCCTTGTAACGGCTTCAAGCCTTGCTTCTTCCGTTCCCTGTTTTCTTTTGCTAAGTCATATTTTCGTTGGTCTGACTCAAGCATTTTAGCGTAAAAGTCCCCGTCGAGGTCTTGCGCCACGGCTCTCGTTGTTCGTGGTTGTAGTCGCAATCCTTTTTTCAGCCCTTCGGCTTTTCCGAAGAAAGTAAGGTGCATGTGGGGAGCGCCTGCCTCGTCGTAGTGTGCCACGGCGTTAAAAACGTGGAGGTGCTTATGCTTCGCCTGAAAATCCTTTAAAAACTCACGGAAAATCTCATCTGATTGCTTTTTCTTATACTCAATGAAAATCCGTTCAGCTTCCTGCTTATCGTTGATTGAGGAAATGGTGCGATAGTGGATATCGTCCCAGTAGTCCTTATTCCCGATTGTAATGATGATTTCATCTTGTAAATTGTACTTAGTTGTGGCTTTTCCACCTTTAGATTTTTTTGTTTTGTGTTGGTCGTTTAGTCCCTTGATATATTCGTAGTAGTCGGGAATTTTGAGGTACTTTCGCTTTTGTTTTTCATTGTATTCGGCTAATGCTTCGCCGAAAGCCTCTTGGTAAGCCTCTTTTATATCCTGCTGAATGAAGCTGGTATTGTACTTACTCAGGTCTCGATTTATATGGCTATTTGTAGTGTGACCCCACTCCCGTTCCTCGAAATCTCGGTTGTTGTGCTTTACGTTTATTTTGTTGTCACTATGCGTAACTGAAAGAGAAATATTTTGCATAAAATACACCTATTTTCTATAGAAATATTCATCTACCTATATTATGCCATATTTTTTGAAAAATAAAAAATGTAGTGTGACACTTTTTAAAAGTTCCTAAAAAGCTTGATTTATCAATGGATTTATGTAGTTGTCCATAAAATCTGAAAAAGATGGACATTATATGTTGTCCATCTTTTTGGAAAAAATCGGAAATATATATATCCATAATTTTGCATTTTATGGATTACTATACTTGTCCATTGTTTTTTGATTTTGGGGTATTATATGTTGCCCATTTTTAGGTAAAAAAGTGGATTGGTTACATGCCCATGATTTTGGATTTTATGGAAAGGTTAGAAGTCCATTTTTTGATGAAAAGAGGGTAAGTAACTTGTCCATCTTTTACCAGTTTTATGGACATGTAAGAAGACCATACAAAAGCGAAAATATGGACTAGTTAGAAAGCCATAAATTACTTGAAAAATGGAACAGTATATTTTCCATTTTTCTGCGTCTCTTGGCTCACTATATAACCCATAAAGCCATGATTTCATGGCACACACTAAGCCCATTGAATCTAGCCCAATAAAATGAAACTCGCTAGAGGGCTTCGCCGTTTTGTCGCACGAAAGCGTGCGATTTGGCGAGCGCTACCGCTATTCTCGCCTGATTTTCCACCTCCTCAAATCAGAGCAATTTCCCCAATTTTAGCACTCACTAAAGGGAGGTGTTTTGTTACTTTTACAAAAGTAACGCTTTCTCCTTTTTTGGCGGTGCCAAAAAAGAAAGCGCCATTGCATGGAGCAAGGGAGAGCCCTCTTTTGGTCTCTGCGACCAAAATTCACCCCGTGCGCCCGAACCTCGGACGCCTGACCGTCGAAACGGTCAGAAAAGTCTCGCCCATATTTTGATCAAAAAAAGTGTCGGGAGTTGCCCGACATTTTTCGTCAAAATTGGTCTTCGCCCAGCGCACCGAAGTGCGCCCCAGCCCTCCACATTCTTCAAACCGTGCAATGATAAAATAAAAAGCATCACCAACTAACGCAATGCTTTTTATTCCACTCTATAGAATTAATAATAGTTTAATCACTGCAGAAACTAAGTTGTAAACTACTGTAATAGAAACTAATGTTTTTCTATATTCATAAATCTTATTAAGTTTATTAATAATTTTCATAAAGTTACCTCCATTTTTATTTTATATTTTTATTTTACCCATTTTTTAGTCAAAATGACCTATTCTCGGAAAAATATTTGAAAAATAAAAAACCTAGCTTCACTAGGCTAATTAATCTAAAAGAAGATAGCTTTGAACCTCCCAAGGATATCCCCTAGTTCTGCTTTTGATAAAAATTCTTCATCATCAAATTGATAAAATCGATCTCGTAAATCAAAAGCTCTAGGCTGATCAATAACTACCCAACCTCTGTATTTAGAAAATTCAACGGGATATCTAAAAGGTAACTTTCGTTCAGTTTTAGTAAGTGGTAACAATGTGACCACGTTGGAACGGTTAGTTTCCTCTCGAGATATAACTACGTATGGTCGATAATTCCCCTGCTCGTGTCCTTGTACAGGATTAGGATCTAACCAAACCAAATCTCCTTGTGATAGTTTTCCTAGTTTACCTTTTTCAAATGAAATTTTCATGCTTTATATCCTTTCTTATCGGTTATCTAATAGCTAGTATTCTAGCTCACTTAATAGTATAAACGAAGTTTAAACATTTGTCAATAGATACAAAAAGAGATACAAATTTTTGTATCTCTTTTACAATTCTTCCCCAACTAAAGGGATTTCTTCCCATTCAAAATGATTTTGATATTCCTCAAAACCAGCCAACAAATCTTCCAGTTTATATTCTGGAATAAATAAATTTTCTTTATTATTCTTTATTGTGACTTGCTGTCCTTCCACAGCAAAATTAAGGATGTCTCCTTTGGCAAGTCCAAATGAATCTATCATTGATTTAGGCAGTAGGATCCCTAGACCGTTACCCCATTTTTGGACCGTCCGTGTTTCCACTATTTTAGGTACTTCTACGCTAATCATATCTATTTCTCCTTGCGAAATTACTCCAATTTTTTATTTATTTGACACGTGTTCCTTCATGTCTAATTAATAGTATAAACTAAGTTTAAACATTTTTCAAGACATAAATTGATATTTCTTACTTTAGTTACTAGATTCATGAGTTATAAAATAGCCAAAGAACTTTATCTCAATATATTTCTAAAAACTTCATCACTATCAATTCCTGGGAGTGGCTACTATCCCTGTGTTACAGTGTGTTATTTAATAATACTATGTGTTATACTTGTATTACATAGAGGGGGTAAAGGAATTGACTGAAAAAATGACTGTACTCAATATTAGAATGAGTACAAAGGAGAAAGAAAAACTAAAGGAAATAGCAACACAAAATGGAGAATCTATCAGCTCTTATGCTAGAAAAATGCTCTTTCACCCTGATAATACAGGCGACTACAATGATAATACGGTTGTAATACAGGAGAAAGATGAGCGGATCTCAGACCTGAAAAGTCAAATAGATGATTACAAAAAACAAATTGAGCAGCTACACACAATTATTCTAGCAACTCAGAAAGATAATCAGTTGCTGATTGAGCAGAAGACAAAGAGATGGTGGAAGTTCTGGAAGTAAGGTTTTCGTTTTGCAAAATTTAAAAGAACAAAAGAAAAATGCCCAGGCGTTTATTAAAGGAATATTTGATTTTGAAGGAGGTAATCATAGTGAATGAATTTAATGAATTTG
>ERZ773057.385-NODE-385-length-19154-cov-9.858003_pt1 | contig 19154 bp, 20 predicted proteins | sample MGYA00580629_ERZ773057 | MGnify/ENA primary metagenome ERZ773057 (study PRJEB29015, sample SAMEA2738143) | human oral metagenome | biome: human oral; feature: human-associated habitat; material: saliva | place: China | collected 2163 ...
CAACGTGCGAAACTCGCACACAAACTCCAGATCAGATTCCGTAGCGGATCGGCATCAGCAGGTAGCGGAAGTCGGTCGACTCTCTGCCATCGGCCTTTTCTTGGCCGGTGATGACAGCGGGCTTCGTTGGGTGGGTGAAACCGAAGCGAACATACTCGGTATCCATGACCGACAAACCTTCGCTGAGGTACTGCGGGTTAAACGCGGTCGCGATGTCATCGCCCATAAGTTGTGCCTGAACAACTTCAGAAGCCTGGGCGTTATCACCCTGGCCAGCTTCAAGAACAAGCTGACCATCGGAGAAGGACAGACGAACACTGGTCTTGCGCTCGGCAACCAAGGAAACACGCTTCACTGCTTCGAGCAAAGTGTGACGCTCGACGATTGCTTGGATGGTGGTCGTTTCCGGGAAGAGACGGCGAACCGGCGGGTAGTCACCATCCATCAGGGTTGACGTCGTACGGCGTCCACCGGCCTGGAAGCCAATCAGCGAAGAAGCGCCCGGCTGAGATTCCTGCGACAGACCGATTTCGACCTTTGCACCCGAAGTCATGGACTTTGCGACGTCCTGAAGAATGCGTGCCTTGACCAGTGCGGCTTCGGACATATCGGAAACTGAATCCCACTTGAGCTCGCGCATGGCCAGGCGGTAGCGGTCGGTTGCCAAAAGCGTGATGTTATTGCCGTCGATTTCGACGCGTACGGCGGTAAGAAGCGGAAGGGTTTCATCGCGAGAAGCTGCGATTGATACCTGAGCAACGGCCTGCTGGAAAACCTGCGAATCTACAGAACCTGCAACCTGCGGCTGCGCGGGAAGAAGCGGGTATTCGTCAATAGGCATAACTGCCAAGGTGAAGTGTGAGGAACCGCAGGAAAGAGAAACTTTTTGTCCATCAACTTCGATGGTGACCGGCTTGTTGGGCAGAGACTTTGAAATATCTGCAAGAAGTCGACCGGAAACCAGAACTTCGCCTTCTTCATCAACCGAGGCGGGAATACGCGAGTTTCCAGAAACTTCGTAGTCGAAGGAGGACAGAGTCAGTTCCTGACCCTGAGCCGAGATTCGCATACCAGCAAGGATGGGGCTTGCGGGACGGGTGGGAAGTACACGCGCTGTCCATGAAACAGCTTCTGCAAGCACGTCGCGGGCGACGGTGAACTTCATGGATTCTCCTTGGAACTGAATGTAGATATACCGTGGTTAGTTTACCTGGCTGTAGGCGTCAAGGAAACTGAGAATTACACCTTAACCAGTCTGAGTTTGAGGCCAATCTGATGTTGGCGATTTTTGTTATTTGTCTTGAACTAAAGTTCGTCATCATCATCGGCTATGTGGATTGTGTGGAAAACCCATTTTTACGGCGAAATGACAGCACTTCTTTCGTGGATGAATATGTGAATCTGTGTGTGAATGAACTACACGGTTTTGTGGACGAAAATTGTTCTGTTGTTTTTTCTCCACAAATTGCTCTGCCTCGTACACAAGCGATCGGTGATGTTTCACCACAGTTTCCACAGCTTCTGTGGAAAGGAAGTTCGCACCCCCAAATGTCCAGCTTTTAGCTGAGATTAGCTAAGAGTTGCCGACTGACGTGCGGCCTGCTTAATGCGGTTGGTCAATTCGGTGACGTAGTTGAAGGTCTCCCTCTTCTCCGCCATCAACCCCACAATCTTCTTATTCGCGTGCATCACGGTTGTGTGATCGCGTCCGCCAAATGCAGCACCAATCTTCGGAAGCGAAAGATCGGTGAGTTCGCGACACAGGTACATCGCGATCTGACGTGCCTCGACGACGACATGCGAACGATCCGAGGACGACAATTGGTCAATCGTTACGCCGAAATACGTCGCGGTCTGACTCATAATCAGCGTTGGTGTTACTTCGGTGTCCTGCGGGTCGGAAGCAAAGTCCTTCAAGAGCATCTCTGCCATCGGAACGGTGACCGGTTCTTTCGACAGGGATTCGAAGGCAGCAACTCGTACCAAGGCACCTTCAAGTTCGCGGATATTCGAGGAAATTCGCTGGGCAATGTATTCCAGAACCTGAGGATCAACTTCGATATTTTCCGCACTGGCCTTCTTTTGCAAGATTGCGATACGGGTTTCTAAGTCGGGAGGAAGGACATCGACCAAAAGGCCCGCCGCGAAACGCGAACGGATTCGATCTTCCAGATCAAGCTCACGGGGCGGTACGTCTGAGGTCAGAACGATCTGCTTTCCCGCGTTGTACAGAGAGTTAAAGGTGTGGAAAAACTCTTCGACCGTACGTTCTTTGCCCTGAATGAATTGGATATCGTCAATGAGCAGAACGTCGACCTCGCGATAACGCCTTTGGAATTCCTCAATGCTTTCTTCACGCACCGAGTTAATGAAGTCGTTGGTAAATTCCTCTGAGTTCACGTAGCGCACGCGCATCTGCGGGAAAAGTGACAGCGTGTAGTGGCCGATTGCGTGGATTAAGTGTGTCTTTCCCAGCCCGGAACCACCGTGAATGAACAGAGGGTTGTAGGCACGTCCCGGGCTTTCTGATACCGCAAAAGCTGCAGCGTGAGCGAAGCGGTTGGAAGGACCAATGACAAAGGTGTCAAAAGTGTGCTTGGGATTGAGATGCGTGCTGGCGGTATCGATTGCCAGTTGTGGGCTTCCCGTGCCGGAGGCGGGTTGGCTGAACTGTGCAGAAGCCTGAGAAGAAGAGGATGAATGGGCGGACTCGGCCTGCGGGGTAGGCGCAGCGTTATCCGCAATTTCCGAGGCCGTGGAGGAGGTTTTCTCTACCGCTTCTTCTTGTGTATCCAAAGTGGGATCGATGGTCACTGCCAGTCGAACACTTCGACCAAGAATTGCAGCAAGTGCCTGCGTGAGGTCATTTGCACCGTTATTTTCAATCCACTTCTTTGCGAAATCATTGGGAACTGCGATGAGGATCGTGCCGTCAATATCGCCCAGCGGCTTTGCTGAACGCAGGAAAGATATGGCTGCGGGTCCCAACAGATCTGAGTTTTGCGACAGTGCCTCAGACCAAGCCTGAGTAAGGGCGTCGATCGACACGGGAACCTCCGAAAACTGACGTGAGATAGGACACGAGAAATGATATCGGTTGCGAATCATTATCCACCGATAACTTTACAAGCATGTCATGTTTTCCACAGTTGGGGATAGACCTGTGGATATTTAATCCCCAAATGACATTTGTGTAGTTACAACACCTCACCCTTGTGGAAAAAAGAAAAACCCCCTGTCCACAGCTCTGTGGATAACTTCGCATGTGGATAACTAACCCCCAATTTATCCACACCTACTTCCACAGGTGTGGATTCAGTGTGGTACGGCGCTCTTTCGTTGACGGAACGGTCAAAAACCCGTAGGCTGTCAGTTCGTATGTGTGCCTAATTGCGGCGCACACTGTCCATGACCAATTCGAGGAGATATCAGTGACCACCAAGCGGACTTATCAGCCGAACAACCGTCGTCGTTCGAAGACGCACGGCTTCCGCCTGCGTATGAGCACCCGCGCTGGCCGCGCAATCCTGGCTGCACGCCGTCGCAAGGGCCGCGCCCGCCTCTCCGCCTGAGCTTTCGCGAGGTGTTGCCCCGCTCGAACCGCATGGTGAATCCAGCGGACTTCCGCCTCGCAATCCGAAGCGGATCGCGCGCGGGTCAGCAAAGGCTCATTGTGCATTGTCGAACCGACGAGGATAGTGATTCACGCCTCGTCGGTTTCGTCGTACCTAAAAGCCAAATTAAACGAGCGGTTGGACGTAACCGAGTTAAGCGGCAATTGCGTCACCTCATGAAAGAACGCTTGGGCGCACTTCCTCAGGGAGCACGCGTCGTTGTTCGCGTTAAGCATGACGCCCTGGGTGCAAGTTCGTGTGAACTTGGGGAAGAATTAGACCAAGTTCTTCGCCGTGCATGGAAGAAATGGGATTATCGGGAGGGAGGTCGCCTATGAGCTCTCCTTTTGCTTATATTGCCATTCTTCCCGTGCGCTTCTACCAGCGCTTCATCTCCCCCATGTGTGCCCCGCGTTGTCGCTACTACCCCACCTGCTCAAGCTATGCCTTGGGCGCATTGCACACCCACGGCCTCGTCAAAGGGACAATCCTGGCCGTGTGGCGCATTCTTCGTTGCAATCCGTGGAGCCTCGGCGGGGTCGATGAAGTTCCCGCTCGCGGCAAGTGGACTGGCGAGGCCTGGGTTCCTCCGGCAGATTGGGCCGGATACGACGACCCTTGGGCGCAGCCCGTCATGGGCATGAATAATCAAGACTTCTCGGCAGGAGCCGAGCACCACGCGGACACGAGCGGTGTCCCCCGCGCATCATAAGGAGATCTCCTGTGGATTCCATTCTCTATCCCTTCGTTGTCGCAGTCGCATGGCTGTGGATTCGAATTCATGACTTGCTTCTGCTTGTTGGAATGAGTTCAGGTGCAGGACTTGCATGGATTATCTCCATCATCCTGCTGACCATCCTTGTGCGCGTGCTCATCATCCCGCTGTACCTCAAGCAACTGAAGAGTATGAGGGGCACCTCCATTGTTCAGCCCCAAATGCAGAAGATTCAGGCGAAGTACAAGGGAAAGACCGACGTCGCCTCGCGCCAGCGGATGCAGCAAGAAATCTCCGAACTCAATAAGAAGTATGGAGTCAACCCCTTCGCGTCCTGCCTGCCGATGCTGGTTCAGCTGCCCGTTCTTTTCGCAATGTACCGCGCGATCTACGCGATCCACGCACTTGCTGAAAACACCTACTCGGTCGGTTCGCGCCACATTGATTCACTGGGTCCGATCAGTCAGTCGGTCGCCAGCGAAATTGATGCCTCCCAGGTCTTCGGTGTCCCGCTGTCGCATACCATTCGCGACTCGCAACTCATGTCGCTGCCGACTCTGGTCTTCGTCATTTTCATCATCGTTATGGTCGTCAGCCAGTTCCTGACCATTCGCCTGACGATGTCGAAGAACATGCCGCTGAACCAGGACCCGAACAATCCGATGGTCCGTTCGCAGCGCTTGATGATGTACTTCATGCCCTTCATGTTCATCTTCTCAGGCCTGTTCTTCCAGATGGGTGTTGTGATCTACACGACCACCGCTGGTATCTGGGCCTACCTGCAGATGCTGTGGGTCATTCGCAATATGCCGAACCCGAACTCAGCTGCCTACAACGAACTTTTGGTCAAGCGTCAGGATGCCTACCAGTCGTGGGCACGTCCCTTCTTTGCGGACTACGACGAGAAGCGCCGCGAGCTGGCCGATGGATCTGATGAACTCAAGGCTCTTAACGAGACCACGCTGACCGAGGTTCGTAGCCGTGCCAAGCGTCAGAAGATCGCCTCTGATTTCCCCCAGGCCATGAGCGCTGGAGAGATCGTTTCTGTTTACCGCAACCTGTCCATGCAAGAGTGGACGACCCTTCCTGATGAGGTTTGGATGAAGGGTGTGAAGGTCGCGACTGAGCGCGCGGCAGAACGTCGTGAGGCTGCTGCTAAGCGTGAAGAGGCTCAGCGTCAGGTTCGTGCTCGGGGCGGGCAGGCCGCTTCTTCCGAGGCCTCCTCAGATGCTGAAGCAGCAGAGCTCGAGCGCAAGCGTCAAGAACGCCGCAAGGCTCGCCGCGCCGCCGCAAAGAAGAAGAAGCGCTGAAGCGCCCACAGACCATTAGATGCCTGAGGCATCAAACCCCTACGGAGGATAAACATGAGCGAAGAAACGACAAACGAGCTCTCGCGCCTTGAGGAAGAAGGCGAGCTCGCTGCCGATTACTTGGAAGAACTGCTGGATATTGCCGACCTTGACGGTGACATCGAAATTGATGTTGAAAATGGTCGTGCATCAGTAGAAATCATCTCGGAAGATCCATCTGCCCTGGATCATCTGGTTGGCGAAGACGGTGAAGTTGTCGACGCCCTTCAGGAACTGACGCGCCTTGCTGTTCAGACCGAAACCGGCGAGCGCTCGCGACTCATGCTGGATATCGCGGGCTTCCGTGCCGATCGTAAGGCGGATCTTCAGGACCTCACTCACGAGGCAATTGCACGCCTTCGCGCGACGGGCGAACCCCAGAAGCTTGAGCCCATGAACCCCTTTGAGCGTAAGGTGTGCCACGACGTTGTTGCTTCCGAGGGTCTTCGCAGCGAGTCCGAGGGCGTTGAGCCCCGTCGTCGCGTCGTTATTCTTCCTGCGGGGGATGTTGACGCTGATACTGACTCCGCCGACGAGGCCGAGGAGGCCTGAGTGGACGCGCTCGGTAATTCCCCTCGCGAGGCCGAGAATGACCTTGAACTTGAGGTTCCCGGACCCGAGGTTCGAGAGCTCTTCGGTTTGGCCTACCCAGACATTGCCGAGTTTGCGAACATGCTTGTTGAGGAAGGTGAGCTCCGCGGGCTGATCGGTCCGCGTGAGCTCCCCCGACTCTGGTCGAGGCACCTAGTGAACTCTGCCGCCGTCTTGGATTTTCTCCCCAAGAAGGGACAGATTTTGGATGTCGGTTCTGGGGCAGGTTTCCCCGGTATCGTCATCGCGATTTGCCGCCCAGATCTTGATGTCCATCTTGCTGAGCCCATGGCGCGACGTTGCGAATGGCTTGCTGATGTTGTGGACACTCTTGGCTTGGACAATGTCAGCATTCATCAGGCTCGCGCCGAGGAACTGCGAGGTAAGGGCAAGGCCGATGTCGTGACCTCACGTGCATTGGCGAATATGACGAAGCTTGTGCGTATGACTTCAAAGCTCATCGCTCCCGGTGGCTCTCTTGTCGCTCTTAAGGGACGCCGTGCGGGTGAAGAAGTCGAGGCTGCTGCCGCTGAGTTGAAGCGTCATCACCTGAGTGCTCAGATCCATGAGGTCCCCTCGGTAATGGAAGACGATTCAACGTACGTCGTTGTTGCGAAGAGACTTCGTTCTTAATACCTCATTTCTTTTCCACGGGTGTGTCCTCGGTTTTCTCCCGCGGGCATGACTGCCTACACTTGTGTCATTGACGTGTGAGAAAGGCTTGTGTTTTATGGCCGGCGATACCCCACTTTCGGACCAAATTACGCGGAATTTTCAAGATCGAGAGTTCCTTGAGACGGCTGAGTTTGGCGTACCCGCGTCGACACGTGTCATTGCGGTCGCGAATCAAAAGGGTGGCGTTGGTAAGACGACTTCGGTTGTCAATCTCGCGGCCTCTTTTGCGCTCGCCGGTTTGAAGGTTGTTGTCATCGATGCAGACGCTCAAGGCAACGCTTCGAGTGCTTTCGGCGTTGCTCATGGTCCGGGTACGCCTTCGACGTATGAGGTCATTACCGGTCAATTGTCGATCGGTGAAGTTCTACAGGCCTGCCCCGATATGGATAACCTGTGGGTGTGCCCGGCTACTATTGATCTTTCGGGCGCGGAAATTGAGCTCGTCGATCTCGAACGTCGAGAGTTTCGTCTTGCCGATGCCGTTGAGTATTTCGTTCAGGCATATCAGCAAATTGATCTGATCCTTATTGATTGTCCACCCTCGCTTGGACTGGTGACCTTAAACGTGATGGTTGCAGCTGACGAGGTTTTGATTCCTATTCAGACTGAGTACTACGCGCTTGAAGGTTTGAGTCAGCTGTGGTCGACCATTGATCGCATCAGCGCTGACCTCAATCCAAAACTACATGTTTCAACTATGCTTCTCACGATGGCCGACAAGCGTACGCGCCTATCTGATGAAGTTGAGAATGAGGTTCGCTCACACTTCCCTGAGCAGACGCTGCAGACTGTTATTCCTCGTTCGGTTCGAGTTTCTGAAGCACCAAGCTACGGGCAGAGTGTCATCACTTACGATCCGAATGGTGCCGGCTCACTTGCCTATCGTAAAGCCGCGTACGAGCTGAGCCATCGGTTGGCGAAGGAGTAACTCTTTTTCTTCTCTCAAAACACTTTTTCAGGGTTTCGGTCGTTTTGATAGGCGATCGAGCCCTGATTCATTTTCTCAGGAGAATGCGTCTGTGAAAACGCGTTTTCGTTTGTTCGATACACATTTTGCTGTTTCACGTGAAACAATGGAGTCAATAGTCAGTATTCGCGAGATTGGTAAGTGTACATGGCCGAGCAATCAGAATCGACTCATAAGGCCCAACGTCGTACAGGTTTAGGGCGTGGTTTGGGTGCACTCATCCCCCCTGCTCAAACTGAGAAGCCTGAAGATGTTGCCAGGCGACCCCTCGACGTTCTCTTCCCAGGTGACCGTAAATCATCGGGCGCGGTGCGTGGTGGTTCCGCGCGTGAATTGCTCGAGCCGAAATCTCGAGCGACCAAGTCAACATCAGTTAAGTCGAAGTCAACAGCTCAGACTAAAGCGCGTGTACACGCAGCAGCTAGTATCGCTTCGGAAGATGAGAAGGTTCCGTCTACCTCTGGCGTTACACCCACAACCGGATCTTCTCAATCTTCCCGATCCTCGCAGTCCGGGCAAAACGAAATACTTGATTCTCATAAAAGCACGTCGATGCATGTGAGTGATGATGTTTCACGTGAAACATCGGATTTGATGCAGGTGCCCGGAGCGACATTTGCGGAAATCCCGCTCGATCAGATCGTTCCGAATACACGTCAACCCCGGCAGGTATTCGATGAAGACGACCTCAATGAACTCGCTGCATCGATTCGAGAAGTCGGTGTCTTGCAGCCGATTGTTGTTCGCCGGATTCCGCTCAACGAGGTACCTTCTGAGACGCTGAAGGGTTTCCTAGAGGAAAAGCCTGAGGCTCGTTATGAGCTGATTATGGGCGAACGACGTTTGCGCGCAAGTGAACTCGCAGGCTTGGATACGATCCCAGCCATCGTTCGACACACTGAAGATGAAGACTTACTCCGCGATGCACTGCTTGAAAATCTCCACCGAGCACAGCTGAATCCTTTGGAAGAGGCATTTGCGTATCAGCAGCTCATGGCCGATTTCGGGGCCACTCAGGAGGAGCTGTCGAAGAAGATTGCACGTTCGCGTCCGCAAATTGCAAATACTCTTCGCCTACTCAAGCTACCGGCCTCGGTGCAAAAGAAAGTTTCCGCGCAGGTCTTATCTGCGGGCCACGCACGTGCACTATTGGGCCTGGCTACTGCGGAAGATATGGAAATCCTTGCCAATAGGATCATTGCCGAGGGCTTGTCAGTACGTACCACTGAAGAACTGGTTCGTCTTGGATCGGTGCAGCGTCCCACAAAGCCTTCGTTGAAGCGAGTAAAGGTTACATCGCCGCTTGGCGAGCACATGAGCCAGGTGCTTGCAGATGCCTGGGATACGCGTGTCACCGTTTCTGAAGGAAAGAGGAAGGGAAAGATTATCATCGAGTTTGCAGGCTCGGATGATCTGCAACGCCTCGCTGATCTTCTCCTTCCGCATGTGAACAGGCAGTGATCCAGAAGAGAAATAGGTTTTAACCGGGTGGTTATTGATCTTAGATAACTGGTCGGCTAGATGACGAATTAGTGGGGGATGTTTCACGTGAAACATCCCCCACAGTGCTGGATATCAGAACGAGAAATAGCTCAGCGAAATCATGATTTGCATCAGCATATGAAATAAGCGCAAGTAGGTGATGGTTCGGGTTGTTGATAACAGTCTGCTTGGAACGAGGAAATACACCCGAACTTGACGGTTATGGTCCGCTTTCTAAGGCAGGTGCATGCAGAGATAATAGAACAGTTTTTAACGTGAGAATGACACTGGCTAATTTTGTTGAGGCGGCAGTCATGGGAGAGAATAGAGGCGGAGGTTGACATACATGGCTAATGAGCTCAATACTGAACTGATATTCTTCGATGTTGGAGGAGTATTAGTTAGCCAACGTCCAGACCCCAGAGAGTTTGCGTCAATCATTGGCCTTGATGATTCTGCTGAATGTGTATCCCTCGTCGATAAAGCCGTGTGGGCACATCGCGACTCATATGACGAAGGGATGTCGGATCTAGACTTCTGGGACTCGGTGTCAGGAGACTGCGGCCTACCCCAACCATCAGAGGATCAAGTCCGCAAGCTAGTAACCGCAGACGCTTCGCGTATGCACGCTATCGATGAAGCTGCCGCGCATCTTCTCAGCGACCTAAGAACCGCGGGGTACAACATAGGGTTACTCACGAACATGCCAGCGACGCACGCATCTGTAGTAATGGAAAGTGTCTGGGCGCAACGGTATATCAATGGTCCGATGATCTTTTCCTCGCATGTCGGTATGACGAAACCGAATAGAGGGATTTATCGAGAAGCACTTGCTGCGGCCCAACATGAGCCGCAGAATCTTCTTTACATTGATGACCGTTCCGAGTACGTCAAGGCTGCGGACTATCTTGATATACCCGTACTGATCTGGGAAAACATCGATGCAGTCAGGGAGGAATTAAAGAAGCTGGGTATTCTTTAAGACCTTGACCATAAAGTTTTGGGCTACACACCGGTGTGTAGCCCAAAACTTTGAAGCATCGATTATTCTGCCTGGACAGCTATGCGCGCTGTGCGACGTACTGGACGATCGATGCGCAAATCTCGTCGAAAGAGCCTGTAGCCTCGGCAGCTTGAGGGAACAATGACGTATCAGTCATACCGGGCGAAATATTCGCATCGATAAACCAGAAGTTTCCGTCTTCATCAGCAATGAAGTCAATACGTGAAAGATCACGCAGACCCAATAGCTCGTGAATCTGAATAGCTGCAGACTGCACATCCGTCATTTCGTCATCGCTCAGACGAGCGGGAACAAAGTACTCGCTCTCATCAGTTGTGTAACGAGCTTCGTAGTCGTAGTGTCCATCATCGGTAGCTACCTCGACGGGAGGTAGGGCAAGGGGACCATCTTCTAAATCGATGACCGAAACTGCAATGTCACGTCCGGCAACGTAGCGCTCAAGCATCACGTGCTCTTCATAAGAGAAGGCATCAACCATAGCTGAACGCAGATCGCCGGCATCATAGGCCTTTGACATGCCCAGGGCAGATCCACCCGAGGAAGGCTTAACGACCAAGGGGAAGGTGAGTCCGGCCTCGATCATCTTCAAGACATTCTGTGCGCCAAGCTGGCGGAACAGGAGCTGGGGAAGGGCAATCCACCCGGGGGTATCAAGTCCAGCGGAACCCACCAAAGCTTTTGCAGTCGGCTTATTTGACGCGAGCATTGCCTGGGCAGGGGTTGAACCCACGTAAGGAATTCCCGTTCCTTCAAGAAGGGTTTGCAAAGATCCATCTTCACCGATGGACCCATGTACAAGCGGCCAAATAACGTCGGGTTGGAAATCCGTAATTGCAGAGGGAAGGTTTTGATCAAAATCGACAACCTTGGCTGCAAAACCCTGGTTGACCAGCGAATTTGCAACACGTCGCCCAGAACGTACGGAAACATCGCGTTCGTGGGTCAGACCTCCGGCGACAATAAGGACCTTCAAAGATTGAGCAGACATGAGGGTTTCTCCTTGTCAGTCTTCGGTGTGAACGGAACCGTCATGACGGTTAGTTAAAAATTCAGCATCTTCTTCCGGGGCGACGCCGAACATGTCGACCAATTGCTTTTCGGCATTGACAACCCCGGCAAGGCGGCGAACACCCTCACGAATACGATCCGGTTCGGGATAGCAGAAGGACAAGCGCATGTGATCGGCGCCCCTACCGTCGTAGTAGAAAGCCGTACCGGAGACGTAGGCGACCTGCGCCTTCACGGCGCGAGGAAGCATACTACGCGCATTCAAACCCTCGGGGAGGGTAACCCATGTGTAGAAACCGCCATTCGGAGTCGTCCACGAGCACTCAGGCATGTACTCCGCCAAAGAATCCAGCATTGCCTTGCAACGCTCGGCGTACATTGCGCGATAGACCTTGACTTGGCTGTACCAGTCATAACCGGCCAGGTAGCTCGAGAGAAACATCTGACCGAACATGCCCGGGGACAAAATAGCGGCCTCAGAAGCCAATATCAGCTTCGCACGAATGGCGTGGGGAGCAAGCGCCCATCCAATACGCATACCGGGAGCAAACATCTTCGAAACCGAACCCAAGTAGACAACACCCTCAGGCGACCAGGAACGAAGCGCAGGAAGTGGATCGGAATCAAAACCGAGCAGGCCATACGGGTTATCTTCCAAAATCAACACGTGCTCACGCATGCAGATCTCAGCGATCAAAGGACGACGCTCCAAGGAGAGCGTGACGCCTGCGGGATTGTGGAAGTTGGGGATCGTGTAGAGGAACTTAATAGCCCGACCGGCGGACTTCAGGCGGCGGATTGTCTCTTCTAAAGCCTCGGGAATGATGCCATTTTCGTCCATATCGACGTGAATGACATCGGCCTGACGGGCACGGAAACAGCCAAGGGCACCAACGTAGGAAGGAGACTCGGCCAAAACAACGTCACCGGAGTCGATAAACAGCTCGGCCATCAGGTCGAGCGCCTGTTGTGAACCCGTCGTAATAACGACGTCGTCAGGGTCAGCGCCAATGATGCCGTCATAGGTCATGACATTGACGAGCTGCTCACGTAGGGGTTCCCAGCCTTGGCCAGAACCGTATTGCAATGCCTGGGCGCCGGAGGAAAGAATAAGTTCCTTTGCGGTCTCGGCGAGGCTCTCCAGAGGAAGATCCTTCAAATTCGGCATACCGCCGGCAAGGGAAACAACCTCGGGGCGAGAGACAACCGAAAACAGTGCGCGAATCTCAGAAGCTCGCAGGTTATGAGCTCGATCTGCGTAGGCATCAAACCACGGGTCGAGTCGATTTCCCTGTGACTGAGGATCCTGAGACATGAGCGAACCTTTCTATACAAGTATGTCGGAGGACACACGTAACTAAGTGTGCCACTAAAACGACTGGCGTGACATAAGTGCCGAGGCCGTGGACACTTTTAGTCGGCGCCGTGTGGGTCCGCTTCCTCAACGGAATAGATGCCGGGAAGATCAGAGATTGTGGCAATCAGTGCCGGAAGCGCAACACGGTCGGCGGTCGTTGTCTCAATGAATGCATGTCCGCGTTTACCCTCAGTGTCAGATCGAACTTCGGAGACGCGCCACTTTGAATCTGTCATCACGCTTAATACGCGACGCATGACCCCTTGACCGGGATCGAAGACCAATTCCAAAACAATCGTGTTGGGACGACGGGGAGCATGAGGACCGATGTGACGTGAAAGGGGTGTCAGTGCGAAAACAACAATGAAGTGCATGAATGTAACAGCGGTTCCCGCGATCCACAAACCTGCGCCACATGCCATACCAATCCCGGCCGTCTCCCATACGGTTGCGGCAGTGGTCAGGCCTCGAACTGCTCCCGAGCGGGTCAGAATGATACCTGCGCCAAGGAAGCCAATTCCAGAAACGATCTGCGCGGCGACGCGAGAAGGGTCAACGCGCACAAGATCAGCCACAAGCACGTCATTAAAACCGTACTTCGACACGACCATAAGAAGGGCTGAGGTCATACCGACAATCGCATCAGTACGAAGACCAGCGCTCTTTCCGCGTGCCTGACGCTCCAAACCGATCAGAGAGGAAAGGAATAGAGCAAGCAAGATCCCGAGGATCTGATCAATATGTTGGCTCAGAGTGAGCACTAGTCCTCCTTGGCAGCGGCGCGGTGACTGTGGTGTCATTGATTGTTTACAAGGGTACATCCCCAAGGGAAAACCAGGGGTAAATCAGGGCCTTACCTCATGGCGCAGACGGGCAGCAAAACGCAGACTTAAACCATGACTTCATCACTGCAGCAGGGCGCAGGCGCGCCACAAACTCCTTATGCATCCACGGCCTCGGGAATGGTTGTCAACGGGCTCACGAAACTCTATCAACGTGGCGGAAATACCGTTCAGGCGCTCGCGGGAGTCAGCCTATCAATCCCCCAGGGCAGCCAACTGGCAATTATGGGACCCTCGGGGTGCGGGAAGACGACGCTTTTGCACTGCTTGGCGGGAGTGCTGCGACCGACGACGGGAAGCATCACCCTGGATGGCACTGAAATGACAACACTAAGTGAGGGTGCGATTTCGGAACTTCGCCTCAAGCACTTTGGTTTCGTGTTCCAAGATGGGCAGCTGCTTCCAGAACTTCCCTGCCAGGAAAATATTGCAATGCCCCTGATGCTGGCAGGAGTTGCGCGTAAAGAGGCCATTGCCCGCGCACAGCAGATCCTGGTGAATCTGGGGCTGGAAGGCGCGGGTCCGCACCGCCCAGGTCAACTCTCCGGCGGTCAGGCACAGCGCGTTGCGATTGGGCGCGCGCTTATCACCAATCCCAAAGTCGTCTTTGCCGATGAACCGACGGGCGCTTTGGATCAAAGCACAGGTGCCGAGGTCATGGGTGTACTGACCTATGCCTGCCAAAGCACCGGGGCGAGCTTGATTCTGGTGACCCATGATCCATCGGTGGCCGCACGGCTTCCACATGAAATCCACATGCGAGACGGCCTGATCGATCAGCAGGTGTCTCGATGAGCGCAACACTTACTGCGGCACGTGCAGTCCTGGGTTCTCGTGATCGCGCGACCTCGATCCTGACAGTTCTGGCTTTTGCCCTTCCCCACGCAATTCTTCTCTCCGTCACGGGTGGGGTTCTGATGTTCTTCTCACGTACCCACGACTTGCCAGATGGTTTCGAGGGGATGGGTGGCTTTTATGTCATTCTGGCGTGCTTTGCGGGTCTTTTAATGATCGTCCCGACTCTGAGCATGGGCGCGGCCGCTGCGCGTCTGGGAATGAGTCGACGTGCACGGGATTTAGCGGTTCTGCGCCTCATGGGATTAGGGCCTGCACAAACACGTGTTGCGTGTCTGATCGAAACCGCGGTCTATGCAGCAATTGGTGTTGTGTGTGGTACCGCTCTGTATGGTGCGCTTTTGCCGATTTGGCAGCTGATTTCCTTCCAGGGTGAGCGCATAGGGGTACACGAAATGTGGGTCGGTCCGCTTGTCCTCCTTGCCGAGGCCGTACTGATGATTGTGCTGGCCGCCGCTTCGTCGATGCTTGCGATGCGTAAAGTGGTCATTACACCTTTGGGCGTTACGCGTCGTACTGAGGGGGCAAAGGTTTCACCACTGTGGCTGATCTTGATGCTTGTTCTGGTCATTGTCTGGGTGATTGTTGCTCAGATGATGATGCAGCTGGGGATGGCAATTGCCATGGGGCTATTCTTCGGATTCCTCGGTGTGATTTTTGCACTAGTCAATGTCGTGGGAGCTTTTTCGGTATCCCTTCTGGGCAAGGCCATGGCAAGCCTTGCGCATACTCCACAGATGCTTCTTGCGGGTCGTCGGATTGCTGATGATCCCAAGAGCGTCTGGAGGTCTTTTGGTGCGGTTGCCCTGGTCGCCTTCATTGTCGGAGTGCTCATGCCGATCTTCAGCTCGATGACGATGGGTAATACGGGGGACATGGAGGAAGTCGCAAGGATCCTCATGTCGGATATTCGCACGGGAATGCTTTTGACCTTCGGTATCACTATGGCTTTGGGTGCAATCTCTACTGCAATCAATCAAGCCATTCGCGTGATCGATTCCGTTGAGCAGATGAAAGCCTTGGAATTCATGGGGTCGCCCCGAAACTTCATGGATCGTGCGCGCAGGATTGAAATTCTGCTTCCAGCACTGCTCATGATCGGAGGAGCGATGAGCTTGGGCATTCTGTTTATGTCTCCGGTGATGCTCCTGAGTGCTGGGCTTGCCCCAATGCTGATTTTGGTGGGCATGACTGTGTTGGGCATTGGGCTGATTATGTTGGCTTCCGAGGCCACAGGACCCTTGCGTCGTAAACTATTGAGCGATCTTCACGAGGGGAATAACTAAATTTATACGGTGTGAAAAGGGCGCTTTAAGGTTGCACCTTAATCGGCTTTAAACAGCCTCTGACCTGGGAAAATGTGCATCAATCAATGCACATTTTCCCAGTTTTTATCGGTTAGTTGGGATTAAAATAAAGGCACTGGTTGGGAGGTCAGGGTTTCGACCGGGCTGAGCTTCCACTTGCAATGGCGCTGGTGGAATGACGTGCCGGTGCTTTTGCCCCTACAAAAGCACCGGCAAGTCAGCCGTCCAGATACTGCAGCTTCCCCAAGGCAGATGTGCTGTCTGAAACCCCGCGATAGCCCAGTGCTACGGACTTAATCAAACGGACTTAATCAATTGGGTAGCCCGTTGGGAGACCCTGGTCAGCAGGAACCCGACCATGTTTCAGACATTGCAAACGTCTTTCGGCTGGGACGCAACGACCTTCAGTTGCGTCTATTTGACACGGTATGATATGATCGCGTCAGCTCTTTAAACGACAATACGCGAGCCGCTTGAGAGGGGATAACCCCGAGGGTGGATGGAAGCTAAGATCTTTCACCACGGTGTAGCACACCGAACGGCCAGCAGCCGGTAGATCCTCCGACGAAGTAAATCCGCGTAACGCCCCGGAACGGCAGACCGGGCAGCGGAAGGGAAAAGGTAGGGAGTTAGCGCTCCCGTAAAGCAATGGCGGGTACGCCCGCTAGCGAGTTGCGCACGGCACTTCAGGCCGCCTAAATAACAAGCCGGGAAAATCCCTCCGGATACTTCGTCATAGGAGTTTCACAATGGGAACGTATTCCCCTCAGTCCGAAAGGACGCATTACCTTACTTTGCGAGAGGCCGTTGCTGAGGGCTACGGTGCGTATCAGACTTTGCGCTTGTGGATTCGCCAAGGCAAATTGCCCGCGTATAAAACCGGAAAGCGCGTGAAAGTGCTGCGCACCGACCTTGAAGCGTTGTGTGTGCCCGTCGGTGGCAATCCTGTCGATGCTGCTATTGAGAAATTGGTAGCTGCCGCTCCGCATCTGTCGGATGAGCAGACACGTCGTTTACGTGAACTTCTTGGTGGTGAGCGCCGAGTAACGTTCGTCGGTATCGGGCGGCTTGCCCTTGCTGTATTGCGGCTGTTCACTTCGCTGCTCCGCGTTTTGGGGTACATGTTTGGTACTGGCCCATTCTTTGGCTGGGCATGGGCCTCGTTTACATGGGTCTCATTGTGGTGGCAGAAGATAATGATTCCGCTGGGGACAATTGGCGCTGCTGTGGCTTTTGTCTTGTTTGTGCTGAGAGTGGCTCAGTGGGTGCGTGATGAACTCGGGTGAGATGTGAAAGTTGTCAACACGAGGAAACGAAACCCCGGTTACCGATGAGGTGACCGGGGTCGTTCTTTAGAGGAATATGCTCAGGGAAGAGGAATGATCGCTCTTTATCTTTAATGTGCTCTTTGATGTTCTCGGGAAAAGAAGCATGTTTGTTATATTTACCCCGTTTCTTGTAACGCCTATTCGGCCCTTGTTGCGACTTTGTTGCACCGAGCTCTGGTGTCACATATTTGGCGAAGTTGCTGATGATCGACAGATTTTCCTTGAATCCCAACTGATTGGGAATTGTCAGCAGCAGAGTATCTGCCGCGGCAATAGCCGGGTCTGCCTTCAGCTGCTCAGTAAGTTCATCGGGAGTGGCGGCGTAGGAACGACCGAAAGTTGCAACTCCGGAATCCAAGTGTCCAACCTGGTCGGTTGAATGGGCCTCAAGACCGTACATCCCGCGGTCCTTTGCGCTGAGCAGCGGAAAGATCGAAGCTGCGATCACCGCTTTCAAAGACCAGAGTCGAACTCATTATATTGACGCCGTCACGAGCGGTTTGCTCGGCGGAATAATTCGAACCCGCACCCCACCAGATGCGCCGACGGAGGCCCTCCGAGTGGGGGAAAATCGGCAGAGGTGAACCGGGTTGGACCATCAGTGGATACTGCTGGTTCTCAGGCGCGGTAGCCCCTGCAACTGGACTATTGGTCAGCTATCACTGTATAGTTCAGTGCATGCTGACTATTGCTTCGCGCCTCGACGTCATGAACCGGCTCGGCCGGGCCATGGCCGACCCGACGCGCTCCCGGATCCTGATGTCCCTGCTTGACGGCCCGAGCCACCCCGCCGTGCTCTCGCGCGAGCTGGGGCTGACCCGCTCGAACGTGTCCAACCATCTGACCTGTCTGCGCGACTGCGGCATCGTGGTCGCTGAGCCCGAGGGGCGGCAGACCCGCTACGAGATCGCCGACCCGCACCTGGCCGCGGCGCTGACGGCGCTGATGGACGTGACGCTGGCGGTGGACGAGAGCGCCCCGTGCATCGACCCGCACTGCTCGGTGCCCGGCTGCTGCGGTCCGAGCGGCTCCGAGGACGCCTCGTGAGCGCCGCCTGCGGCTGCGACGAGCCGACCACCAACGCCGCTGAAGAGGCAGAGGAGACCGAGCGCCCGTGGTGGCGCGACCCGGGCCTGGTGGTGCCGATCCTCTCCGGGGTCGCGTTCGGCACCGGCCTGGTGCTGGAGTGGTCGGGGCTGCACGTCGCGGCGCTGGTCGCGTTCTGGGCGGGCCTGCTGCTGGGCGCGTACACGTTCGTGCCCGGCGCGCTGCGGAACCTGTTCGCCAAGCGGAAGCTCGGGATCGCGCTGCTGATGACGATCAGTGCAGTCGGCGCGGTCATCCTCGGCTACGTGGAGGAGGCCGCCGCGCTGGCGTTCCTGTACTCGATCGCCGAGGCCCTGGAGGACAAGGCGATGGACCGCGCCCGCGGCGGCCTGCGCGCGCTGCTCAAGCTCGTGCCGGAGACCGCGACCGTGCTGCGCGACGGTGCCTCGGTGGAGGTCCCGGCCAAGGAGATCGCCGTCGGCGACGTGCTGCTGGTCCGTCCGGGCGAGCGGGTCGTCACCGACGGGATCGTCCGCGTCGGACGCTCCAGCCTGGACACGTCCGCGATCACCGGCGAGTCGATCCCGGTCGAGGTCGCACCCGGTGACGCGGTCTCGGCGGGGGCGATCAATACCGCCGGAGTGCTGGAGGTCGAGGCGACCGCCGCGGGCACCGACAACTCGCTGACCACGATCGTGGAGCTGGTAGAGCAGGCCCAGGCCGAGAAGGGCGACCGAGCCCGGATCGCTGACCGGATCGCCCGCCCGCTGGTGCCCGGCGTGATGATCCTCGCCGTCCTGGTCGGCGTGCTCGGATCGCTGCTTGGCGACCCCGAGACCTGGATCACCCGCGCCCTGGTCGTCCTCGTCGCCGCCAGCCCCTGCGCGCTGGCGATCGCGGTGCCGGTCACCGTGGTGTCCGCGATCGGGGCGGCGACGAAGTTCGGCGTCGTCATCAAGAGCGGGGCCGCCTTCGAGCGCCTCGGCGGCATCC
>ERZ773057.404-NODE-404-length-18847-cov-4.311675_pt1 | contig 18847 bp, 20 predicted proteins | sample MGYA00580629_ERZ773057 | MGnify/ENA primary metagenome ERZ773057 (study PRJEB29015, sample SAMEA2738143) | human oral metagenome | biome: human oral; feature: human-associated habitat; material: saliva | place: China | collected 2163 ...
CGGTGGCATCGCCAACCCCACTGCCACCGATCAGGGACAGCTTGAGCGGCTGCTGGAAATACTCGGAAATGCCCTTCAGCGTGTTCTCGCTGGCCGAGCTAAGCAGCCACATCAGCAGGAAGAAGGCCATCATCGCCGTCACGAAGTCGGCATAGGCAATCTTCCAGGCGCCACCGTGGTGGCCATGTGCAGCCTTCTTGATCCGCTTGACGACGATCGGCTGGGCTTTCTTGGCGGCAGGACCCGACATGGCTTACGCCCTCTTCTGCTTGACGTGGCCTTCCAGCTCGGCAAACCCGGGCCGTTCGGTGGAATACAGCACCTTGCGACCGAACTCCACGCAGATGGCCGGCGCATAGCCCTGCATGCTGGCCAGCAGCGTCACCTTCACGCACTGCAGCTCCTTGGCCGCCTCATTGGTCTTCTGCGTCAGCACGTCCGCCAGCGGCCCCACGAAGCCATAGGCCATCAGAATGCCCAGGAAGGTACCCACCAGGGCGTGTGCAATCATCTCGCCCAGGATGGCCGGCGGCTGCCCCACCGAACCCATGGTGTGCACCACCCCCATCACCGCCGCCACGATCCCGAAGGCCGGAAGGCCGTCGGCCATCTTCTGGATGGAATGGGCCGGCACCATCGCCTCGTGATGGTGGGTCTCCATTTCATTGTCCATGAGGTTCTCGATCTCCAGCGCGTTGAGGTTGCCAGAGATCATCATCCGCAGATAGTCGGTGACGAACTCGATCAGGTGATGGTCAGCCAGCAGATCCGGGTATCGCGTGAACAGCGGACTGCTCTCGGGCTGCTCCACATCGTTCTCGATGGCCATCAGGCCTTCCTTGCGCGCCTTGGACAGGATGTCGTAGAGCATGGCCATCACGGACAGGTAGCGCTCCTTGGTGTACTTGGATCCCTTGAACACCGAGGGAAGCGCCGCCATGCAGGCCTTCAGGTCCTTGCCGGGGTTGGCCACGATGAAGGCGCCGAAGGCTGCGCCACCGATCATCAGCAGCTCCAGCGGCTGGAACAGCGCACTGACGTGGCCGCCCGCCATCGCATAACCGCCAATGACGGACGCGACCACGACGATGTATCCGATGATGACAAACATGTTGTGTATCCCTTGACTGGTTCACACCGGGCATGGGCCCGGGGCTCCCCTCCTTTTCGGTCGATACCCGGCATTCTTGAGCATCGCCCTGCCCTGCGGCACCGATGACGGTCAGACGGACACCCAGCGGGAACGGGCGTCAGGTCGGACACCAGGCAGGAGCAGTGGACATCCAGTGAAACACGTTCAGGCTCGATCCATCGTCACCTTCCCCGAGACCCAGGAATCGCCCATGAAAAAAGGCATTCTTCAGGATCCCGGAAGAACCGTCCGAATGCCCAAAAATGCTTCGCATGTTCCGTGCTGGCGCACCTTGCCCTTCATGCAGAGATCCGAACCCACGGATCGGTGCAGGTTGAATGGAGCTGGCCAGCCAGCCGGAGTTCAGTCCGGCCTGTCAGTGGATTGCACCCGCCTTGCGTGCCTTGCCCGCACGGGCCGGCGGCTCACACAATCCGCATACGAAGCGGTCTTCCAGCTCATAAGGGTGGTTGATGAACTGGCCCTTGCAGCGCCGACACTGCATGGCCGTCACCAGGCCGCTGTCGATGAAGCGCACCAGCCGCCAGGCGCGGGTGAGGCTGAGCATGGGTTCGACCCCATAGCTCTTCACTTCAGCGGTATACAGCTCATACGCCTTGACGATCGCGTCCGAGTCATCGATGGGCGCGCTTTTCATCAGGTACGTGTGAATGTTGTAGAACAGGGATGCGTGGATGTTGGGCTGCCACGTCATGAACCAGTCGGTCGAGAACGGGAGCTGCCCCTTGGAAGGCGACTTGCCCGCCACCTCCTTGTACAGCTTCAGCAGCCGCTCATAAGGCAGATTCGTTTCCGACTGCAGCATCTGCAGTCGGGCGCCCAGCTCGATCATCCGGATCGCCTTGACGATCTGGCGACTGTCTTCCAGAAGACTACGCGCGCTCATCGAGCGTCTCCTCGAATCGACCCGAACGCAGGATGGCTGCATGCAGGCGTGACGCGCTGCGCTCACCGCCCTCCTCCTGAACACCTTCACCGTGGTCAGCCAGCAGCGACCACAGCATGGCGTCATCGAAGCGGAAGCGGCACAGCAGCATGTTGCCCTGGGCGATGCGCATCATCTGCGCCGGCGACAACTGGTCAAGCAGATCGGCCACCTCTTCGGACAACCCCAGGCGGTAAAGCGCCTGGACCCGATCCGTCCGGATCAGCGATTGTGCAAGGATCAGATAGGAAAGGTTCGTCTCTCTGATCTCTGCAAGGATTCGATCTTCGTTCATACCTGCTCTTTCCTGAATGTCGGCGTTTCAGAAGTGGCTGGGTGGCTGCGCACCCGGCATGGAGCAGACTATGAACCCGGGCTCGGGCCATCGCCCACTGCAGGCCGACCAGCGGAACGAGCGGTTCCCGGCCTGTTCGGAGCACATCCGGACAGGCAGAAACGTCACCAAGCGCACTCATCGGGCGCGGCTGTCCGTTGACCCTGGCTGCCCGATGCGAGCCCGCCACAGCCCGGGACGATCGGCACGAGTCGTCGCATGAATGGCTGCCCGGCCACCCACGAAGCAAGAGTGTCCGGCAAGCAACAGGGCGTTGCAGCCTGCCGACAGCCACAGAAAGAAAGAGACACGGTCATTCTGACCAGCCCTCGCCCCACTCGAAGCGCCGAAAAGCGGGACTTCATGCCGGACACAACACCCGAAGCCACGCACGCGAGCACATGGACTGGCGTGCAAAAGCGCACACCGCCCTCCCGGTTGCGGATCGACGGTTGCCTTCGGACCCCGAAAGGCCTGTTTCGGTCTTAAAGCAACACTTTTCGGGGTCGATATTCATGGCAACGGGAACGTTTCCCGCCGTCCGAACCGAAACAGAGCGGGAACAGGACAACCAACCCACTGTATATACAAGGGAGCAGCACCATGGCACAGATCATCAACACCAACATCATGTCGCTCAACGCTCAGCGCAACCTGAGCACCACGCAAAGCGCCCTGGCCACCTCGGTCCAGCGTCTGTCCACCGGTCTGCGTGTCAACAGCGCCAAGGACGACGCTGCCGGCCTGGCCATCGCCGAGCGCATGAACACCCAGGTGCGCGGCATGAACGTCGCCATCCGCAACGCCAACGACGCCATCTCGCTGTCGCAGACCGCCGAAGGCGCCCTGTCCAAGATCAACGACATGGGTCAGCGCATGCGTGAACTGGCCGTGCAGTCGGCCAACGCTACCAACAACGACACTGACCGCGCGAGTCTGGATGCCGAGTTCCAGGCCCTGTCGGCAGAAATCAAGCGCAACCTGGATGGTACGTCCTTCAACGGCACCAAGCTGTTTGCCGCCCTCGCCACTCTGACGTTCCAGGTCGGTGCCAACAACAACGCCACCGACCAGATCGCAGTGGTCACCACCGACCTGAACGCGGACACGACGATGACCGGCATCCTGGGTGGAACTGGTGGTGGTGGCACCGCTGCCGCTGACGTCAAGACCGCCGACAAGTCGAGGAGCGCACTGGAGAAGCTGGACAAGATGCTGGCCACGGTCAACGCCAAGCGCGCCGAGTTCGGTGCCACGCAGAACCGCTTCGAGGCTGTCATCCAGACCCTGCAGGTCAGCGCCGAGAACCAGACCGCTGCCCGCAGCCGGATCATGGACGCCGACTTCGCTTCCGAAACGGCTGCCCTGACCCGGGCCCAGGTCCTGCAGCAGGCCGGCACCGCCATGCTGTCGCAGGCCAACTCCCTGCCCAACAACGTGCTGTCGCTGCTGCGCTGATCGACAAGGTCCCCAGGCGGCTTCGGCCGCCTGCCCTTCCCCGGCCGGGAAGCCCCTCATCGGGCTTTCCGGCCGGTGGCGTTTCAGCCCGGGTTTTACCCAGCTTTTCCAAAAGCCGCTCCGACCGACGGGCATGGCCCCTGCCCCGCCGGTCGGCATGGGGCTTATGAAGGCTGTTCCGGCGCCGATATGATGAGCATCGAAAACCGTCAATGACCCACAGGAGGTCCCTATGGCTGGAAAGATCACGGCAATGGGCGGCTCCCTCGATGTCAACAGCATCGTTTCGCAGCTGATGAACGTCGAGCGTGCGCCGCTGGCCAAGCTGCAGAAGGAACAGGCCGGCATCAACACCAAGCTCTCGGCCTGGGGCACGGTGAAGTCTGCGCTTTCCGAGCTGCAGACGGCCGCAGAGAAACTGATCAAGCAGGACACCTGGAACGCCACCACGGCCAGCAGCAGCAACGAGGACCAGGTTCAGGCAACGGGCGGCAACAGCAAGGGCGGCGCCACGGGCAACCATTCGCTGGTGGTGAAGCAGCTGGCGCAGAGCCAGACGGTGGCAACCCGCAGCTTTGCCAACGCCGATGCCGTGGTGGGTGGTGGCACGCTGCGCATCCAGATGGGCACCGTGAACGAGGACGGCACGAGCTTCACCGCCGACGGCGAGCGCAAGGCGCTGGAGATCACGATTCCCGAGAACGCGACCGTCAAGGACATCCGCGACATCATCAACCGCAGCAACAGCGGCGTGAGCGCCAACCTGATCAACGACGGCAACGGCGTGCGTCTGATGCTGACCGGCTCGCAGAGCGGTGCAAAGAACGCCTTCGAGATCTCGGCCGCGGGCAACGGGCTGGATGCCCTGAACGTCTCGGCCACCGCCCAGGCCGGTGCCAACGGCAGCCAGCGCACCCAGGTGGCGCGCGATGCGAAGATGCAGCTCAATGGTCTGGACGTGAGCTCGGCATCGAACAAGGTCACCGACATGATCGAGGGGGTGACCTTCAACCTGAAGAAGGCCGACAACGCGCCGGTGAACATCACGGTGGAGACCAACAAGGAAAGCCTGAAGGAAGATGTCGAGAACTTCGTGAAGGCCTACAACAAGGTCAACAGCCTGATTGCCGAGCAGACGAAGTATGACCCTGCCACCAAGAAGGCCGGTACCCTGCAGGGCAATGGCACGCTGGTCCGGATCCAGCAGCAGGTGCGCAGCCTGGTACGTGCCCAGGATGACGGCAGCGGCCTGGCCAGCGCGGGCTTCGAGCTGGATCGCAACGGCGCGCTCAGCATCAAGGAAGCCAAGCTGAAGGACCTGCTGAACAACCCCGAGAAGATGCGCACCGTGTTTGCCGGCGCGCAGAAGGCTTCAGGTGCAGCTTCCACAGGCGGTGCGGGTGCCACGGGCGCTGCAGGTGCCACGGGCGCTGCAGGTGCAGCGACGGCACCGGGCGCAGGCACGAGCACCATGAGCGCTGCCACGGCCGCCCTGCTCTCGGGCTCTGCCGGCAGCGGATCCGGCGTGGCCGGGATGCTCAGCGCCCGTCTGAAGGAGATCCTGGATGACGATGGAAGTCTGAGCGGCACCACCAAGGCCCTGCGCCGAAGCCTGGACGCCAGCACGTCGCGCGCCGACCGCCTCAACGCACAGCTGGAACGTACCGAAGAGCGTCTGCTGAAGCAGTACGCAGCGCTGGACAAGAACATCAGCAACATCACGAACTCGTTCTCGTCGATCGCATCGCTGCTGCGCTGATCATGCGCATCACACGCGGCCGACGCATCGGCCGCGTCACGGAAATGCCCCTGTTCCAGGGCGTCATCACCGGCACCATGCCCGGACGGGAAGGTTTTGATGACGACGCCCTTGCCAGGGGCATTCGTGTTTGCAGCTCTTTCAGGTGGCGGGCAGGAATAGCGGCACCAAAGCCATCCACTTCGGCTGGCATCTAAAGTCCGGCGTCCATGCGTCGATAAGAAGGGGTAGACACCGCCGGACCTGACGACCGGCTGTCGCCGACGGATGGCAGCATGATGTCCTCACGTCACGCGACGCCTCGTCGACGCCTTGACCGGCTTCTGCCCTCTTCCCAGGAAAGCCCATGTTTGCTCGCATGCACCGACCGTCTGCCGCCGCCTACCACGCCGTGGAAATCGAGAGCGCCGTACATCACACCGACCCGCACCGTCTGGTGGAGATGCTGTTCGATGGCGCCGTGACCGCCGTGATGAAGGCCGGCATGGCCTTGAAACAGGGCAATTTCGCAGCCAAGGGAGAGTCCACCTCGAAGGCCATCCGGATCATCGACGAAGGCCTGAAGGCCTCGCTGGACCCTTCGGTGGGCAGCATTTCCACCAATCTGGGCATGCTGTACGACTACATGACGCAGACGCTGCTGCAGGCCAACCTGCACAACGAGCTGGAGAAGTACGAGGAAGTGGAGCGCCTGCTGAAGGATCTGCGTGATGCCTGGCAGGCGATCCGCCCGCAGGTGGTGAAATCGCCGCTTTACGCCTGAGCGGGTGACGACATGACGACCGACATCGCATCCGACATTGTGCTGCCCCCCCAGTACGGGCAGGCCCTGCAGCTCGCCGAGGCCATGCTGGGTGCAGCACGGGATGGCGACTGGGACGAGGTCCGGCGGCTTCGCGGCTCATTGCCCCGGATGGCCCGGGACCTGGAAATCGCCTGGCAGGAACTGCGGTCCGTGTATCCGGACGCCTGTGCCCTGCTGGAGGGGAAGCGGGCGAGAATGATCCGCGAAATCCTGCGCGTGGACGAACAGATCCGCCAGCTGGGTACCCCGGCCTACCGTCGCATGCTGCCCTGGCTGGCCACCCGCCCGATGGTGCGTCCCGCCTCCCCCGAACCCTGCGTGTCCCGAGTGTGATCATGAATACGCCGAACCAACAACCAGGTACCCACCACGGCCTCGTGCCGGGTTTCCTGCCCATGTCCCCGCAGGATGGCCTGGACCAGTTCCGGGTGTCCGGCACCATGGCGGTACGTTCGCTGCTGCGCGAGCTGCAGGGCGCCCGCGAGCATGTGGTGCTCTATGCCCACGCCGATGACGAGCTGCACCTGGTCACGCGCATCGAGGGGCTGGAGGCCAATGACTTCCGGCTGGGCTTCCCGGGCGATGAAGAGTCTCTGGAAGCACTGCTGGAAGCTCGCAGCCTGACCCTGGTGGGTCTGACCAACGCCGTGAAGATCCAGCTGGACATTCCGGCCGTGTCGCTGCGCGAGGACGAGGGACGACGGCAGCTGATTGCCGCCATCCCCTCCCATGGGTGGCGCATCCAGCGCCGCGAGGCCTTCCGCGTGGAGCCACCTGCCGCCGACGGTGCCGAAGTGGCCGTGCGGGTGGTGGGACACCGCGAAGCGCGCGGTCGGCTGCATGACATCTCGGCGGGTGGACTATGCTTCCAGTGGCCAGCCGGCTACGACCTGCCTCAGGTGGGGCAGCCGCTGCTGCATTGCCGCATCGAACGCTTCCGCGCCTCTCCCCTGCCCTGCGATCTGAAGGTGATCCGCATTGCCCCTTCCGAACGGGGTGACGGCATGCTGGTGAGCTGCCGGTTCCAGTCCCTACCCGAAAGCGTGGGCCGTCAGGTCCAGGTGTACGTGATGGATGTCGAGCGCCGGATGCGCAGTGCACGGCTGGATGCCTGAAGCAGCTCAGCCTGATGGATTCGAAAGGCCCCGGGAGGCATCGCCTCGCCGGGGCCTTGTCGTTTCATCAGACCTGCATGCCCATGATGTCCGAGTAGGCCTGCACCAGGCGGTTGCGTACCGTCACGGCAGACTGGAAGCCGATCTGTGCCTTCTGCATGGCCAGCATCGTGCTCTCCAGTGTTGCACCGGCGTCACCCACCTCGAAGGCGCGCTGCTGCTTGTCTGCAACGTTCTGGGCACTGCTGACGCTACGCAGCGCATCCATCAGCAGGCTGCCGAACGAGCCGCTGGCAGCGCCCTCCACCTGGCCAGCCGTCATGCCGGCGCCCAGCCTTTCCATGCCCCCCGGACGGGCGGCAGCCGCAGCGGCATCGGCGGCGGCTTTCAGGGCAGAACCGGGAAATTCCACTTGCATATCCCTTCTCCATCAGTCGGCAAACCATTTGCCGGTTGCCGTCATCGTACCCGTGAGACACAGGCGTCTTCGGCGAAATAGCAGGTATCCAGCCCGGTATTTGGCGAATTTCCATGGCGTGTGCTGCCGAATAATGTGCCGCATGAGTACATCCAATCCTGCCATGGCTACCAACACTCTGCCTGCATCCGTCAGCCCCTTCGCCCAGATGCCTGCCGCCACCAAGATCAAGGCCGGTGCGGGTGTGATCGCCCTGGGCGCCGTTGCCGTCTCGGCATGGCTCTGGTCCCAGCAGCCGGACTGGAAGGTGCTCTACAACAATCTGCCCGATCGCGAAGGTGGTGCAGTCATCGCCCAGCTGGTGCAGATGAACGTGCCCTACAAGTACACCGAAGGTGGCGGTGCCATCATGGTGCCCGCCAACATGGTCAACGACGCCCGGCTTCGTCTGGCTGCCCAGGGTCTGCCCGCCAGCGACACCACCGGCTATGAGCTACTGGAAAAACAGCGCTTCGGCACGACGCAGTTCCAGGAGCGCCTGAACTTCCAGCGTGGTCTGGAAGGCGAACTGGCCCGTTCGATCCAGTCATTGGCCGCCGTGAAGCAGGCGCGTGTCCACCTGGCCATGCCGGTCCAGAGCGGCTTCCTGCGCGAACAGCAGAAGCCTTCGGCCTCGGTGATGCTGACGCTCTACCCCGGCCGCACGCTGGAGCGTGGACAGGTGCAGGGCATTCTGGCGCTGGTGGCCTCATCGGTGCCGGACATGAGCCCGAAACAGGTGTCGGTCGTGGACCAGTACGGAAAGCTGCTGTCGGACCTGGACGGCGACGGCAGCGAGATGAACACGGCGCAGATCAATTATCGCAACCGGATCGAAAGCACGCTGGCCCGCCGCATCGACGACCTGCTGGCGCCGATCGTGGGTGATGGCAACATCCGTGCCCAGGTAGCCGCCGACATCGATTTCACGCAGAGCGAAGCCACGGCCGAGACCTACGCGCCGAACCAGAACCCGGGCGCCGCCGCCATGCGCAGCCAGCAGACGATGGCCAGCCGTGACGGATCCGGCGCAAGCGATGCCGCCGGCGGCGTGCCGGGGGCACTGTCCAACCAGCCCCCTGCTACCGTGTCGGCCCCCATCAACGGGGCGGCACAGGCCACACGGGCAGCCGGCAGCGCATCGTCTGCCGATGGCGGCGCCGGCGTTTCCACCCGGCAGGAATCGGTCACCAATTACGAGGTGGACCGCACGGTGAAGGTGACTCGCAACCAGACAGGCACCATCCGTCGCCTGTCGGTGGCCGTGCTGGTGAACCAGAAGCAGACTACAGGCGACGACGGCAAGGAGGTCTCCACCCCGCTGACCCCGATGGAGATGCAGAGCATCGAGGCACTGGTGAAGCAGGCGGTGGGCTTCTCGGCCGAGCGTGGCGATTCGGTGCAGGTGGTCAACGCCGCCTTCACCAAGCGTCCTGAGGTGGTCGACCCCGAAGTGCCGCTCTGGAAGGACCCCGAGACCGTTTCGCTTGCCAAGGATCTGGGCAAGCAGTTCGGCTTCGTGCTGCTGGCACTCATCATCCTGATGATGTTCATCCGCCCTGCCCTGCAGGCGATGAAGAAGCCCGCACCGGCCGCCGGCAACAACCTGGACGCAAAAGTCGACGAGCAGCTGGAACTGCCCAGCCCCGAAGGGAGCACCAAGGGCGGCGTCCAGCGTCTTGAAGTCAATCCCGAGCAAGGGATGGGCATGACGATTGCGCAACACAACGCCCTTCAACTGGCCCGCACCGACCCGACGGCAGTCGCCACCGTGGTCCGCAACTGGGTCAATGGCACCAACCCGGACAATCCAGCATGAGTGGTTTCGATGAAGCCGGCACCCGTGATGCCGCCGTGCTGCTGCTCGCCCTGGGCGAGGAAACGGCAGCCGAAGTCTTCAAGCACCTGACACCGAAGGAGGTACAGGGGCTGGGCGAAGTGATGGCCCGGACCCAGTACACGACCAAGGACCATATCGAGCAGGTTCTGGAACGTTTTCATCAGCAGGCCTCGAAGCAGAGCACGCTGGTGCATGATCCCAACGCCTACGTGCGCGGCGTGCTGAAACGTGCGCTGGGCGACGACAAGGCCGGCATGCTGATCGACCGCATCGTGCAGGGCAGCGACGTCTCGGGCATCGAGAGCCTGCGCTGGATGGATGCGGCCTCGGTAGCCGAACTGATCCGCCATGAGCACCCGCAGATCATCGCCTCCATCCTGGTGCACCTGGAGCGTGACCACGCTTCCGGCATCCTGCAGCAGCTGTCGGCCGAGACCCGTTCGGACGTGATGCTGCGCATTGCCACGCTGGACAGCATCCAGCCCAGCGCGCTGAAGGAACTCAACGAGGTGCTGTCGCGCGTGCTGACCGGTGGCGACAAGGTCAAGCGCCCTCGCCTGGGCGGCAGCAAGGCAGCCGCCGAGATCCTGAACTTCCTGGGCGGTGGCGAAGAGGCCTCGCTGCTGGAGACGCTGCGCGCCGAGAACGCCGAGCTGGCGCAGGAGATCGAGGATCTGATGTTCACCTTCGACGACCTGCTGAGTCTGGACGACCGCGCCGTGCAGACGGTGCTGCGCGAGGTGCAGAACGATCAGCTGATCATCGCGCTGAAGGGTGCCGAGCCCGCGCTGCGCGAGAAGATCTTCAAGAACATGAGCTCGCGGGCAGCCGAATCACTGAAGGAAGACCTGGAGTCGCGCGGTCCGGTGCGACTGTCCGAGGTGGAGGCCCAGCAGAAGGAGATCCTGAAGACCGTGAAGCGCCTGGCCGACGAAGGCACCATCGTGGTGAGCAGCGGAGGCGCCGATGCGCTGGTCTGATGCCCTGACCCCTGCCTCGCCCCGCCCTGCCCGCATCAGCCGGCAGGATGCCTGGCAGCCGATGGCGGTCATGTCCTTCGACGACCCCGCCACGCACAAGAGCCCGGCGCAAAGGGCCGAGGAAGCCGCACGCCAGGCCGAACAGGAACTGACGCGCCAGCTGGAGGCCTCGTGGCAGAGCGGCCATCAGGCCGGTCTGGCCGAAGCCACCGAGCGGCAGCGTCAGGAAGAGGCGCAGCACGGCATGACGGTTCGTGCCCGTGCCGGTTCGCTGCTGGCCGACTTTTCGTCCGGACTGGATGCGCTGAAGGAAGGGCTGGCCCACGAGGTGATGACCCTGGCCATGCAGCTGGCCGAACGCATCGCCTGCGAACAGATCCGGATCTCGAAGGACGCACTGGCTCCGGTACTGGCCGAATCGATGAAGCATATCAGCGAACGGTACCGCCACCTGGAAGCAAGCGTGCATCCGGACGATGTGGAGACTGCACAACAGTGGTTTGCCGCCAATCACCCGGAAATCGCCGTCAAGGTGCTGGCATCTGGCAAGGTGGCGCGCGGCGGCTGCACACTGGCCGCAGGCAGTACCCGGGTGGACAGTCAGCTGGAAACCCGCGTGGCCCGGACCTTTGCCGCCCTGGGCCTGGATGATGAACGCAACGGTGCGCGCCGGGAAAACGCCCGTGCCGATGACGCATCCCCTGCCCGACCGACGGAACCGTCCCCCATGGACGGAACCGCTTCCGAATCCCTTGTGGCCGATGCCGTGGACACTCATGTCGAGGAAGCTGCCCTGCCCGCGCAGGATGCTGCCCCGGTCGTGTCCGCGACCGGCTGAACCTTTCTGCCATGCGCCTTGCCGACCAGCTTTCTGCCTTCCTGGGCAATTGCCAGCAACTGGCTGCCCATGTGGACCCGGTGGCCACCGAAGGCCGCCTGGTGAAGGTATCGGGCATGCTGGTCGAGGCCGCCGGCATTGCACTGCCTGTGGGCGCGCTGTGCCTGCTGAAGCAGCCTGACGGCCATGCCGTCGAGGCCGAGGTGGTGGGCTTCGGTCATGGCCACGTCTTCCTGATGCCTTCGGGCGACACGAGTGGGCTTTCTCCGGAGACGCGCGTCTGTCCGCTGGAGCCGGCCGTGGTCACCCCCACCCTGGCCCGTGCCAGCCATCCGTGGCGGCGCCAGTCCGACCGGATGCGTCATCTGCCGATCGGGCACGGTCTTCTGGGCCGCGTGGTGGACGCCGATGGCCGGCCGATGGACCGTTTCGGCCCGCTGCGCAATGTGGAAAGCCGCCCCATTCACGGCCGAGCCATCAACGCGATGGACCGCGAGCCGATCCGTGAAGCCCTGGATACCGGGGTACGGGCGATCAACGGTCTTCTGACCATCGGTCGTGGCCAGCGCATCGGCCTGTTTGCCGGCGCCGGCCTGGGCAAGAGCGTGCTGCTGGGCATGATGGCCCGCTACACCGATGCCGACGTGATCGTGGTGGGTCTGGTGGGCGAGCGCGGCCGCGAGATCAAGGAATTCCTGGAAGACATCCTGGGCGAAGAGGATCGCCATCGTGCCGTGATCGTGGCCGCCCCTTCCGATCTGCCGCCGATTGCACGGATGCAGGGGGCGCACTACGCCACCGCCATTGCCGAGTACTTCCGCGACCAGGACATGAACGTTTTGCTGCTGATGGATTCGCTGACCCGCTACGCCATGGCGGCGCGGGAAATTGCACTGTCCATTGGCGAATCCCCGGCCACCAAGGGCTATCCGCCCTCGGTGTTCGCCCGCCTGCCGGCACTGCTGGAACGCACCGGCATGGGCGCACGCGGCCAGGGCTCGATCACCGCCTTCTACACCGTGCTGGCCGAAGGCGACGATCAGAACGACCCGGTAGCCGATTCGAGCCGTTCCTTCCTGGACGGACACATCGTGCTTTCCCGGGAGCTGGCCGATGCCGGCCATTACCCGGCCATCGACATCGAGAAATCGATTTCGCGGGTGATGTCGGCCGTGACCCCTGCCGAGCAGCAGCAGCTGGCCCGGCAACTGAAATCCCTGTGGTCGGCCTACCGGCGCAGCCGCGAGCTGATCACCATTGGCGCCTATACCGAGGGCAGTGACGCACGAATCGACCGGGCCATCGAGCTGATGCCCATGATCGAGGCGTTCCTGTGCCAGGAGGTGCACGATCCGAGCAGCCTGCAGGCATCCGTGAACGCGATGCGCGATCTGCTGGCCTCTTCCCCGAACAGAACAACTGAAACCGAATCTGCATGAAACCCGCCCTGGAACTGGCCGTCGAGAACTATCAGCGTCTGCGTGACGAAGCCGCAGCCGCGATGGCACACGCACAGAAGGAACTGTCGTCGCTGCGCAATACGCTGGCCACACTGGAAAGCTATCGCAGCACGCTGCAGGACCGTCGCCGCGAGACGGACGGCAAGAGTCATTCCGCCACGTCGCTGCAACTGGACACGCACCTGGCTGGTCGCATCGACAGTGCCGTCAAGCAGCAGGAACGCTTCATCGAGCAGGCCGTACGGCGTGCCGAACTGAAGCGCCTTGCACTTCTGGATTGCCAGAAGCGCCTGAAGGCCGTGGAAACCATCCTGAAGCAGCGTGCCGAGCAACAGGCCGCTGCCTCGTCGCGCCGTGAACGTCTGGAAGCCGACGAACAGGCCGCCATCCGTTATCTGAACCAGTCCAGCCTTCCGGACATCGGCACACCCCGGATTCCGGTTCCGCTGGATCAGGAAGAGCTCTACATCGCATGAAGACCGAATCCTCTCTGGGCACCCGCTCGCCGGTTTCCTCCGGAAAGTCGGTGCTGGAACAACTGACCGCATCCAGGACGCCCGCCAAGGCGGGCCGGGATGCCGCATCGTCGCTGTCCTTCCGGACGCTGATGGCCGACATCCGACCTGGTGGCTTCGAGGAGATGACGAAGCGCATGGCCGAACGACGTGCCGAGCATCAGCGCCTTGAGAAGGAACGCCAGCGCGAGCGGCCGCGCGCCGAGGATATGCACGGCAACGCGCAGGTCATGCAGCGCCCTGCTGCCGAACCCCAGCGTTCCCGCCAGACCGACGAGATGCACCAGGCCGAGCGCGTGACCAAGGCTTCGCGCCAGGCGGAGCGTGCCACGACGACCCGCAGCCGTGATGCGGACAACGCATCGGCACGCGGCGCATCGACCGCCGAGGCACGTCCGGCATCTGCCCGTGCAGAAGAAACCCGTCCTGCCGCCCCTTCGTCCACACAGGCAGCCACCCGGACGGCAGCTTCGGAATCCGGATCGACCAGCGCTCCGGGTGACAAGGTGGATGCCGACAGCACGGCTGCCACTGCCACGGCCAACCAGACAACTGCCGCATCCGATTCTGCAGCAGCGGGTGCTGCTTCTGCACAGGCGGCGAAAGCCGTTGACCGCCAGGCATCCTCGGGCAGCAGCAAGCCGACAGAGCTGGCCACCGCTGATGTACCTGCAAAATCGTCGAGCCCATCGTCCTCGGAGGATTCTCTGGCCGATCAGGTACGCCAGGGTGCCCAGGTACAGATGGAGACTTCACCGATCAGCGAGTCCGAACTGCAGCAGCTGGCCCGCCAAATGGGACTGGACGAGTCCGACCCCCAGGACGTGAACGCTCCAGCCGAGGCCCAAGGCACGTCTGCCGACGCAGCCACACTCGCGAAGGACATCACGGCGGTCGATACCGGCGAGAACCTGTCTTCAGGCAGCGAAGGAACAGCCACAGTGCACCCCACCATGGCCATGGCTCCATCGCGGCGTGCACAGGCAGCATCGGCCAGTGCGACTCAGCCCGCACAGGATGGACGCGTGGCGGCCGCAGGACGCCCGAGCACTTCGCCTGCCCTGCCCCAGACCAGCCCGGCATCCGATGCTGCGTCTGCGTCTCGTCCGGCCACCACGGACACAAGTCCCACGCCGCTGCCGACGGCGGCAGTGGCGACGGGAAGAGCAGAAGGTGGTTCGTTCAGCCTGGGCATGGCGCTGCCCACGTCGGGCGCCCATTCTCCGGTCCGAACGGACGGCAGCCCGCTGCTGTCCAGTCGCATCGAGAGTCCGATACACAGTGCCGAGTTCAAGGAACAGTTTGCCCGCCAGGTGGCCGGCGTGGTCGTGCAGGGACAGGACCGCGCCGAGATCCGTCTGACGCCGGCCGAGCTGGGACCGATCCGGATCCGGGTGTCGCTGAACGCCGAGGACGCGGCGCTGGACATCTCTGCGGCACACGCCGCCACACGCGCCGCCATCGAGTCGTCGATGTCGACGCTGAAGCAGATGCTGGCCGATCACGGCCTGCGTCTGTCCGACTACCGGATGGATCAGGGCAACAATACGGCCTTCCTGTCGCAACAGCGCCAGTCCGGCCAGGAGAACGGGGCAGGAATGCAACAGTCCGGTACCGCCTTCGGTCAGAACGGGGGCCAATCCGGCGGCCAGCAGACCGACGGCGGCTCCGACACGGGGCGAGCCGGCCGCACGATGGGCAGTCGCCCGACGGCGGTTTCCGGCAGCACCAGTGGTGGCGCCCGTGTGGGCAATACCCCATCGAACGGCCGTCTCGACCTGTTTGCATGAAGCACCTGGGCCGACACACGACGGCGGTGATCCCGCCGTCGGTCGGCCCATGAGTACAAAGGGGGTTCAACGCCCCTTCTTGGCCGATCGGAACGCCCCGCAGACATGGAGAATATCGGCATCTCTCCTGAATCAACTGGATTTATCTCATGTCAGGCAATACGAGCGAGAAAGCCGAAGAAGGCAAGAAGAAAGGTGGCAAGGGCCTGTTGATCGGCATCCTGGCCGTGGTGCTGGCGGGCGGTGGCGGTGCGGGATGGTTCTTCCTGAAGCCCCCGCATGATCCCGATGCCGAGAAGCTGGCGCTGTACAAGCCCTCGCCCGAGCCGGTGTTCGTGACGCTGGAGCCTTTCACGGTGAACCTGGCCGATGAAGGCGGTGAGCGCATGGCTCAGGTGGCCGTGGTCCTGCAAATGCAGAACGCCTACGCCGAGAGTGAACTGAAGAAGGTGATGCCGGTAGTGCGCAGCAAGCTCCTGAAGCTGCTGTCGTCGCAGAAGTCCGAGCAGCTGCTGACCGAGAAGGGCAAGGAAGCCGTGGCTGAGGCCATCAAGCAGCGCACCATCGAGGCCATTCATTGGGACAAGTCCTCTGCTCCCGCCCAAGGTGCAGAGCACAAGGATGCTGCTGCGGCGGCACCGGCAGGCAAGCCGCTGATCGTGGTGCCTGATTCGGTGGTTGCCGTGCATTTCAACCAGATGCTGGTGCAGTGACATGAGCGAGCAGTACCTGTCGCAGGACGAGATCGACGCGCTGCTGGATGCGCCCGAAGGCAGCGCCACGGATGCGCCTGCCGACGCAGCGCCCGGGGCGGAGTCCGTCGGCGACAGCGGGGCGGACACTGCCGCGACCAAGGTGGCGGCCGACGATCGTTCTGCCCCTCAGCCCTACGACCTGGCCCGCCAGGAGCGGATCATCCGGGGCCGGATGCCGGCACTGGAACTGATCCACGAGCGCTTTGCGCGCAGTCTGGGGCTGGCGATGTTCGCCTTCATGCAGCGCAACCCGGAAATCACCCACTCTGATCCGGTCGTGGGTCGCTACAGCGACTTTCTGGGCACGATCCAGCTGCCGGCCAGCATCAACATCATGCAGACCCGGCCGCTGGCCGGCTCTGCCCTGCTGGTGCTGGACGGACAGCTGGTGAGCACGATCGTGGACCTGATGTTCGGGGGCACGGGGCGTCCGATGCGCAAGAGCGAGGGGCGCGAGTTCTCGATGACGGAAAAGCGCCTGATTCAGAAGCTGATCGATCTGAGCAGCAGCGAGTACAGCCGCGCATGGGAAAGCATCCACCCGATGGAGCTGGTGTTCACGCGGTCTGAAAGCCAGCCGCAGTTCGCCAACATTGCCATTCCGGCCGAGATGGTGGTGAGCACCACGTTCACGCTGGATTTCAATGGTCAGTCGGGCACGATCCAGGTCTGCATTCCCTATACTGTTCTGGAGCCGATTCGCGACACGCTTTCATCGTCGCTGAACACGAACAGTGGCGAGGAAAAGCGCAGCTGGCTGGGCCAGATGTCGAAGGAGATCAAGCCTGCCGGGGTGGAGCTGGTTGCCGAGCTGACGACGGCGACACTGACGCTGGGCGAGCTGATGAAGCTGCAAACCGGCGACGTGATCGAGATCGAGACCGGCCCGGGTGCCATGCTGAAGATTGGCCAGGTTCCGATTTTCAATGGTCGTTATGGCGAGCACAACGGCCGTTATGCGGTGCGCATCGACACCGTGAATTCCTATACCGATTCCCACCAGGATTGATTCATGTCTGAACAGAATACCGTGAGCCCGGAAAGCGGGGAGATCGTGCAATCGGCCGGCGCCCCGGCGTCCTCTGCTGTCGATCCGTCCGTCACGGGGGCCCTGCCTGGCGTGATGGCAAGGCTGGGCCAGGGGGCCGAGGGCGGTGCCGACATCGAGCGCATTCTGGACATTCCGGTCCAGCTGTCGGTGGAGATCGGACGCACCCGCACGACCATCAACAATGTGCTTCAGCTGGCACCGGGTTCGGTGGTTGAACTGGATGCCCAGGCCGGTGCACCGATGGATGTGCTGATCAACGGCTATCTGATTGCGCAGGGCGAGGTGGTGGTGGTCAATGACCGCTTCGGCATCCGACTGACGGACATCGTGACGCCTGCCGAGCGCATGCGTCGTCTGAACCGCGGCTGACGGATGTCGTCGATGTCTGCCGCACTCACCTCCTTCGGCGTGCTGCTGCTGGTGGTGCTGTCCATTCCGCTGGTGCTGTGGCTGGTGAAACGCCTGTCGCAGCTGCCCGCCGGCCGTGCCAACGGTCTGATGTCGATTGCCGCCACGCTGTCGGTGGGTCCTCGCGAACAGATTGCGGTGGTGAAGGTGGGCGAACGGGCCATGCTGGTGGGCATCACCAGCCAGTCCATTCAACTGCTGACCGAGCTGGATGCCAGGGACCTGCCCGCACCGTCCGACCTGCCCCAGGCGGCAGCCCAGGGATTCGGCTCGCTGCTGGCGGGCCTGCAGAAGAAGAATACCCCATGAAGCCACGAATGCTGTGGGGCGCGCTGCTGGCTGGTGCGCCACTGGACGTATGGGCCCAGACCACGCTGAGCCTGCAGAGCACGGCTGCTGCCGATGGAGGCACCACCTGGTCGGTTCCAGTCCAGACGCTGCTGTTCTTCTCGGCACTGTCGTTCATTCCGGCCGTGCTGCTGCTGATGACGAGCTTCACGCGGATCATCATCGTGCTGTCACTGCTTCGCCAGGCGCTGGGCCTTCAGGCCTCGCCACCCAATCAGGTACTGGTGGGCATCTCGCTGTTCCTGACGGCATTCATCATGTCGCCGACGCTGGACCGCATCTACGCGGAGGCCTATCAGCCCCTGGCCGAGAAGCGCATCGATTTCGAGACGGCCTTGCAGAAGGGCAGCGTGCCGCTGCGGGACTTCATGCTTAAGCAGACGCGTGCCTCGGACCTGGAGCTTTTCGCCCGTCTGGCGCGCGTGAAGGCCCCGGATGACAAGCCGCTGTCGGCGCAGGACATGCCGTTCAAGGCCATCGTGCCGGCCTTCGTGATCAGCGAGCTGAAGACGGCCTTCCAGATCGGCTTCATGATCTTCATTCCGTTCATCCTGATCGACCTGATCTGTGCCAGCGTGCTGATGTCGCTGGGCATGATGATGGTGTCGCCCGTGCTGGTGGCCCTGCCCTTCAAGCTGGTACTGTTCGTGCTGGCTGACGGCTGGAACCTGCTGGTGGGCTCCCTGGTAGCGAGCTTTGCGACATGACCCCCGAGACCGTACTGACCATTGGCCGCCAGGCCCTGGAAACGCTGATGACCACGGCGTCGCCGATCCTGCTGGTGATTCTGGTGACGGGTCTGCTGATCAGCATCCTGCAGGCACTCACGCAGATCAACGAGGCCACGCTGTCCTTC
>ERZ773057.409-NODE-409-length-18765-cov-3.743453_pt1 | contig 18765 bp, 18 predicted proteins | sample MGYA00580629_ERZ773057 | MGnify/ENA primary metagenome ERZ773057 (study PRJEB29015, sample SAMEA2738143) | human oral metagenome | biome: human oral; feature: human-associated habitat; material: saliva | place: China | collected 2163 ...
GGGCCAGGCCCGCGTACCCGCCGAGCTCCCCGACCGTCCATGCCCGCCCGTCCATGAGCGCGGCGCACATCGCCGCCCGCGACGGGTCGGCCAGAGCCGAGGCGACGGCCGAGACATCCGGGACCGCTTCGGGGAACACGCGCGCACCCATGCCCCCAGTGTGCGCCCGTGACTGTTCGGCGCCGACCGAACAGTCACGGGCGCAGCCTGGACGCACCGGATCCATGGAATCCGCGGACGAGGGGAGTGAGCGCAATGGACGAGGGCCGCCGGCGGCTGCGCGGGCACGACGACGGGCGTCTCCACCGGGGACGCGGTGGCCGGGTCCCGGGCGGGCCCGGTGCCGCCGACATCGCCGGACCGGCCGTATCGAACCCGGGGCCGGGGCCCGGGCGGGCGGACGGCCGAGGCCCCGCCGGGGGCGCACTCATGACCACGACGGCCCGGCGCACGGCACTGGCCGCGATCCTCCTCGGGTTCTTCGTCGTCATGCTCGACACGACCATCGTCAATGTCGCCCTGGCGGGGATCGGCGCCGACCTCGGCATGACGGTGGGCTCCCTGCAGTGGGTCGTCGACGCCTACGCGCTCACGTTCGCCGCGTTCCTCCTCACCGCCGGGGCCGCATGCGACCGTCTCGGTGCTCGCAGGGTCCACCTCGCCGGCCTCGTGGTCTTCGCCGTGCTCTCGGCCGTGTGCGCACTCGCCCCGACGGGCGGCCTCCTCGTCGTCGGCCGCGCCGTCCAGGGCCTCGGCGCGGCAGCGATCGTTCCGGGCTCGCTGGCGCTGCTGTCGGTCGTGTCCGCCGATCCGGGGGAACGGGCACGCGCCATCGGGCTGTGGGGCGGCGCGGGAGGCGCTGCCGCGGCGATCGGACCCGTCCTCGGCGGGGCGCTGGTGTCGACGATCGGCTGGCGGGCGGTGTTCTGGGCCAACCTCCCCGTCATCGCCGTCGGGTGCCTCCTGACCCTGCGGGCGGTCCCCGCGCCCGCAGGCAGGCGCGGAAGGCGTGCGGACCCGCCCGGGCAGCTGCTCTCCGTGCTCGCGCTGGTGGCGCTCACCCATGCGGTCATCACCGCCGGGGAACGGGGGTGGTCGCCGCGGCAGGTCTGCGCACTGATCGTCGGGGGCGTCCTCCTCGCCCTGGTCGCCGTCGTGGAGCGACGGCGACCGGAGCCGATGCTGCCGGTCGCCCTGTTCACCCGTGCCCGGTTCTCCGTGGCCGCGGTGGTGGGTTTCGCGCTCAACGTCGGCTTCTTCGGGCAGCTCTTCGTGCTCTCCCTCTTCTTCCAGCGGTACCTGGGCTACGAGCCGTGGCTGGCGGGCCTCGCGTTGGCGCCCCAGGCGTGCAGTGCCGTGGTCGCGTCACCGCTGGGCGGTCGCTGCGCCGCCCGGTGGGGCGCGTTCCCCACCATGCTCGCCGGCCTGGTGATCGGCGCTGCCGGCTTCAGCAGCCTCGTACTCCTCACCGCGGAGACCCCCTACGCGGTGGTCGCGGCGCTGACCTTCACGGCCGGGTTCGGGACGGCCCTCGCGGTGCCGGCCGCGACCTCGGCGGCGGTGGCGTCCGCCCCGCCGGAGCACGTCGGCGTCGCCGGAGGGGTCGTCAATGCCGCACGCCAGACCGGCAGCGTCGTCGGCGTCGCGGTCCTGGGCGCCGGGGTCGCCGGCGGAGCCTTTCTTCCCGGCTTCCACTCGGCCGCCGCCGCCGCGGGCGGGGTCTTCGGCGCCGCAGCGCTCCTGACCGCCGCCGTCGCCCTCAGACCTTCAGACCCATCGCCCTGCCCGCCTCGCGCAGCTCGTCGGGGGCGTCCGGGTGGGCGGCGTGCTCGATGATCTGCCGGGCCTGCTCGTCCTCGTCGTTGCCGAAGACCTGGGCGATGCCGTTCTCGGTGGCGATGGCGCTCATCTGGTGCGAGGTGATCGGCGAGGCGATCTTCGGCACGACCGTTGAGACCCCCGCCTTCGGGTGCCGGCTGCGGAGGGCGATGATCGCCTCACCGCCGGGCGAGTGCAGGGCGCCGACGAGGAAGTCCGTCGAGCCGCCGGTGCCCGAGTAGATGCGGTCGCCGCGGCGGGTGGCGTTCGTCTGCGCGAAGAGGTCGACCTGCATGGCCGTGTTGACGCTCACCACCTTCGGGAGGGTCGAGATGATCGCGGGATCGTTCGTCACCTCGCAGCGGCGCAGCCGGACGCGCGGGTTGTCGTCGGCCCAGTCGTAGAACTCCTGGGTGCCGAGCATGAAGGTGCCGATGAGCGGCTCGTCGGGGTCGAGGGCCCCGGCGCGGTCGAGGAGCATGGCGCCGTCGCTGACCAGCTCGCTCCAGAAGCGCAGCCCCCGCCGGGGGTGCAGGCAGCCGAGCACGGCGTCGGGCACCGCGCCGATGCCGGCCTGGATGCTCGAGCCGTCCTCGACGCGGGCGGCGATGAGCTCGCCGAGCCGCAGCGAGGCCTCGTCCGGGACGGGCTCGGGGATCGTGATCATCGGGTGGTCGATCTCGACGCCGTAGTCGATGTCGTCCACGCTCAGGACGCCGTCGCCGTGGACGAACGGCATCCGCGGGTTCACCTGCGCGACGACGATGCCGTCGCGGGCGCGCACGGCCTCGAGGGCGCCGAGCATGACCTGCACCTCGATGCCCATGGAGACCCTGCCGCCGCGCGGGGCCGTCGTGTGCAGGACGACCACGTCGGGCGGGCAGGTGGTGCGGAACAGCCGCGTCGACAGGGACAGCCGCATCGGGAAGTAGCGGGATCGGCCCGAGGCGCGCATGGCCGGGCCGAGGAAGATCGTCTCGTGCGTGACGCCCTCGTGCGAGGGGATGCCGGCCGGGGCGTTGACGCAGAACAGGGCCCAGCGGTCGAGCCGGGCGTCGAGAAGGGCGAGCAGCTCCAGCGGAGTCGAGAAGCCGCCCGGGGCGACGAGGCGCGGTTCGTCGGGAAGGCCATCGGTCACGGCGCCGAGGCCCTCGGGGCGGATCATTCTCATGCCGCACAGGGTACCGACGGGCCGCCGCGCCGCCCGGCGCCGACGGCGCCCGCGGACTGGTCGGTGCGCCGCCCGGCGCGCCGCCGCGTTAACCTTGCGGGCGCGGGGCGTCCCGGCAGGACGCGCCGGCGGGGTCCTGCCCGGCCGAAGGATCCTGACGCGACAAGGGGAGGACGATGGCGAGGAAGACGATCGGGAGGCAGCGCGGCGCCTTCCGCGGCGAGGGCCTCCCGGCCCTGCTCCTCCTGGCCGTCGTGAGCGTCCTGTCCGCCGCGATGCGCGGCTCCAACCGGGGGCGCCGCGACGGAGACTGACCGGGCGCCGGCCCGCGCCCTCCCCGCCACCCCCGTCAGCCCCCGGGGTCGTTGTCGGAGGGGGAGTCCTCGATCGGGAAGCTCACGACCTTGGCCGGCACGCCGACGACCGTCGCATGGGCCGGCACGTCGCGGAGCACCACCGAGCCGGCGCCCACCTGGGCGCCCTCGCCGACGCGGATGCTGCCGAGCACCTTGGCCCCGGCCCCGATGACGACGCCGCGGCCGATCTTCGGGTGGCGGTCGCCGCCGATCTTGCCGGTGCCGCCGAGCGTCACCTCGTGGAGCATCGAGAAGTCGTCCTCGACCACCGCGGTCTCGCCGATGACGACGCTCGTCGCGTGGTCGAACATGATGCCCTTGCCGATGCGCGCCCCGGGGTGGATGTCGACGGCGAAGACCTCGGAGATGCGGCTCTGGAGGTACAGGGCCAGCACCGTGCGCCCGGCCACCCAGTAGTGGTGGGCGACGCGGTAGGACTGCAGGGCGTGGAATCCCTTGAAGAACAGGAGGGGCGTCGAATAGCTGCGGCACGCCGGGTCGCGGCGCAGCACCGCGCGCAGGTCCTCGCGGATGGCGACGCCGATGCCCGGCTCGCCGGCCAGGGCGTCGTCGATGAGGCGCCGCAGGCTCATGGACGACAGCGTCTCGCTGCCGAGTTTCGAGGCGAGGATGAAGCTGATCGAGTCCTCGAGGCGCTCATGATCCAGGATCGAGGCGTGCAGGAAGCTGGCGAGGAGCTGCTCCTCGTCGGCGTCGCGGCGCGCCTCGGAGCGGATCAGCTCCCACAGGGGATCCTTGGCGGTCATGGGCCCAATCCTACGGGCGGGGCGCCCGACTACTCGTGGTCGCCGAGCGCCGGCAGGACGGTGGCGGTCAGATAGGCGGCGTAGTCCTCGGCGCGGGCGGCGAGCTCGGCGTCGCCGATCGACATGGCGCCGGCCGTGACGAACGGCGTGACGAAGCGGGTGCCGATGAGATTGCTCGTGGCCTGGAAGGGGCGCAGCAGATCGGTGACCCGGTACCTGTAGTCGCCGTCGCGGCGGTACTTGTCGGCGGGGGCGCCGGGCGAGACGGCCAGCAGGAGCTCCTTGCCGCGCAGGGCGGTGCCGGTCGAGCCGTAGGCCCAGCCGTGGGTGAGGACGTCGTCCTCCCACTGCTTGAGGAGCGGGGGGCACGAGTACCAGTACATGGGGAACTGCAGAACGATGCGGTCGGCGGCGGCCAGGACGGCCTGCTCGGCGGCGACGTCGATCCGAAGGTCGGGGTAGAGCTCGTACATCCGGCGCACCTGGACGCCGGGAACGCCCTCGGCGGCGTCGGCCAGCGCCCGGTTGACCCGCGAGCGGTCGAAGTGCGGGTGGAAGACGAGGACGGTCGTGTTCATCGGTTCTCCGGATTCCGGCGCCCGCCCGCAGGGCGCGGCGCCTCGTGTGGCGGTTGCTCAGTGAGACAGTGTTCCACCCGGGTTCAACCCCTTGATGGCCCGCGGGCGCCCCTCGCGGGGCCGGATGCGCTCCCGCCGGCCGTCGGGTCGGCGGCCCCCGGTCCGACGACGTACCCCCCGGCCCGGGCTCGCATGTCGGATGCGCCCGGATCTCGGGCGCGCATCCCGCACGGGCCGGTGCCGAGCCCGCGAGCGGGGCGGGCGGCGGTTCGTGACAGCACGCTCCCCGTGGGGATCCCGGCGGAGACCCGCGGGCGGCGTCAGCGCTGCATGTCGACGAACCGCGAGTAGTGGCCCTGGAACGCGGTCGTGACGGTGGCCGTCGGGCCGTTGCGGTGCTTCGCGACGATGAAGTCGGCCTCGCCGGCGCGGGGGCTGTCGCGGTCGTAGGCGTCCTCGCGGTGGAGCAGGATGACGACGTCGGCGTCCTGCTCCAGCGAACCGGACTCGCGCAGATCGGACAGCATCGGCTTCTTGTCGTTGCGCTGCTCGGGGCCGCGGTTGAGCTGGCACAGCGCGATGACGGGGATCTGCAGCTCCTTGGCGAGCAGCTTGATCTGGCGGCTGAACTCGGAGACCTCGAGCTGACGGCTCTCGACCTTGCGGCCCGAGCTCATGAGCTGGAGGTAGTCGATGATGACGAGCCGCAGGTCGTTGCGCTGGCGCAGGCGGCGGGCCTTGGAGCGGATCTCCATCATCGTGAGGTTGGGCGAGTCGTCGATGAACAGCGGCGCCTCCTGCACGTGGCCCGTCTTGCGGACGATCCGCTGCCAGTCGTCCTCGCTCATCCTGCCGTTGCGGATGTGGTTGAGCGGCACCCCCGCCTCGGCCGACAGCAGGCGCATGACGAGCTCGGTCTTGCCCATCTCGAGGCTGAAGTAGACGGTCGTGAGGCCGTTCTTCACGGCCGCCGAGCGCGCCAGGTCGAGCGCGAGCGTCGACTTGCCGACGGCCGGGCGGGCCGCGACGATGATCATCTGGCCGGCGTGCAGGCCGTTGGTGAGCTCGTCGAGCTCGGCGAAGCCGGTGGGCACGCCCGACATCGCGTCGTCGTGCGACTGGATGGCCTCCATCTCGTCGATCGTCGGCTCGAGGAGGTCCTTCAGCGACTGGTAGTCGTCGGAGGTGTTGATGTCGGAGACCTCGTAGATGGCCTGCTGGGCCGCGTCGACGATGTCGGGCACCTCGCCGGCGCCCTGGTAGCCGAGCTGGGAGATCTTCATGCTCGCCTCGACGAGGCGTCGCAGCGTGGCCTTGTCGTGGACGATCTGGGCGTAATGGCCGGCGTTGGCGGCGATCGAGACGGACTGCATGAGGTCGATGAGGTAGACGCGCCCGCCCACCCGCTCGAGCTCGCCCGTCCTCTCGAGCTGGGCCGCGACAGTCACCGCGTCGGCGGGCTCGCCGTGGCCGTAGAGCTCGATGATGGCGTTGAAGATCGCCTCGTGGTTGGGACGGTAGAAGTCGTCGGCGCGCAGGCCCTCGGTGACGTCGGCGATGGCGTCCTTCGACAGCAGCATGGCGCCGAGCACGGACTTCTCGGCCTCGATGTCCTGCGGGGGGGTGCGGTCGAGGGCCTCGGGGCCCGGCGCCTCGTTCATGATCGACGTGATGGTCATGATCCTCCCCTTCCGTCCTCCGAGCGGCGATGCGGACCACGCTAGGGATGACCACCGACACGGATCCGCGCAGCGCCCGCCGGCCCGTCTTGGCGGCGTCCGAAGGCCCTCCGCGGGTGAGTCGATCGACCCGCACGGCCCCTCACGCTAGCGCTGCGCGGGGTGCCAGTCCACCGCGGGCCGACCGATTCCGACGGAGTTGTCCACAGGCCGTGTGGACAACTCCGGGATGGGTGTGGACGTTCCCGGCGTGTCCCGTGGACGGCTTGTGCACAGTGCTGTGCGCTCACAGGATCGTGTGCGGGTAAATCTATTTGACAAGGGGTGATGTGCGTCGACTGTGAGATTTTCTGTGCGCTGCGGCGGGTCGGCGGGCGACTTGCGCTCTCCTCGTCGCTGCGCTATGGGCGCCGGGGGAGACCGGGGTTGTCCACGGGCGGGCACCCCTGCTGTGGATAACGAGGGACCCCTGGCGACCCCCTTCGAGAGGGTCGCCCCCTAGGGGTGTTTCATGCGCGTCCACTAGGGAACATCCGACCCTGGTGATTGAATTGTTGAAGACAACCGGTACCGCTCCACGAGACCGTTGCGGATACCGGGTGGGGGTATCTTGAAAGTACCCCTGTGGGGTATTAGTCTCAGCCCCATGAACGCGCAGGACGGACACACAGAAAAGGGGTTCTCCGTCACAGGAACGGCGCCGGCCCCGTCCGGCGGCGCCGTGTCCGACGGCGACCCCGGACGGGGCCGTGACCCCGAGTGCGGGCACCACCACGGCTACCTCGCCGACAAGGACGGCTACCTCAAGCGACTCCGTCGCATCGAGGGTCAGGTGCGCGGCCTCCAGCGGATGGTCGACGACGAGCAGTACTGCATCGACATCCTCACCCAGGTCTCCGCCACGACGAGGGCGCTGCAGTCCGTGGCCCTGACCCTGCTCGACGAGCACCTGAGCACCTGCGTCGTACGCGCCGCCCGGGCCGGAGGCGACGAGGCAGAGATCAGGCTGGCCGAGGCCTCCGACGCCATCGCCCGGCTCGTCCGCTCCTGAGCCCGACGCCCCCGGACCCGTGGTCCGACGGGCAACCCATCGTCCACCCACCGTCGGCACCCATGAGAAACCAGGAGGAAGACATGGCCACCACCGCCGCCTACACCGTCACCGGCATGACCTGCGAGCACTGCGTCCACCACATCACCGAGGAGGTCTCGGCCCTCGACGGCGTCATCGACGTCGAGGTCAGCCTCGCCGACGGCTCCATGGTCGTCACCAGCGACGCCCCGATCGACTTCGCCCGAATCGCCGAGGCGGTCGACGAGGCCGGCGACTACCGGGTCGCCGAGGCCTGATCCGACCGAGGAGCGCCCGCGGTCGCGGGCACGGAAGGCACTGACATGACCGACACCGTCGGCACGCCCGCCGCCGAGCGGGGCGAGGCCCTCACGAGCATCGACCTCGACGTCCAGGGCATGACCTGCGCGTCCTGTGCCGCGCGCATCCAGAAGAAGCTCAACAAGATCGACGGCGTGCGGGCCGCGGTGAACTACGCGACCGCCAGGGCCCACGTCCTGGCGCCGCGCGGCACGACGAGTGAGGCGCTCATCGACGTCGTGCGCGCCGCCGGCTACGACGCCGGCCCGCCCGACCCGAGCGAGGACGCCGAGGCCGCGGCCAGGGCGCGCACCGAGGCGATCAGGCGTCGGCTGGTCGTCTCGGCGGCCATCGCCGTGCCGGTCATGGCCGTCTCGATGGTCACCCCGTGGCAGTTCCCCGGCTGGCAGTGGGTCGCCTTCGCGCTCACCACCCCGGTGCTCTTCTGGAGCGGCCGGGGATTCCACCGCTCCGCATGGGTCAACCTCCGGCACGGCGCCTTCACGATGGACACGCTCATCAGCGTCGGCACCCTGGCCGCCTACCTGTGGAGCGCCTTCTGCCTGATCTTCGGCAACGCCGGGACGCTCGGCATGAAGCATCCGTTCAGCCTGCACCTGGTGCGCGCCGACTCGCTCGACGCCGTCTACTTCGAGGCCGCCTGCGGCACCATCACCTTCATCCTGCTGGGCCGCTGGATCGAGGCCCGCTCGCGCTCCGAGGCCGGCTCGGCCCTGCGCGAGCTGCTCACGATGGGCGCCAGGGCCGTCCACGTCCTGGACGACGACGGCACCGAGACCACCCGGCCCATCGAGGCCCTGCGGGTGGGTCAGTGCTTCGTCGTCCGTCCCGGCGAGAAGATCGCCTCCGACGGCGAGGTCGTCGAGGGCGCCTCGGCCATCGATGCCCACGTCATCACCGGCGAGTCGGTGCCGGTCGACGTCGGCCCCGGCGACCGCGTCGTCGGCGCCACGCTCAACACGAACGGCCGCCTCGTCGTGCGGGCCACGGCCGTGGGCGCCGACACGCAGCTGTCGCAGATCGCCCACCTCGTCGAGCAGGCGCAGACGGGCAAGTCCAACGCCCAGCGCCTGGCCGACCGGATCGCCTCGGTCTTCGTGCCCGTCGTCATCGTGCTGGCCCTCCTCGCCTTCTGCGCCTGGCTCGTCGCCGGCGCGGGCGTCGGCTTCGCCATCACCGCCGGCGTCTCGGTGCTCATCATCAGCTGCCCCTGCGCCCTCGGCCTGGCCACCCCGACGGCCCTGCTCGCCGGCACGGGGCGCGGCGCCCAGCTCGGCGTCGTCATCCGGGGCCCCGAGGCGCTGGAGCGGGCCAGGGCGATCGACACGGTCGTCATGGACAAGACCGGTACCCTCACCAGGGGCGAGATGAGCGTCCAGCGGATCACCGCGGCGCCCGGCGAGGACGAGGACCGCGTGCTCGTCGCCGCGGCCGCCCTCGAGGCGGGCTCGGAGCACCCGATCGCCCGGGCCGTCGTCGCCCGGGCCGCTGGACGGGGCCCCGCGCCCGCGGCGGGTCCCTGCGCCGGGCCCCGCGGGTCGGCACCGTCGTCGACGCCTCGGATCCGCGGCGTCTGGCGCGCCTGTGGACGCTGGCGGCGGAGGGCCGGCTCGCCGGGGGGCTGCTGGTCGTCGACGGGGCGGACGCCCTCGTCGGCAGCGCCGCCCTCATGTCCGACGAGGGTCTCGAGGTCCCCGACGTCCTCACCGCCGCGGCCGTGGCCGCCTCGGACCGGGGCGCGACGGTCGTCCTCGTGGCGTGGGACGGCGCCGTGCGCGGCGTCCTCACCGTCTCGGACGAGCTCGCCGACAACTCCGCCCGGGCCGTCGGGCGCCTCCACGCGCTGGGCCTGCGCACGGTCATGCTCACCGGCGACAACGAGCGCGCCGCGCGCCACGTGGCCGCCTTGGTGGGCATCGACGAGGTGCACGCCCAGGTGCTGCCCGAGGAGAAGCTGGCGGTCGTCGACGGGCTGCGCGCGGAGGGCCACCGGGTCGCGATGATCGGCGACGGGGTGAACGACGCCGCCGCCCTGGCCGCCGCCGATCTCGGCATCGCCATGGGCACCGGCACCGACGCGGCCATCGCCGCCGGCGACCTCACGCTCATGCGCCACGACCTCATGCTCGCCGTCGATGCCATCGCCCTGTCGCGCGCCACGCTGCGCATCATCCGGGGCAACCTCTTCTGGGCCTTCTTCTACAACGTCTGCGCGATCCCGATCGCCGCGTTCGGCCTGCTCAACCCGATGATCGCCGGGGCCGCCATGGCCTTCAGCTCGGTCTTCGTCGTGACGAACAGCCTGCGGCTGCGCGGCTTCCGGCCGGTGCGCTGAGCCCCGCCCCGGGGCCCGGTCGGCACCCGCGACCAGTCCGCCCCGCGCCGCCCGCCGTCCGGGAAGGGCTGGGACAATGACCCTGTGAGCGCGAACCCCGTGGTGCTGATCGTCGAGGACGACAGACAGGCCGGTCGCCTGCTCGGCGAGATCTTCGCCGAGCAGGGCTATCGCGTCGTGTCCGCCCTCACCGGCCCCGACGGCATCCGGCTGGCCCGCACCGCCCGACCCGACCTGGTGCTGCTCGACCTCATGCTGCCCTTCAAGAGCGGCGACGAGGTGCTGGCGTCGATCCGCGCCTCCTCCCAGGTGCCGGTCATCGTCGTCTCCGCCCGCGAGACCACCCGCAGCAAGGTCGACCTGCTGCGCATGGGGGCCGACGACTACGTCACGAAGCCCTTCGACGTCGACGAGGTGGTCGCCCGGGCCGAGGCCGCGCTGCGCAGGGCGGGCGGGGCCTGCGCCGCCAGGACCGTCCACGAGACCGCCGGCCTCGTGCTCGACGAGACGGAGCACCGCGCCGCCGCGGGCGGGCGCGAACTGGCCCTGACGAGCACCGAGTTCGGCCTGCTCACCGTGCTCATGAGGGCCCCGCGCCTGGTCTTCTCCAAACCGCAGCTGTACGCCGAGGTCTGGGGCGAGTCGGTCGGCTACGACGAGCGGACCGTCAACACGCACGTGTCGAACTTGCGGCGCAAGATCCGCGAGGCCTGCGGCGCCGACCCGATACGGACGGTCTGGGGGATCGGCTACACGCTGCGACCGGCCTGAGCGGCCCGCCCCGGGTCCGGCCGCGTGGGGACGGGCCGCTGTCGTCCGTCCTGTCGGGAACGCCGGTGCCGTCCTTCACCCACCCCCGTCCTCAGCGGCATGCCCGGCTCCCCCGGGAGCGCCGGGGCCGCGCCCCCGATCCTTGACGAAGTCTTGAGGGCCGGCTTCACATTCTCTTGAGGTCGACCCGACAGGATCATGGCATCGCCGCAGGGGCGGACGCGCGGGGCGAACCCCGGATCAGGAGCAGTGATGGAGACCGTCATCCGAACGCAGGGGCTGGGCAAGGCCTACGGGCGCCTCAAGGCGCTCGACGACGTGTCGATCGAGGTGGGGACCGGGCAGATCTACGGCCTCGTGGGTCAGAACGGCGCCGGCAAGACGACGCTCATCCGGCTGCTCACCGGCCTGGCGCGCCCCAGCGCCGGCGAGCTCTCGCTGTTCGGGCGGACCACGGGCCTGAACAGGCAGCGCCGCCGCGCGGGCGCCCTCATCGACGTCCCGGCGCTCTGCCTCGACCTCACCGCCAGGCAGCACGTCGAGGCGCTGCGCGTCCAGCGGGGCCTCGCCGGGCGCCACTGGACCGACGAGGCCCTCGAGATCGTCGGGCTCGCCGACGAGGGCGGGAAGAAGGTGCGCTCCTTCTCGCTCGGCATGCGCCAGCGCCTCGCCCTGGCCAGCGCCTTCCTGGGCGACCCGGAACTGCTCGTCCTCGATGAGCCGGTCAACGGCCTCGACCCCACGTGGATGATCGCGATCCGCCACGAACTCGTCCGGCGGGCCCGCGAGCAGGGCACGACCGTCCTCGTCTCCTCCCACCTGCTGGCCGAACTCGACCTGTTCGCCAGCCACTACGGGTTCATCCACCACGGACGGCTCGTCCAGCAGATCAGCGCCGACGAGCTGCACGCCCGCTGCGAGCGGAGCCTGCGCATCGGCGTCGACGATCCGGCCCGGGCCGCCACCGTCCTCGAGGAGTCCTTCGGCGTGCGCCGCTACACGATCGGCGACGGCGGGATCGTCCTGGCCGAGCGCCTCGAGGACGCGGCCGCCCTCAACGCGGCGCTGGTCGACGCCGGCGTCGCGGTCGGCGCGCTCGAGGCGCGCTCCATGAGCCTCGAGAACTACTACACCGAGCTCGTGAAGGGGGCCTGAGATGTTCGTCAACATCGTCCGCGCCGACTCCTACCGCTTCGTCCGTTCGCGCTTCGCCCGGATCGCGGCCGCCTGCTTCGTCCTCCTGCTGGCGCTCTTCGCACTCATGATGCACGGCGGGAGCACCTTCGCGTTCGGCGGCGTCATCGGTCACAAGGACGGCGTGGCCCTCATCGACGGCTTCTACGGCTTCGGCTTCACCGATCCCGCGCACCCCGCCTTCTGGGAGCTCCTCTACACGGCCTCCTGCTTCGGGCTCTTCGCGATCCTCGGCATGGTGCTCACCATGGTGATGGTCGTCTCCGCCGATGACCGCGACGGCATCACGAAGCTGGCGGTCGCCGGCGGCCAGTCCCAGGAGAGGCTCTTCCTCTCGAAGGTGCTCATCGTCACCGTCCTCACGGCCGTCCTGTGGCTCGTGCACAACGTCGTGAGCCTTCTCCTCACCCTGGCCCACTACGACCAGTCGGTCACCGCGGCCCAGGTCCGCACCTGGCTCGGCTTCGTCGGCACCGAGTTCTGCCTCTACCTGACGGTCATGCTCGTCGCGGCGCTCGTCACGGTGCTCACGGGGAGCCGCATCGCCTCCCTGGCCGTGGTCATCGCCCTCATGGTCGCGGACGTCATCCTCAGCGCGCTGTCGCACGCGGATCACCACTGGATCGGCACGGTGCAGCAGCTCAACCCCATGCACTTCGTCTTCTCCATCTCCCGCGCCTGGGCCGAACCGGAGATCCTCGCGCATGCGTGGCTCCTCGTCGCGGTGGCGGTTCCCGCCTGCCTGGCGGGCTGCGCGGCGCTGCTGCGCCGGCGCGAGCTGAGCTGACAGGATCGGGGCATGCTCGGATGGACCGTGACGGCCGCGCTGGCGGCCGTCACGGTCGTGCTCGGATGGCGGCTCCGGCGGCAGCGGGCACGGATCCGCCGCCTCGGCGACCAGGTGGAGGCGCGCAGGGAGTCGGACTCGCGCGAGCCCCTCGTCGTCGACGCCAGCGGGGACGCCTTGGAGGCCCTCGCCGCGCAGATCGACCTCACCAGGCAGGCCCAGCAGTCGGCTCTGGCCGACGCCCGGCGCCGCGAGCAGCGCCTGCGCCAGGAGATGGCCAACATCTCCCACGACCTCAGGACGCCGATGATCGCCGTCAAGGGCTATCTGCAGCTCCTCGAGCGCGACGGGCCGCAGGCCTCCCCGGAGCGCATGAACACGGTTCTGGCCAGGGTGGACGACCTGTCGAGGCTGGTCGACGAGTTCTTCGAGCTGAGCGTGCTGGACTCGGACGACCACGAGTTGACCATCGAACGGGTCGATGCCACGGCGCTCGTCTCGCAGACCCTGCTGGGCCACCGGGCGCACCTCTCCGTGCGCGGCGTCGCGCCGCGGGTGAGCCTTCCGCCGCGCTCGGTGATGGTGATGGCCGACCGGACGGCGCTGACCCGCGTCGTGACGAACCTCGTCTCCAACGGGCTCGTGCACGGCGACGGCGGGCTGCGCGTCGAACTGTCCGCCGATCGTGGGCTGGCGGTGCTGGTCGTGGCCAACCGGGCCCCCGAGGTGCACGCGCGTGAGCTGGCGCGGCTCTTCGAGCGCTCCTACCGCACCGATCCGGCCAGGCGCGGCCCGCACGCCGGGCTGGGCCTGTCGATCGTCGCCGAGCTGGTGGCGCGGATGGACGGCACCGTCGAGGCCTCCCTCGAGGACGACGAGCTGGTCCTCGCCGTCGCCCTGCCGCTGGCCGGCGGCGGCGATCAGTCGATCGGCTCGTAGTCGCTCGTCTCGGGGCAGACGCTGACGAAGACGACGTCCTCGTCGCCGGTGTTGGTCAGCCCGTGGCAGGCCTCCTTCGGGGCCACGGCCACCTGGCCGGCGCGCAGCGGCACGTCGACGCCGGGCCCGGGATGGTAGAGACCGGTGCCGGCCAGACAGACCCACACGTCGCCGGCGTGGTGGTGCCTGTGCAGCCGCACCTGCTGACCGGGCCGGACGACCCACACCGAGGTGCTGCTCGTGTCGGTGCTGTGGAGGACGGTCTTGACCGCCGCCTCCTCGCTGCTGCGCGCATGATCCGCGATGGTGATGATCCGTTCGTCCATGACCGCCCTCCTCGGCGCCGTCCGAGTGCCCTGGGTCCAGCCTCCCCCGGCCCGCCGGCGGGGGCAAGCCGGCGCCCCTCCGAGGCCCGACCGGGACCCGCCCGGTAGTCTCGGCGCTGCGGACGTCCCGGCGGCCGGTGATCCGCACCCCGCGAGTTCCCGCACGTGAAGGGCCCGACCATGAGCATGAGCCACGACAAGAAGATCGCCTACCCGGTCACGGGGCGGTGGTGGGGCGACCCGGACGCCGAACCCGTGCCCGCGCCCGCGCCGGACGAGAACGGCGAGATCCATTACCAGCCCTACTCCGTGACGATCCCCTGGGAGGAGGCCTGGCGGCTCAACAGGGACGTGCTGCTGGCCGACGCGCGGGCCGTCGAGGCCGGCGAGGGCATCGGCGATTCGGACGAGAGCAACTGGCTCACCTACGGCGTCACCTTCGTCTGCCAGTTCGTGGGCGCCCTGACGCTGGCCTGCAGCATGCTCACCGACCTGGGCAGGCGCATGCGCGCCGCCGTCGACTCCGGCGAGCCCGTCCTCGTGCCGGACTGGCTCGCCGAGCAGGGCGCCGGCCTGACCCCCGAGCAGCTGCCCCACCTCGTGGCCACGGTGCTGGGCCAGCGTCTGGTGACGGAGTCGCAGGAGCAGTCCGAGGTCGCCGCCCGGGCCTACGCCATGCTCACCGTCCGTGCCGCCATCGCCGGCGACCACCACGAGTTCGACGAGCTGGTCAACGAGCAGGCCGAGCCCGAGTGGCTGGTGCCCGGGCTCCAGGACGCCTGCATCGCCGTCGCCGTCTCCTGCGCCGGCATCGGCTGGGGCGAGGAGCTGGCGCCCTCGCGCGTCATCGAGATGACCGAGTACAGCTGGACGGGCGAGCAGGCCGTTGGGATGCTGCAACGCTGAGCCGGCCGCGGCGGTCCCGACGGCCCGGGCCACCGGGGCCGGGCCACCGGGGCCGGCCGAGCGGCCGGGGGAGTTCCCTGTGACTCCCCCGGGGACTCCCGCATCGTCTGCTGGCGCGCTCTTGGCCGGCGTGGGCCCCGCGGGCATGTCGGACCCCCTCGGGCGAGACGCGAACCATCCGAAGGATCGCGCAGGAGCATGGGCATGAGCCGTAGGAGCATGAAATCCGTGCATCACGAACCCGACGACCCGGACATCGCCGTGGCGATGCGAGCCCGGCGCGGGGAACCCGGTCCGTCGACCCGGGAGATGGCCCGGCGCGCCGAGGTCTCCGAGCAGAGTCGGCGCAACCACGAGCAGGGGGCGCACCCGGGTGCGGGAGGACAGGCAGCCCGCGGTGTGGCGGGCCCTGGGGCTGGGGTGGGAGCGGCCGAATGCCCGCTCCGGGCCCGCATGGCTGGACGATCCCGAGCTGCTCGGCCCCCTCGACAGCGATGACGAGGAGGCGAGGAGGCCATCCGTCGCGCCTGGGAGGATCCGGAGACCCTCGACGCCGTCATGCGGGGCGCAGGAGGACGACTCGGCCTCCCGGAATGGGACGACATCCCCTTCGCCCTGGGGAGGGCTGCTCATCGCTGCTCGTGGCGGCCCTCGGCGAGGACGCTGCGCGCTGCTTCGCCCTCGGCGCCGATCCCTGCGATCGCTCCCTCACCGAGGACCTGGAGGGCCTCGCCGAACTGCCCTGAGGGGCCCGTCTCGGCGAACTCGGGAAGAGCCACATCCGACGGACCCTTCCCGGGCCGTGGTCGACGCGTTACGACTACGAGTTCGTCCACCAGCTGGGCGGGCTCTGCCGGATCATGCAGCACCGGCTGGTCGAGAAGGGGATCGGAGCGTGCGAGCCGTTGGTGCGCTCGCTGGCCGAGGCCCTCGTCCTGCACGACATCATCACGCTCGGGGCCGTGATGGCCGCTCCGCTGGGCCGCTCCCTCGACGTCGACGCGGGGGAGGGCTGGGTCAATGCCCTGAGCGGTCCGGACGAGCCCGCCCACCGGCTGGTCACCACCGTCATGACGCCCCCTCCCGATGCCGCGGAGCACTCCGGGAACCGGTTCGCGGCCCTCGACGCTCCTTTCATCCCCGCGTGGACTCATCGCGGGGCGACGGCGGCACGGCCACGGTCACCCAGCTGCGTCATCCACCCAGCTGCGTCATCGCTGAGAGTCCGGGGCCGACGGGCCCCGTTCTCACAGAGGACTCAACGGAGTCTCGAAGGAAGCCCCGGCATTGACGAGTCATCATCACTGCCAGTGGGTCGGGCGCGGAGCCTCGGATTGACGCCCGGCTCCCACAAGATGAGGTTCCCTCCTGTGGATCGGGGAACCCGGCTCCGCGCACCGCGCGGAGCGCCGCTCGTGGGGACGGGCCCAGGGGCATGCCCGGCTCCCCGTGATCGGGCGGCGGGGTGGGCTCGGCGAGATCGGATGCGCCGAGCCCACCGCTTCTTCTTCGGATCGTCTCCCCGGACGGTCGGGGTCCTCGAGCGACGGACGTCATCCCGCTGCCATCAGGACGAGCCTTTCTTACGCGATGTTCTCGCGTCGGCGTCCTCGTGCATCGGCCGTCGTTCCGCTGCCGGGCTCCGCAGCCGTGCGTCGGTCGTCCGGCTCGCCGGGCGCTCTCCGCAGACCGTTCGGCGGGGCGTACCGCTCGTCCGGGCCCCTCCCCCGCCCGCTGCTCGTCAGCCTCCCCAACCCGGTGGGGCCTGTTCGCAGGAGGTCCAGCGAGGAGCAGTCCCTGGTCATGGCATGACTCGGTTCATCGGCGCTGTGAACGGGTTTCAGTGGACGCCCACGAGATCGCAGACGAACACGAGGGTCTCGTCCGGCTTGATCACGCCGTCGATGCCGCGGGCGCCGTAACCCATGTGCGGAGGGATGGTGAGCTGACGGCGTCCGCCCTCTCGCATGCCGCGCACACCGCGGTCCCAGCCGGAGATGACCTGGCCGGCGCCGAGCCGGAAGGTCAGCGGGTCGCCGCGGTCGTAACTCGAGTCGAACTCGGCGCCGGTGCTCAATGCGACCCCCACGTAGTGGACGTCGACGAGCGCGCCGTTGGCGGCCTCGTCGCCGTCGCCCTCGACGAGGTCCTCGACGACGAGGCTGGTGGGAACGGTGGAGGGCAGGACGACGTCGGGTTTCGTGGGGTTCGTCATGGAGCACAGCCTAGGGCATGGGGTGCGGGGCTCTGTCCATCGCACTCGACGTGGTCGGTCAGGGCACAGCCCGGGGCATGGGGTGCGGGCCGGGGGAGGCGAAGCATGGTCGCTGCGCCCTTCGCGCGGCGTCCTCCTCGTCCCCGCCCCGCTTTTGCGTTCCACCTGCGCGTTCCCGCCTCGTTTTTATGCTCTCGCCTCACCTTCGGGTTCCCGCCTCACCTTTGCGTTCTCACCTCGGACATGTCCCGGGTGTCAGCAGAAAAGTGAGGTGGGAGCAGGGGAAGGGCAGGCGTCAGCACTGCCCCGTGCGCGGAACGGTGCACGAGGGCCCGATCACCCCCAGACGACCTTGAGGTCGGGATCGTTGAGGTCGATGGACGGGGAGCCGAAGTACATGCCCGAGCCGGAGCCGAAGCCGTACAGCTCGCAGTTGCTCCAGTTGCCGTCCTTGCCGCAGGAGGCGGTGATGTCCATCTTGCCGAGATCGTAGTAATCGGCCTTGATGACGGTCGGCGTCGTGATGCCGGGCTCGGGGGTCACCGACTGCAGCTTGGCGGCGTTCTCGGCGTCCTGGGTGCGGTGCACCGAGTCCTCCTTGATCTGCGAGCCGTCGTCCAGATCCGCCAGCTTCGCGCCGCACCCGGGGTCGATCTTCGTCGAGGCCAGGCAGGCCTGGGCCTCGGAGATGACCTTCTGGCGGAACATCTGGACGCCGGCGTCGGAGACGGCCAGCTCGAGGTCCGAACCGCTCACGTAGCCGTCTGCGGGGTCGTAGGCCTGCATGTCGCTGCCGTTGATCGTCAGGTACTGGTGGTCGGTGGAGACCTTGTAGTCGCCGGGGAAGACGTACGGCGAGGTGCTGCTGGGGGCGGTGCCGTTGACCGTGACGGTGACGCCGTCGAACGAGGACAACGAGAGGTACGAGCTGGTGGCGATGACCGGTTTCTTGGAGAAGAAGTCGACTTCGAAGGTGGTCGAGACGTCCTTGTCGCCGATCGTGTAGGTGGCGGGCACGTCGAACTCGTAGTTGGTGGGCCCCTGGGCCGCGTCGCTCACGACGATGTTGGAGATCGGGGCGCGCGAGAGCGAGTCCTTCAGCACGTCGTCGGTGAGCAGCGAGGTGTCATCGAGGCTGTTCGACAGGTAGTCCTTGGCCTTGCTGGCGTTGCCCTCGGAGACGGCGGTGAGATAATCGGTGACTGTCTTCTTGGCCTTCGTCTGGTCGGATCCCCCGGCGGCGAGGACGATGGCGATCACCGTGCCGATGATGAGCGCGAGAACGATGCTGCCGATGATGATGGCGAGTTTCCTGGACTTCGGCTTCGTCGCCGAGCCCGTCTGCAGGCCTCCCGGGAATGCGGCGCCGGGGGCGGCGAAGGCGGTGCCCTGGCCGGGGAAGGCGTTCGGCTGGCCGGGGCCGGGCTGACCCTGGGGGCCGGCGGGCTGGCCGGGGAAGGCGTTCGGCTGGCCGGGGCCGGGCTGACCCTGGGGGCCGGCGGGCTGGCCGGGGAAGGCGTTCGGCTGGCC
>ERZ773057.444-NODE-444-length-17795-cov-13.597012_pt1 | contig 17795 bp, 15 predicted proteins | sample MGYA00580629_ERZ773057 | MGnify/ENA primary metagenome ERZ773057 (study PRJEB29015, sample SAMEA2738143) | human oral metagenome | biome: human oral; feature: human-associated habitat; material: saliva | place: China | collected 2163 ...
TTAAGAATTTAACTTTTCACTTGCGCATGGCGTAGCATTCACTAACCCTTTGGGTGAGGCATATTGAAAACTGTACTTTTAACCATTAAAATAGAAAGGCAGGAGGTAAATACGAATGCTAAATAAATTTCCAGAAAAATTAACACTTCTTCGAAAGCATTACGGTCTTTCACAAGGTGATGTCGCAACAAAAATCAATGTGAAATTTACCGATTATATGAACTGGGAAAATGGCAACAGTATCCCATCAATATCAAATATTCGTAAGTTATCAGTATTATTTGGTGTTCCGGTTGAAACATTTATCGATAATCGAAAGGTAATTGAATTGCCTGAGGTAAAGGTGGTGCCACAAGTACAACCGCAACAACCAACAATCGAACAAAAGCCAGATGAAACAGTTAAAGCTGATACAATCCATACGCAAAGAGTCAATTCTGTTAAAAATGACTTAGGCAGTACATGTGTAATGGATGCAGGTAAAATCAAGACAGCCGCTAAGGTAACAGAACCAAAGGAAACTAAGAAAGAAGATAACCAAAAGAATCGCAAGAAGATTTCTTATGCCATTATGGCGGGATGCTTGGTTGCGGTAGTGGTGGTTATCGCAATTATCCTTCGTTTTACAACCGGTGGTAAGTCAGGCTTTACAGTTGAAACTTCAGATTTAAACCGTATAGCGGAAGGCGATACCTTTACATTATTTATTGATAAGAATAATTCTTTAGAAGTCTATGGTGATTTCCAATATAAGAATGAATTCCAGGATATTGTACAGGTCAGTGCTTATGGAAGTCATGCGGTTGGCCTTAAGAAAGACGGTACAGTCGTAACAACCGATAAGAATGAGGAAGTTGCGAAGTGGAAGAATATCAAGGCTATCGCTGCTGGCAAAGACCATACGGTTGGTCTAACAAATGATGGTAAGGTTGTTTGTGCAGGTAGTGATCGTGCATGTCAGGTCAGTGATTGGTCAGATGTGGATAGTATTTACGCTGGCGATGATGTGACATTTGCGATTGTAAATGGACAGGTAAAAGTATCTGGTAATTCCGCAAACTTCAGTGCAGTTAGTAATGCGAAGAAGTTAGCTGTTGGAGATTCACAAGTACTAGTATTAAAGAAAGATGGCAGTGTATTTGCTGTATCCCTAAAGGGAAACAGTACAAGTGATGTCTCTAGTTGGACAAAGATTTCATCCATTGCAGTTGGTAAAAACTATGTAGTTGGTGTACATGAAGATGGTACGGTGAGTGCTGTTTCAGATGATAAAGATTTAAAGGAAGCTGTTGAAACTTGGACAGATGTGAAGTATATCGCAGCCTACGACGATACACTCGTTGCGTTTAATCGTTCTGGTAAGATGTATGGTTATGGTGATAACTCTAGTAACCAGTATGATAATTCGTTCAAGTCAGATGCTAAGAAACTATCACAAGTGAAGAACATTACATTCACAGTTACAACAGCGAACGTAAATATTGCTTGGGATCCAGTTGAAAATGCGGATTACTATGAATTAACAGTTAATACAAATCCAATCACTGAACATAAGAATATTATTTCTAATAGTGATAGTATCGCATCCTCATCTTTGAAGGATGGAGAGACATACGTTGTAACAATCACAGCACATTCCAAGAAGGAAGATAAGTATAAGACAAGTGAGAAGACATCTATCAACTTTGCCTATAATGCAAAGACAGTACAGCTCAACTCACCAACAGATATTACTGCGACAGGATTGCAGAATGCATGGCACTTTGCGTGGTCGCCAGTAGAGAATGCAGATAAGTATAATATCTCAATCGATGGAACAGTTGCGGCATCAAATGTTGATGGAACATCCGTTACAATTGATGGTATCTCATTTGCGGAAGGTTCCGAACATGAGATTAGTATTACAGCACTCTCATCTAACCCTGCATACACTGAAAGTGTGCCAACAAAGGCAAAGATGAAGTATACTATCAGCAAAGGTAAGATTAAGGTTAATCTTGAAAAGCCAGATGGTAGTGGCGCTGGTTCTAAGACATATGAACTCAATGTAGGTTCATACTATGTTCAAAATATTATCAAACCTAGTGATATTCCAAATGGATATAAACTACCGCAAGAACCAGTTTCTGCGGAAGTTATGAATGGTCAGACGACAGAAGTAACGATTAAATTAGAAGCAAACTAAGGCAAGGAGAAACACATGGACAGACTTTGGTATTATACAAAACGAGGTAGCACAGAAAAATTTGGCCCATTTACAGACGCTGAATTAGTGCAGTTCATCAAACAAGAAATTCTTTGCAAGGATGATTATATCTGGATGCCTGATTTGAAGAATTGGTTGGAAATATCAAATTCAATCTATGCAATCTATTTACCAGCTTCAGATACAACAGTAGAAATATAAAGAAAAGAATGTATTTGTAGGAAAGCCCTATAAATACATTCTTTTTTTATACATGTATTATTTTCTACGAATGCTTTGAAGTGTTGTTGTACCAATGATTGTACCAAGACTAAGTGCGACAAGAGATAGAATACAATCAAATGCTTGTACTTCTGCTAGTCGGATATTGCCAGTTACTAGTGATGCGATCATATAGTGGAACATGTCTCCGGGAATCAATGGAATAATTGATGGGTAGATAAAGTAAGCAGTAGGAACCTGAAGCTTACGAGACATAAATTCACCGTAGAGCGAAGCAGCAAGTGCAGAAATTAAAATGATGACAAAGCGATTATCTAGAAAACTAGAAAGTGAGATATTTACTAAACGCACTAAGAATCCACCAAGACCTGCATATAGTAATTTATCTTTGCCATGAATCCCAAAGGTAACACTAAAAGCTAGTGAAGCAATAAAGGAAAATAGTAGAATCAATATGTTGTTTACCATGCGCCTGAACCTCCCATTAGAATTACAGCAAAGTACATGCCAGCTGCTAGAGAGGCACTTTCTAAGAAAATATTTAGTAATTGTAGGATACCATTGAACTCATGGCCACAGATTAAATTACGAAATGCATTGACTAAAGGGATACCTGGAATCATGAGTAAGCTGATAGAAATCAAAGTCCACTGTGTATCTGCAATCAATCCTACTCTAACTAAAAGAAAGGATAGAATTGTACCTAAGAACATACTAATAATATTATTAATAATCTTTTCGGTACGTAGTTTAGAAAGGCAAAGGTTTATCCAGTATAGACAAAATGAAACAAGTGCAGTCGCTATCATATCAGTTGGTTTACCACCTAGAATAAAACAAACACAAGTGATAGCAAGTACTTGGCATAATAGAGCTGTTACAACACTATACTTCTTTACGTTTTGAGCTTGATCTAGTATATTCTGCAGTTGTTCAGCAGGGATAGGGTGATTACTAACTTGGTGCATAATATTGTTTAAAATGCGTAACTTTTCCAAGTTGATAGATATTGTAGAAATATCTAACTGCTTCATATATGTATTTCCATCAGTACCACGGAAACAAATACTTACATACTGATGTGTCATAACAGTGCTAAGTTCAGTTAACTGATATGCATGTGCATTCTTTTCGATGGCATACTCTACATGTTCAAGGGTTGAACCGTTCGATAGTAGTGCATGTGCTAGTTTTGTCAGATAATTTAATATCTGTTCCATTTCTAAACGAGTATTCATCATGTTCTCCTTATTTGGCTTATAGTATAAATTCAACATTTACTTATTAGCAAGAGGAAGTTTAGAGATAGTAATTTCATAGTTATTGTTCGAACGATGTTATAGTAAAACAGGGTGATAAATATGAAAGAAAAAGTTGGTTCAGTTTATTCAATTGCACAGGATAATCCATGGGTGACAAGCTGTACTGTCTCAAAAGAAGTAATGAGTCAGGTCAGTTATTATTCACTTGCGGAAAATACAGATATCAGTGCAGAAATCTACCCATATTACAAATTGATCTATGTTCATACAGGAAGAGCAATCGTCTATACAAACGACGATGAGAAGACAGTCAATGTCGGTGAAGCAATTATCGCACACATTAATATCCCTGTAGGAATCAAAACAGATCAAGGAACCATTTATACTGAAATCATGATAGGAGAAAATAGTATGATGAACAGCGCAGTAAAACCAGGAGAAGTATTTGGATTAAAGGATTTAGTACCATATCAGGATGGTAAGATCGTAAACATGGATGTTGCACACAATGAAAAGATGAAGTTTGTTGTGATGGCATTCGATGCAGGAACAGGCTTATCTGAACATGCAGCACCAGGCGAAGCACTAGTATTTGCGTTAGATGGTAGTGCAACAATTATCTATGAAGGTATAGCACATGAAATTCATGCAGGTGAACAGTTCTGCTTTGCAAAGGGCGGCTTACACGCAGTAAAAGCAAACGAAAAGTTCAAGATGGCTTTATTATTAACTTTATAAGAATAGTAAAATGTCTCTGTGATAGAGGCATTTTTATTTTTGAAAAAAAGAAAACTGTACTTTCTATTATAGAAATACAGAAAGTACAGTGAGGAAGAAACCTACAAATATAAACCAACCTAATAGATAACTCTTAAGATAATGCTTGCATAATGCGACATACTCACGAATCATTGCGCTAGGCCAGAAGTAGAGTGCAATAGGAGCACCGATACCGATTGCTGGAATGTTTAATGAACGGCATAGTAGAAGTGCACGATAAACATGGAAGTTGGAAGTAACCACCGCAATACGCATGCGACCACCTCTACGCTTTATGATTTCAAAAGAATTACGCATGTTTTCAAATGTATTAACACTCTTATCTTCCATGATAATTTGATGATTCTTAATCCCTTTATCAATAAGGTATGTATGCATGGCCTCTGCTTCGGATACCTTTTCATCAGCACCTTGACCACCAGAGACAACAATATAACAAGATGATACTGATTTGTTAAATACACGAATTGCTTTATCAAGACGATTGGCAAGCAGTTTTGTTGGTGTTAAACCATCAATTAATCCAGCACCTAATACAACAATGTAGTCAAAATCAACATGTCTTGGGAGTACTTGGATGAATATGGAATAGAACATAAATGCGACGAATACAAGTGAGATATATAAGACACTAAATCCAAATCCCATTTTAAGCAGAGTTGGAAAATCTTGTATTAGATGAATCGAATGATCTATATAGTTGTTAACAGCCACTATCATTGAAGTTATGAAATAAAATTCGCCAACTAAGATAAAGATTCCAAACGCTATGGATAGGAAACTTGTAATATGAAACCCTTCCTTAAGAAGCATCTGTACACTATTTACCATCAATAAGAATGGAATGATAAATATCAAGAACATAAAGGTGGTGACAAATATACTTGAATATATAGTCGCAATCCTGGATATACCTGAATACTGCACAGAGAAAACAAAGAGTGCAAATAGTAGGATTAATAAAAATACTGCATTACGAAAGCGTCTAGAATCCTTGAAGAAGGAGTATAAGAATATCGCTAGTGATATGATCACCATAAATTCTGGTGTAAGAATATAATTCATGAATGTAAACATGGGAAAATAATATCATAAAATGTTCATTATGAGGGAATTGTCACGAATAAATATAATTGTTTATGAAATAATATTTTAAAGGATGAAATAAAAGGCTTTAGATTTAAAGTCGGGAAGAAAGATATTGTGGAGTGTAAAGAGAATAGTTTTTTTAATTAAAATTGATTTGGAAATTTAAGGCCAAATATTGGGCAAATTTACGCTAAACAGTTAAGGGTTGACAGTTTGAAACCTCATGATTATAATAATATTGGGTAGGAGAGTTTAACTATGGATAATAAACTGGCAGAAAAGTTGTTTTTTTCAAAAGAGGCAGCTGAGTATCTTGAAATAACTCCACAAAGATTGAACACTTTAGTGAAAGAGGGGAAAATTAAACCATTAAAGAAGAACCCTTCTGGCACAATATTTCATATTGATGAATTAGAAAAACGAAGAGAAGAGCAAACTATCTTCGAGAAAATAAGTCAAGGAGGTGGAAAAGGCATGTTTCAACTTGATACCAATGAAAAAAGAGAAGCTTTAAACTTTGCCACTTTGATGAATTCTTTAGGAATTACAGAGCAAAAATTAGACTCTATGTTTACAGAGTTTAGTAAATATATTGATGTTTCACAATTTATGGTAGAAGATAAGGCTATATTGGAGCAGTATTCTATATTTTTTAAAGCAAGTACTGAACGTTTAAAAAAGGAATTTAAAGCTGCATATGAAGCTTTTTCTAATCTAAGGCCAACAGATGAAATAATTAAAAGAGGTAGTGCTGACTATGCACCATTATTATTGAAGACACACCAAGCTCCGAGATTTTTATATTTGAGGGGTAATAAATCGTTATTATTCGAAGAAAGGACTGTTGCTTTAGTTGGATCAAGGCAGGCTTCTGAAAAAGCAAAAGAAAATACTAGAAGGTTGGCTGCTACATTAGGCAATAATGGTATTACAATTATATCAGGATTGGCTAAAGGTATTGATGTGACAGCACATAAAACTGCATTGGAATATGGATTTAACACTATTGCAGTAATAGGCACTAATATAAATCAATACTATCCATTGGAAAATAAGCCAGTTCAAATTGAAATTGAGAAAAAAGGGCTTGTGGTTTCTCAATTTTCCCCAGCAAGTAAAACTCAAAGATGGTTTTTTCCTCTGAGAAATGGAGTGATGAGTGGATTATCCTTAGCAACTGTTATTATGGAAGCTGGTGAGACTTCCGGAGCATTGAAACAAGCAGATTTTGCATTAAAGCAAAACAGAGAAGTACTTATCCCTAAAAATGCATTAGAACTCAAGACAATCACATGGCCAGCTAAGTACGTCAGTAGAGGTGCTAAAGTTGTTGAGAGTCCAAAGCGAGTTTTGGAAATTCTTGCTGATAGTAATATTTTTAAGGTTGGAGATCAAGAAAGCTATAAACAACAAAGTTTTGAAGATCTTATAAATGATGGTATTATGGAACCGAAATCTGTTAAAGAGAAGTGGTCTACCCAGATTGTAGATGGTGTGTAGTTATGTTTAGATGTACGAAGGAACTAAAAGGCTTAGCTATAGACTATGATGGTTTTGATGAAATTTCTATTGAAAGATGGAAGAAAGTAAATAGTATTATTAAATGTATTTTTATAACCTCCAGTCATGAGAACAAGGTATTTTTGCTAGAGCATTTTGATGAAAGCCAAATTTTATGTTTGAATATTTTTGAAAAAATATTATCTCCGAGCGTAAATACTCACGGGAAAGTATTAAATATGCTAAATTTAGAAACTACTGAATTTGGGTACGTTTCAAGTAACTATTCATTCATAAAAAAAGCTTGCAATTTTTTAAGTGCTACAATTTGGGTTTCTGATATGGTTAACTACGATGATACCAAGAATTTGCCAGATTTAGTTGTAGAGAATATGGAGCGTTTAATAGATGCATTAGAAAAAAATGTTGCAGGATTTTTTGGTGAAACTGTTATGTTTCCAGAAGAACAAGGACCAGGTTCAATGCTACATGTAGAGTTTGATGTTGATGGTGATGAAATTCCAATGTATGTTGTTGGTAGATATTTTGGGCATAGCCATTATATGAGTCAATTACATCCATATTCAAGTTCTATATATTTAAACAAAAAGATAGGTAAACCATACGAAGGTGTATTTAATGGTATTTTTGGTAAAATTTATGCAGCAGTTATTACACTTCTAAGTAAAGAACAAAGACTTGACGGAATATGTTCGGTGCCTGTTAAACCAGGTAAAGAAAACAGGTTTATGGAAATATTAAACATAATCTGCAGTAATTGTAATATAGAAGACATGAGTTCTAGTTTTTTTTGTTTAGAATCATATCCAGACCAAAAAGGATTGGACTCAGAAGAACGAGGGAAAAACATAAATGGTGTTTTTAAATATATAGGGAATTTAACTGGAAAAACAATTGTTTTAATTGATGATATAGTTACCACAGGTGCTACATTACGAGAATGTGTTAGAGTTTTGAGAAATGCTGGAGCAAAAAAGGTTATTGCAGTTGTTATGGCAATTAATCAAATTGGTGCATCTTATTGGAGCACAGAGTTACCTAAAGTTAGCTGTCCAATCTGCGGGAGCAAAATGACGTTATTAGTCAGAGGTAAAGGAAATGGACGAGGAAGATTTTTTTATTCTTGTACTGATTGTTACCGAAACTCAAGGCATGGTGAAACTTTAAGTTTTTCGGATGGATGGACAAAATTTTTGACTGATGAGAATGTAAAATTTGCAACAGCTAATAATAATGTCAATATCAAAGAAGAGTGGCTAGATGATGAATGGATAGACGATTCATTTAACTTAAAAAGGATAGTACAGTGCCCTTATTGTGGAAAGGAAAATGAGATGGATTTAGCTGAGAATTGTAATGTATCTTCGAAAGAAAGACCAATGGGAGCAGAGGCTTTATATCAGTTTGACACCGTAGAGACTTCTTGTTGCAGATGCGGAAAGGAGTTTGGCATTTCGGGATACATTTGTGAATATCCAGTTGGTGCAGTGGATGATGAAGAGATTAAAATATATAAAATGGCACTATAAAATCAGTCGGGGTTGGGGCGACCCTATAAAATTACTCGGGGTCAAATTTTGACCTCTTTTTTTACAACTCGGGGATACCCTATAAAATCTCACGGGGTATGCCATTTATAATAAAAACTCCTATGCTAAAATTCAGTCTTGCAAGTGATTGAAATTAAACATAGGAGGCGCCAAATGGCTATAAATGATTTTATCATATCCACACTTAATGTTAGTGACGATATGATTTTTTCGATTGATACACTAATTAACGACTAATAAACTGATACTATCAATCACTTGCACATACAAAAGGATGACTACATCAGAATGCTACTACTAGCACTCTATAGTCATCCTATTTTACTATTCAAAACCCACCACTGATTTTAGAGCGGAGTTTAATGAAACCCCCGACTGATTTTACTTAAGCTATAAAATAAACGAAGACTAAAACTAAGAGCAATGCTTAAGTTTCAAAGTAAACAAAACATGTCAAGTAAAGGCAACAGATAACGAACAAAAGTTGTCATTATTAGATGATTTTTTGATCTATAATGGCTTAGAAAGGATTTCGGGTTATGACACCCGAGTCAATATCAAAACTTTAAAGTATCTTAAATAGGTATCAATATTTGTATAATTCAAATTATATATATTGTGAATTCCTAAATTGCCTATTAATTTTTTTGTATAGAACATTTTAGATAATCTATATTTTCTCATAAAAACAAAAAGAGAATAGTCTGATAATACTTCTGTGTCATCATTAATGTTGAAATACGATTTTAATGAAAAAATGTTTGCATTCATTCCAATAGATTTTGAATATCGCTCAAGTAACTCAAAATCTATTGGAACTTCATCATGATCTTTCATATATTTAGATATATAAATATAATTTGCAAGCTCAAAATGCTCTGAAATAAAAGTGATTGTACTCTTCTTTGACATTTTCTTTATATTATCTAATAAAATTAATGCTCCAACATTAACATAACCTTCATGGTAATTGGAAAATAGTTCTTTGGAAAAGTTATAATTTCGAAATTTATAGTCATTCTTCTTTAAATCTTTAAACTTTATAGAAGGAAGGTCTGCTATCATCTCATTACTAATTATAAAGTCATACTTACCATTAGAAAAACTTAAGGCATCGCAATTATAAAAATATACATTGTTACTAATTGCTTTTAACTTATCCTTTTGCCAATCAAGCATTTTACTAGACAACTCACAAATAGTATATGAGTAGTCAATATTTAATTCGTTCAAATACTTACAAATTGAATAAGCAACATCTCCTAATCCGGCTCCAATCTCCAGAATATCAATATGCTTATAAATTCTTTCATTCATCAATGACTTGATTAATCTTAAGCCATAATTATCATTCTGCAATATATCAGAACAATTTCTAAGCATATAAGAGATAGTTGTTTCTTTACTTTTAAATTGCTCGTAAGGTGATTCTATTGCTTGGTAATATGAATTGTTATCTGTCTCAAGATAATTAGCATCTCTTTCGATTTCCAAATATTTTTTAAAACTGAAATTAAAATAAAAAGGAGCATCAATCATATTGTCTGTTGTAAATATTTTTGCAATTCTATTTTTATAATTCGTTAACAACAAAAGTGTTCTACAAAAAGAATCAAAAGAAACCCCCAATGATTCAAAGAAAAACTGTAATGTATTATCGCTGCTATCCAATGATAATTTTAAAAAATCAAGAGAAGTATTATCAAGAGGAATAACAGTATAGTTTCCATCATTAATTATATACGCATTTTTATCATTGAAAATCACTTCTTTATTTAAAATAAAACGCAAATTTTTTAAATCAGTTTTTTTTAATCCAAAAAAATATAAACAGTCTAAATAATCTGCCAAATCAGCATCCATCATTGAATTATCATTTTTAAATTTCAATAATTCATCGAGTAATTCAACATTCACGCTATAAAAAAGACCAGTGTAATTATTATATAAAATATTTTGATTATTAAAATATAAACTATTGTAATTCAATTCCATAAATTATATATCTCACTAATAAACGCAACCTACAAAACTAGTAGGTTGCAGGACGCCAACTAAGGCTGTACTTTTCCATTTGGATATCTTGGTACACTCATTTCACGAACTGAATCTGTAGGAATAGGCTTACCAATAACGAAAAGTCTCTTACTATTTTTGATAGTCATTACAGTACCCCTCCTTTCATAAAAATAGACTATCTATTGCAATTCAATTATACATATCTTTTTGTTTATTGTACATATTTTTGTATTTTCCATTTAATTTAATTAATTCACTATGTGTCCCTGACTCAACAATTGATCCTTGTTCCATATAAATAATAAAATCTGATAAATGAATTGAAGCGAGCCTATGAGTAATGAAAATAACTGTTATATCTTTCGGAAGAAAATTATTTACAAATTCATAATGTTTCAATTCCTCCAAGGGATCCAACGCAGCTGTTGGTTCATCCATAACGATGAAATTGAACTCTTTTGAAATTGCTCTTAATAAAATAACTTTTTGCCACATTCCTTCAGAAATGTCTATACCTCCAAAGTCGGCCGATAAAACTGTTTTAAGCTTAAAGTTGTCATCGATTTTAAGGTCTACATTCTGCATCAAATTATTAAGAGTACTATCGGATAAATTTGGGTTACTTATTATAATATTGTCTTTCAAAGTAAATTTATATTTATTATATTTCTGGAAAATAGATGTTAAACAATTATCGTCAACATTAATGTACATAGTACCTTTCGAAGGTTTATAAAGCCCGATTAATAATTTTGCGAGTGTAGTTTTACCAGAACCATTTGGACCAACTATTGCTATTCTACTACCTCTATTTATTTTGAGGGATATATTTTGCAATGTATACAGATTTAATCCTGGATATCTAAAGTAAATATTTTCTGCTGATACCACATAATCACAGTTCTTTTTAGGTTGAATATTATCTAGATTATTAATTAAAAAAGAATTCTTAAATATGAAATTATAATAATATTCTACATACAAACGATTATCAAATATACTTTGTAATTCTCCGTCAACCGACTGGTTAGCAAATGAAAATATTTTATTGATTTGCAATATAGATGTAGATAAAACAGCTATGCTTACATTTCCGTTAATAGCACTGAATATTAATATAACTAATCCAATTGCATATCCGGATGATGATAATATTTTTAACAATGTATCATACTTAAAAACTCGATTGTATATCTTGTTTTTTTCCTCGATTAGTTTGTGTTCGTAAAATTTAGACTTATCTATGATATATGTCAAATCATTATTTAGTCTAGAGTTATATAGTAAAGAATTATCTTGTAATAATTGTGAATAATATTCTGTTATTTGACGACTGCCATAATAATATGACTCAAATTTACTAAACACATGAGTTCGTAGATAATAGGAAAGAATTACTGGAATGATGATAGCTGGTATAATTGTAAGTAAAATGTGTAATCTATTAAGAAAATATAAAGACATCAGAAAAAAATAAGGTATATAAAAAAATGTTATGCTTAAAATCATTATAATAGTCAAACGAATAGAACTGATTCCTTCTTTTGCAGATGACAAAGCACTATTAAAATTAGTATCTTCATAAGAAATAGGATCAATTTTATTGCTGACCAAACTAAAAATATTTATAAAACATCCAGTTAATTTTTTTGCAAAACGATTGATCATTATCACATTTAAGCCATCAAATGCTTGAATTGCCACCAAAGACAAAACAAATAATAAAAAACTAGCAAAGATATCATTGAGTTCAGATATATTTTGAACTGACGATATAAAGAATTCAAAAGCATAAACATTAATCAACAGTACAACAACATTAGCGGTATATGTCAAGGCAGTAATAATATAACTCATTTTTAATTTTTCAAAAGAAATTATTATTAGTTTTATCATCATTTTCAAATACTTCATTTATACCACCCTTGTTGTATTCTATACATCTTTGAATACGCACCATCTTTAGCTAATAATCCTTCGTAATTACCGCATTCTATCATTTTTCCATCTGATAATACTATTATTTCATCAGAGATTTTTCCAAATGACATTCTATGAGAAATGAGAATGAATATCTTATCATTGAAATTATTTGAAAAATATTCATACATCTGTTTTTCTTTGTTGGGGTCAGCAAAAGATGTTGGTTCATCAAATATGTAAAAATCTTTGTTATTTAATAATTGTTTTATGCAATTTAGTTGTTGCCATTCCCCATCGGATAAAACGATCCCTTTATCAAAAATATTTCCCAAAAAATTATTCCTATTTATTTTTTGATTAAAATTTTCCTTTAACATTTTATCTAACTTTACTAATTTTGAATTGTCAACCAAATTATCTGGGTTATCAAAAATATATTCTGATACTTTAGTGTTTAGCTTCATATTGACCTGATTTAAATAAGATATTTTATTGCGATACTTCTTTAAATTTATTTTCTTTAGGTTACATCCATTAATGAAAATTTCTCCATCATAATTATCGTAAACACCTAAAATCAATTTTGTAAATGTGCTTTTACCAGAACCGTTGCGCCCAACAAGGAAATATTTTTTCCCTTTTTCTAGTTTTAAAGATAGATTATTTATCACATATTTATCAGAATTCGGATACGAAAAACTAACATTTTTAAATTCTATAGTTTGGATTTCGGTGATTATATCTCCCGAACTTCTTTCTTCCTCCATGTCAAAAAACAGATGATATTCTTCATTGAATCTTAATCCAGTATAAACCTCTGATATAAAGTATGTTAGATTCCACGATACAATAGATATTATACCAAAAACAGCGGATGAGTAAGAAACGAATAAACTGAAAGAAATAGTATTTTGCAGTAATAATATTATCATAAAAAATATTATTAGTAGAGTTGCGCTATCAACAATAATTCCGGAAAATTTTGTTTTGATAAATGATTTTAGTTGCTGCTGATTCTTTAGTTTTTCATACATATGGTAATCGTTTTTCCATTTATCCATTAAGAAACCACTTGAATTAAAAAGATATTTCTCATAAATTGTTTCTTTCTTTGTCAGCAAATCGAAATAATAGTCTGATTTTCTTTTATAATCTGTTGATTCAATATCTGATTCATAGGAATCTTCACCAAATGATTTAGAAAAATAAAGTAAAGGTATAGATAAGACGATAATGACTATAGAACTCCACCAAACATAAGATGATATTATTAACAGCAACGATAAAAGTTGTATTATTAATTCAATTAATCCAACGCAAGACAGAAAGGTCGATGTAATTTTATCGCATGCAGAAGAAGATACTCTGTACATTAGTTTGCAAGATTCATCATCTTCGAAATAAGCCATGCATATTGAGTTTTTCTTTTCATTTATGCTCATAATAACTGGAGCTGAAATATCTAATTTTATGCGCTCGGCAATCTGAGAATCAATATTCTCAACAATCCACTCAAAAGCATTTAAGAACACCATTAAAAAGGCATACAAAAAAATATTGGTAAAATTTGCGTATGAAATGGAGTCTATTAAATTTTGAAGAGATATTACAGTAACTATTGGAACGAGTGAGCATATAATTTTAATGATTATATAAAGTGAAGAAAAAAATGCAGAATATTTTAAGGGAATATAAAAAGCTTCAAAAAATCTTTTTAGTGTTTGCTTAGAATGTTTTATTAAATCTCTTAAAAATATCCATATTTTCATAATAATGCACCCTGTTTTCGAATAGTTCATTATCTCCCTCACCGAGCAAAAACATTAGATCGATTATACCATCATAATTATCTTGGCAATTAGGGCAAGGTGAATCGTATGTTTTGTATGCATAGTAAGTTTCCCCTCTGCACCCACCGCCACAATAGTATTTTACGGCACAATTCTTACACTTCTCAGAGAAATTATTAACATTCAAGCTTCTAAGATATTTTAACTTTTTGCTATTATTCCAAATGTTTATCATATCATCCTTCAATACATTTCCTAGTAGCATATCTTTGTGCATGTTGTTATAGCAAGGATACACATCACCATTGTAATCTATAACCAAAGACGCAGCGCCCACACCACAGTAAACAAATTTCCAATTCATTAAAAGAATAGCACCCAAATTTGCAAAATCAGTCACAGAAGCATATTTAAACGATTTATCACTCTTTTTGCTGCATTCATATATTATTCTATTCACATCTTTAAGAAGTGCTCTCTTAATACCGCATTTATCTGCTCTTTCTAATACATTTAAAATATTTATCGCGATGCCATCTACATTTAGCTTTTCAGAAAGTTCGAAAAATCCAGGAAGATCTTTAATGCTTTTTGAATGCATAGTCATAGATAGTTTAGTAATGACATCGTATTGTTTTAAAAGCTTAATCTTTTCAATAGTCTTATCAAATGTACCTTTTCCTCTAATAAATTCATGAGTTTCTTTTGTGGAACCATCTAAAGAAACTAACAACTCAGCGCCTGTTTCACGCAACATATCCATATAATTCTCTTCTATTAGTATTGCGTTAGTATTTACAAGAGGTGTCGCACCTATATTCTTTATATAGGAAATTATTTCGTATATATCTTTTCTCAAAAATGGTTCACCACCTGACAACAGTATCCTTTTATCAATAGTCGTTTTAGCATAATTATATACTATGTCATGGATGACTTTTTTGATTTGATCTGTCGTCATTTCTTCATTTTTCCATTTTTCTCCAGCATCAGCATAGCAATGTTTACAGGATAAGTTGCATCTTCTTGTTACGTTGATAACTGGAAGAGGGAAGTAAGTATTATAATCAATTTTTTTTGATGTATCATCTTTGCTATCTTCATCTAGTTTTGCCGCAGAAAAAATCGATTCAAGATTAGCTAAAGTTTCTTGATACTCCTCAGGCGAATAATTGTAATTGGAAATAGCTTCATTCAACAAGACATCCTCGTCTATTTTCCCGCTAAAAAAATCTACAAACAATTCCAAAGAATCATCACCGACCAGCCAAAATGGTTTTTCGGGAAAGATTATTAGATTTTTCTTATCCCTTTTAAACGAACAATACCTAGTTTTGATTTTCATTGATCTGTTAAACCTCCTTAAAATGATATCCAAAACTTTTTATAATAGATAATATTTTTTCCTTGATTAAAGAATTTCCGGTATATTCAACCCAATAATTAGATATTGGTTTAGAATCTTTGGCAATCTCTTTAGAAACTAATTTGTCATAAAGAGAATTTTGCCCAATAAGCAAAATTGGTTTTCCGCAAAATAGTCTCAAGATCAATGATATTCTATAATTACTATATTTATTAGCAATTGATTCTTTTATTGAATTTGCGTGACCAGTTATAGAGTAACTTCCATTGTTTATTTCTCTTATCATGCCATCGCTCAAAGCATCATTAAGAAATTTATCAAAATCATATTTAAAATTCATACATATTTTTTTAATATAATCTCCGTTAACTGTGTTTCCGCCCCATTCTACTGATTTTACGCATTTATTAAATAGTTCTTGATATACAGGTAAGTATTTTTCTAATGTAATTGAAAAATAGCAACCTCTAAAGTTTATCCAGGCTTTATAATCGTCGTATAGCTTTCTATAATTGCCATATTTAATAATGTTATCTACTAGACTATTTGGATTAAAATCACAATCGTTAATATTAATATTTTCAATTATAGCTATCAACCTATTAATTAATTCTCTTGTTTGAAATTCGCTGCTGATTTTTTTTCTATAACGTTGCTTAGTTTTGTTTCTTGACCATGAGTTATTGATTAGTGATGAACGTATGTAATCAGACATTATATCGACATCGTTGATAATAAATTCTACATACTCATTTAATAAATTAATCGTTATAGGTATCTCAAAGAATTGTTCTTTATTTTCGTTTAGTAAAATATCTATATCTGTAAAGCCTTTATCAGAAAGCTTACAATCTTCACCTGAAATAACCGAATATGCTGAATAAAGCATTCCTTCAACCTCATCATTAACATAATTAAGGCTAATTTTATTCCTTTCGGAAATGGATTTAATGGTTGTAGCAGTAATATTATTGTTTTCCTTACACATATCATAAATATCTTTATATATGGCAACTCTTGTTGTATTAATATTATGTAAAACATTGTGACAAATATAATACATTAAATCCTTCCCCCCTGCTACAAACTAATCCATACCGTATAATCTTGATTCGTAAAATTGAATATCTTTATGAATTAATTCTAAACTGAAATTCCTATCTATTCAATAAGTAGATATTATTAAAAAAACGCTCTTTTTAGCGATTTAGTTGATATTCTTATAAATCCCAAAGTGGTATGCACCATAAGCTTTATATAGGTCGATTGGTTGTGGTAGTTTTACAATCTCTGTATTTATAAATGGTATCTTCTCTCTCATCATATCCATATAGGTCTCATCCTTCCGCTTTCTTATATCTAACGTATATCTAAGTCTTTTTCTGAATACTAACCAGTCTAAATAGGCTTGCAGATGTCGGGTGCTGATTCCTTTATTGTGTCTTATCATCTCTTTGGCTTCTGTATATAATTCGCTTACTGAAGATACACTGTTTTCACTACTGGTCGTATTTATCGTAACTTTCTTGTCCAATTCCTGATATCTTGAATATACTAGGATGTTGTAGTTTTTGTCAGTTGCTGTAGCGAGGCATACTTTATGATTGCTTAATCCTCTTAGGTGACGGCTATAGATGCTTGTATTCTTTCTTCCTCTATGTTTGCTTGATCTAGACATGTTTTGAGGGCTTGTTCCTTTCAGATTGATTTTTGTATAAGCCGAATCTAATTTGATAAAGCAATGTAATATGACATTATCATTCACTTTAGAGATTGCTTTATAAAGCTTATGACGCATATGGAAGCACGTGGTAACAGGTAACCCTATAGCTACACTATCTTGTTCTAATGAAAGACCTTTCAACTCGCACGCAATAAAAGCAGACCATGTATTAAAAGATATTTTGGAATGGGTAAACATCGTTTGTGTAGAGTGGTAAATATCTTTCTACAGTCTTGGCACCTGTATTTTTGTTTATGATGGGGATTAAAACCATTCTTTACATAATGACATGAACCACAATAAGGACAACTCTCGACCTTATTGCACACATTATCATAATTGGT
>ERZ773057.445-NODE-445-length-17795-cov-4.561838_pt1 | contig 17795 bp, 16 predicted proteins | sample MGYA00580629_ERZ773057 | MGnify/ENA primary metagenome ERZ773057 (study PRJEB29015, sample SAMEA2738143) | human oral metagenome | biome: human oral; feature: human-associated habitat; material: saliva | place: China | collected 2163 ...
TATATTCCACTACCCACACAACACGAGCGTCCTTCCCCCTGACTTCGTCAGGGGGAAGGACGCGAGTGTGTGTGGGCGCGCGCGCCCGCGCGGGATATCAAAATCCGGAAGCCATTGCAAGCGCAAAACGGTGAGGTTGTTAACGGAATAGGGGTTTAAAAGTTAGACATTCATCACACCCAGATTTGGGAATAGTATGAAGGCATACGGATTAATCCCAGTAATGGGGCCCGACACGCGGAAGTTGCAGCGCGACACGCCCGAGTCAAGGGGAACCTGTAACTTTGCATACACATTTTGACATAAGCATTATTTACCCCCCCGACCGTGCTTAAAACTCCGTGACCGCCGTCACTTTCTCACTATGCGGACAACTGTCTCAGCATGTGTCACGTCCTCCGACACGTGATTCAGGGCACGCAAAAGGGCCCCTCCCGATCTGGGAGGGGCCCTTCGTGAGGGGCTCAGGAGGCCTTCGGAGTCTTCCTCTGGGGAGGCTTGTTGCGGGCCGGGCGGCGCTTGCCGGTCTTCGTCATCGTGCCGGGGAACTCGGGGTCGATCCGCCGCGCCCGGCGCAGCCAGGAGTCCACGGTGTAGACGCTGCGGCCAAGCTCCTTGGCGATGTCGGTACGGGTCTTGCCCTCCTCGATCATGGCGCGCAGGGTCTCCACCGGCGCCCCTCGGTAGGCGTTGCCCCCTCGTGCAGGCTTCTCGGCCCTCTCAAGCACGTTTGCGGCGATTTCGCAGAGGGTCCTGTGGGGGACACTGTCGGGGAAGCGAACGCCCGTGTCAGGGCGGCACAGGAGGTTCACGACGTGGTAGCGGCCGCCGGCGTCCGGCTCCTCGGTGATCTCGACCCAGTACTCGATCTCGTTCTTCGTGTCCCGGACCTGGACGGCGGGGCGGCCCTGGATAGTGGCCTTGCGGGCGGGGTAGGTGCGCAGTGCGTTGCGCATGGTGTCTCCTAAAAGTGTGATGTAGATCTCTTAGTGGTTTGGGAATAGGCCAGAACCCGTTGCAATTGCTACGTATTCCCGGATTCTGAGTTTTGAGACATACGTCTCACGGATGCGGGGTGTAAGTGTGATGCATGTCTCCGAGAATGTGGGAATACGGGACTTTCCCAAGTGTTTCCAACGTATTCCCGGTTTTGAGGATTTGAGATGCAGATCTCAGTCAGAGGATTGGGAGCGGGTCGTCCTCGTCGTGCAGGTCGTGCACGCCCCAGCGAGTGCCGGCCGACGGGCCGGCGACGATCGGGACGTCCATCTGGCAGTCGAGCGGGCGCAGGAACGTGTTCACGTCCTCCATTCGGCGCTTGCACTCGATCAGGATCTCCTGCCAGCGGTCCTCCGGTACCTCGATGCAGATCTCGTCGTGCACGGTGGCCACGACGTGCGCGCCCTCGACCTTGGGCAGCGGGTAGCCCGGCAGGGTCCCCATGATCGAGGCGGCCGCCATCTGCATCAGGTCCGAGCCGAAGCCCTGCACGGGGCTGTTCAGGGCGTTGCGCTCGGCGTGGGAGGACTTGAACGAGCTCTTCGAGTACAGGTCGCTCAGCCACTGCGTACGGCCTATGGGGGACGTCACGTAGCCGCGCTCATAGGCCCGCCTCTTCGCCCGCTCGTGCCACTGACGCATACCGTCCCACATCTCGAAGAACGCGCTGTGGACGGCCTGGGCCTCCGCCAAAGTGAGAGAAACGTCATAGGCGGTAGCGGCGTAGGACTGGAATCCTCCCGGGCTCATGCCGTAGAGGAGGCCGAAGTTGCCAGCCTTGGCCCGCTTGCGCTCCAGGCTGGTGACGTCCTCCGGCGCCTTGCCGGCGATCTTCGCGGCGAGGAGCCTGTGAAGATCATCACCCCTCTGGAACGCCTCGATCATCGGGGCAGAGCGGGAGACGAACGCTGCTACCCGCAGCTCGACCTGGCTGTAGTCGAGGTCGAGCAGGACGTGTCCAGGCCGGGGTATGAACGCGGGCTTCAGCCTAGAACTTATTTGCTGGACGTTTGGATTACTAGAACTCAGGCGGCCCGTCTTTACGAATCCCACGTTGTAGGTGGCGTGGATCACGTTGTTTGGATCCTTGAGCTCCAGCCACGAGCGCAGGAACTCCAGGGTCTTCGTCGCGTCACGGTGGCGCAGCAGGGCGTCGGCGGCGGGGCTGCCCTGGCGCTGCTGGGCGATGAGGACCGCCTTGTTCCACTGGGCGTTGCCGGAGTCCGTGCGCGCCGTCACACGGAGGTCGCCGGCCTCGATGGCCTGAGCCACGAAGCCCTGGAACCACTTCGACGTCGCGGCGGTGGTCACGCCGTCCTTCGCCGGGGCCGGCGCCGGGGCGGTGCCGTACAGGCCGAGGATGTCCTCGCAGGCCTTGAGGCGCAGGGCGTCCATCTCCTCGATCTTGGCGTGGACCCAGTCGACATCGAGGAGGAAGCCTCGCTGCTCAACCTTTGTGAGGGTCTTCACAGTCGGCATGGAGACGTAGGTGGCGACCTTGCCGAGGCGGGCCATCTGGATGTCGTCGGAGTCGAAGGGCTCCTCGTCACCGGTGAGGAACATCTGGTCGCGGTGCTCCTCCTCGATCTTCCAGGTGTAGTAGGTGTCACGCGCCGCGTACTCACCGAGCTGTATCAGGTCGACCCGCTCGGCGGCGCCGGGAGTGCCGAGGTCGAAGTCGTCCCACTCCTCGATCCCGAAGTCTCGGGCGGCGCGGATCTTCAGGCGGGTGCGGGCCTCGGTGTCCACCAGCTGAGACGAGACGGTCGTGTCCCACTCGATGCGGTCGGACAGGTCCACGCCGGCCTGCGCGAAAACCCAGCGGGCGTCGAACTTGATGTTCGCGTTGACGAACGGTTTCCCGCTGCGGTGGATCTCACGGCCGATGATCGCCATGACCTTCCTCCACGCTCCGAGCAGAGGCGAGGCCGGGTGCGAGAGGGGCACGAGGTAGGTCATCGGCTGCTCGCCGTCGAAGGTGCGCCAGTTGTAGGCTCCGGCCGCGGCGCGCTCAGCGTTCGGGAGGGTAAGGGAGGCCAGGACGATGCGGGCTGGGTAGCCTCCGTTGGTGTCGCCGCCAGCCTCCGCGTACTCGTCCAGGCCGGTGGTCTCCAGGTCCATGACGACCTTCTGTGAGGCGTGGATGGCTTTCACGAGGGCCTTCAGGTCCTCCTTGCCCCAGACCCACGTGATCGGGCCGCAGGGCGTGTGTGAGCCTTGGGCGGCCTTCTTGGCTCGGCTCACGACCTTCTCCAGGTCCATGATGCTCATGACTGCTCCTATCTGGGACGGCGGACGCCGTCTCCGGGTGATGGGTCCAGCCTACATCTTGTGAGGTGACAGGTAAAGAGCTCACAACTTTACAAGCGTGACCCGGGCAACAGAAAACCCCACGACCTCGAACCGTGGGGTTTTCTGTGTGGCGCCTTTGCCTGGCGAGGCCCTGGCCCGCTGACTAGACGATGGCTCAGAGCTCGCGCAGGAGAGAGACTAGCACGTCCTGAAGGTTACCTACCTTGTAGCTGTACTCGACGTTGTTGCGGCGCGAGTAGACGTCCATAGTCCACAGTGGCCAGCGGCCGCGCTTCTCATCCGACTGGGAGAAGGTCAGCACGAGGTCGTGCCCGTTCTCCGCAATGATCTGCGTGACGCCGTCCTGCTCGACGGTGTGCACGTAACGCAGGTAGGGGCGTAGGGCGTTGGCCCAGGACTGGGCTGACACCCGTCGCTCGGTGAGCGGGTTGAAGTTGCCTGGGAATGCGAGGTGATTGGTAGAGAGGGATGTCATTGGATTCCCCTATCAGTTGTCAAGGCTCTCGGGAGAGGCAACGCCTCTGATGATCTCGGCGTCGCCTTCCAGGCGCACCCATGCCTGAGCCCCGGCCACGCCGTCGCTGGGGAGGTAGACCTTGGAGTTACCGAAGGCTTCCACGTCGGCGTCATCCGAGGCTACGTACACGGACGCGTTCACGCTGACGTCTACCTGGGCGCGGTCATACGCGTAGACGGTGGCAGAGTCGTAGGCGTCTACCAGGCTGCCTTCCGTGGCGTAGACAACGGCGTTCCCCTCGGCCCTGACTGTCACCTCACCTTCCCCGGAGACCCATACCGGGGCCGGCCCGTAGGTCACGACGTAGAGGTTCGCGAGGGAGTCGTCTACCGAGATCGGCTGGCCTGCGGTCCCCTGAAGGTAGAAAGCTGAGTTGTAGAAGGAGAGGTAATAGCCGTTGCGCTCAGCGTCGGACAGGGCTTTACGGATGTCGTCGGTGGAGTCGATCGTGTACTCGTACTGGTTCTTCACGGTGGGACCTATCTGCTGGGGTGGCCGTATCTCGGCCTACCTCGACTGTACGGCAGTAGGGAGGAGAGAGCAATATCTTCACAAGTTCCCGGGTGTGACGTGCGCAACCTAGGTCTCAATATGCTCCTTGATTTGTGGAAAAGGCTGGGGACGGGGATAAACTGTTCCCAGCATTCCCAGCAACCCCTAGATTGGAGACCCGTGAGCCCGCTGGACGAGGCGATCATCGCCAATGACGCGCTCCCCGAGCGCGAGCGTAAGACCAACATCGACCTGGCCGATGAGTTCAATACCTCCGAGGCGACCGTGCGCCGCCATCGGCGCGCCCTGAAGCGCAAGAGCCGGGATGAGCTCAGCCGCGACGAGTTCTTCGACCTCCCCGTCGGCGCCATTACGAAGCGGGGCAAGACGGTCCGCCTGGCCGACGGCTCATACGAGAAGATCGAGTACCGCCCCGGCACCTTGGAGATGGAGGAGGCCAAGCGCCTCTCCTACGAGGACCTGGAGCCGGTCTTCCAGGAGCCTCTTCTCCCGCAGGTGTCGGCCAACATTGAGGATGACACGCTCATTGTCTGCATGGCGGACCTACAGGTCGGGAAGGCTCAGTCAGGCGGCGGCACTGAGGACACGGTCCGGCTCGTGCGCAGGGCGATCAAGGACATCGCCGACGACATCCTCTTCCGAGGCCCTTATAACCGCATCATCCTCGCCGACGTCGGGGACTCGACCGAGGGGTTCTGGAACGTCGCCAGCCAGGCCCAGACAAACGATCTGTCCCTCACGGACCAGATCCGCGTCGTGCAGCGCCTCTACGCCGAGGCCGTGCGCACGCTCGCACCGCTGTGCTCATCCCTCTACTACGTCGCCGTCCCCTCCAATCACTGCGCCGTGAGGACCGGCATGGGGAAGAACAGTCGCGCCAACGCGCCGGACGACGACTTCGGCATCATGATTTCTAAGAACATCGAGGACATCGTCACCGACCGGCCCGGCTACGAGCACGTGAAGTTCTTCCGCCCGGAGAAGTGGGAGGAGGCCGTCACCGTGGAGGCCGCTGACGGCACCCGAATCGGCTTCACCCACGGCCACCTGGCGGGCTCGCAGAGTAAGGTGCCCACTTGGTTCAGGGACCTCGCGTTCGGCCGCAGGAGTGGACTCTACGACGCCAGGATCCTCGTGCACGGGCACTGGCACAACTTCGGTGTCAGCCAGGTAGGGGACGCCCGTTGGATCATCTCCTGCCCGAGTGCTGATCGCGGAAGCGACTGGTGGACGAACATATCCGGCGACTCCACCAAACCCGCCATCCTCACATTCGAGGCCCGGGGCGGGAACGCCTCGGGCTGGGAGCTCTACTCGTAGGTTTCACGTGAAACAAGGCCCCGCCACTAGCCAGAGTGGCGGGGCCTTAGTCTGTCTACCGTCATGCGGCCTCGGTGACCTTGATGTCGTGGATTACGACAGGCACTCCGCCGGGCTCGTGGGACTCAATGAAGGGGCCCCACTTCTCGGCGAACTTGAACATGCCGATGTGCTTGTCGACGTCCATAGGCGTGATCTTCGCCTTGTAGAGCTTGTTGACTCCGGGGAAGGCTCTGAACTTAACGAACTCCTCGCCGCGACGCACCTCGATCAGGTCCTCAGCGGCCCATAGGCGGCCGATGCGCAGAGGCACCATGGCCTCCTCCTCGCCCTCCCCGGAGCCGTGGTAGGAGTAGCGGATCTCAATGTCCCAGGTCCCCTTCGCAGAGCGCATCTGCTCCGGCGCCGGGTGGAGCGGGGTGTGGTCCTTGTCGACGATGACTCCGTCGCCGGCAGGGGAGGCGGTGACGCCCGGCCACTCGGTCACGGGCGGGAACGCGCTCTCACCACTGCTGATGGGCGTGGTCGGGCGCACGATGATCGTGCCGACAGGCGTCCCCTCAGGCACTGGAGCCTCGCGGTCCAGGCGCAGCAGGCGCGGGGTGGCCGCCACCGTGGCCGCCAGGGCGTTCACCTTGGCGGATGCTTCTGACGACGCGCTGTCAGCCGACGTCGCCCGCACCCTAGCCTCCTCCGCAGCAGCCTTAGCCGCGACCGAGGCCGCAGAAGCATTCGCAGCGTCCGCACGGACGCCCGCAATCTGAGTCTCCACCTGGTCTCGCGTGGGCCGCAGCTCCAGCGCGTCCAGGAAGTCCTTCCGGGTCACGTACTGGGCCGGGTCCAGGCCAGGCTGCTCCTTGCCCCCATCGTTGATCTTGACGCCGGACGTGCCGATGTTGATCGTCACCTGCGACGGGGCACAGTAGCCGGTCTGGGGCTTCTCTTCTGCCATGCTTCTCCTTAAGCCTGAATCTCAACGGTTGCGGGGATCTCTTTGGCGCCGTCCCATATGGTGACGACGGCACCGATCTCGTCCGACCCGTTCCACACGGTAGCGGCGGGTCCGGCCGGGGCCGGCGTCTCGTACACCTTCAGCGAGGAAATCAGCACCTCGTCGGGCCCCGACGTGACTCCGACCGACGGCAGCCATCGCGGGGACGGGTTGCCGGGCAGAGCTATCTCCGCCGTGACCGTCCTCCCCTGAGCGGCCTCTAGGGGCACCTGCGTTAGGTCGAACGGGCCTCCAGCCTTCTGGAAGTCGGCGGAGAACCAGTTGACACGCAGGTCCACTGCCGCTGCGCTGTTGACGCTGTAGGTGAGCTCGAATGTGAACCTACGTGACCCGACAGACACCGCCGCGCCGTCGTACGGCGTTGTTGACGCCCCCCGGGGCAGCGACGCGCCGTCACCCCGGCTCTGACCGAGGCTGCGCCACCACGCGCCGAGAACGGGGAAGATTGATTCTGCCATCAGTTCCCCGATCAGGCCTTGACGGCGGCCAGCGCCTCGGGCGAGGGTACGGCCCACCCGAGGATGGTCACGCCAGCTGCTTTCGCGAGCGCCTTGGCGGTAGCCTGCTCATCCTTGCTGGAGACGACAGCCCACACGCCGCCGGGGAACGCCGTCTTCGCGGCACCCCACCCGGGAGCTCCGGCGTTCGGCCCGAGGATGCCGATCGAGGCGTTCTTGACGTCCGAGACCTGCCAGTCCGCGGGCCCGTCCGTGTTGTCGGATGCGCGCTTGAACGTCGGGTAGTCGGTGGTCATGATCTCCCGTAGCCGGTTCTGGCCGCGGTAGTGGATCGCCGTGTACGGGGCCTTCGGGCGGGCGGCGATCAGCGGCAGCAGCTTGCCATCCGAGGACCGGTAGTAAGTGGCCGAGTTGTCGACCTTGCCGTTGAGGATGTACGGCATAACCTCGATCCCGGCACCCTCCAGGGAGTCCATGGCCTCAACCATGCCGGCAACGACGTTGCCGTCATTTCGTAGCGTGGCTAGCCCGTACTGCCCGATCTCCTTGCCGCCCTTGGGGGCGGTCATTGCGATAGCCACTGCGGCGTCATCCGGGTCTGCGGTGGCCTGAATTGTTAGGGCGACCTTGTCTGGCTTGAGGGCCGCGATAGCGTCGACGTCCGCCTTGCTGTAGATGGCCCGATCGGCCTGGCCCCATCCTCCAGGCATCCACGCCATGATCGGCAGGCCCTTAGGTGAGGGGGGCTGGGGAGGAGCCGGGGTAGCCGAAGGCGCGGGAACTACCGGACCCTGCGCCTTGATCCAGGACGACAGGGCGGCCACCGCGTCGCCAACGTGCTTCGCAAGCGCAGCCCCGAAGGCGATCGATCCAATCTTCGTCGGGTGCGTGTCATCGGACATGAGAAGCGTGTCGCGGGTGCCGTCACCCTTCCTGTTCCCCTCGTTGCCGGTGCCTGACAGGACATCCGACACCTGAACAGTGGGGGCGCCTGCGGAGGCGGGGGTGACCCCCGGGGCAGGAACCCAGGGCTGCGTCACGCGGTAGGCGACGCCCCCGTAGACGACGATGTCACCAGTAGCGCAGACTCGCTCATCGCGCCACGTCACCGCCTGCTTGTCGGCCACCCCCATCCAGTCGACGAAGGCAACGCCTGCAGCGGCCCCGCCGGCGGCCTCAACCCCAGCCTTAGAGGCCTTCACGTTGATGTGCGAGGGGGAGGAGATTAAGCGAGCGACCGACGAGGGTTCAGCGCCCACCACAACGATCGGCACCTGAGGCAGCTTGGCGCGAACCTTCTCGATGAAGGTCTTGACCGCCGCAGTGATGTTCGATCCGTCGGCGTTGCCGTTCTCAATCACCTTGTCACTGTTGAGAGAGCCTACGGTGACGATCAGGTTCGGAGCCGCCGCACAGACGGCGTTCACGCGGGCATCGACCTCGAATGCGTCGTTGCCACTGGCGGAGTGCGCGAAGCCCGACCCGTCTACCGCGGAGACAATCGGGATGCACCCGAGCAGGCGTGAGGCGGTAGCCGGTAGGTTGAAGCCCTCACCCATCGTCGACTCCGTGGACCACGAGTCGCCGAAGAACCCGACCGTGGGGACCGGCTGCCCGGCACGGAGCGGGAGCGCCGCGAGCGGGGCGCCCGCAGGAGATGGAGACGGGGCGGGGGATCCGCCCCCAGCCCGGGCCAGGTCGGACTTCGTCGCGTAGGTCGACTGCGCATCGGCCTTGGTGACGTACGTGCTGGAGGCGTCTGAGCGCGTGAGGTACCCAGACAGGTCCGGGGCCTGCCCACCCCCGCCCAGCTGAGCCTGCGCCAGCTCGGTCTTGGTGGCGTAGGTGGCGGCGGCGGTGGCCGACGGGAGGGCGGCCTCAGCCGTGGCCTTGACGGCGTCGATCAGGCCGCTTAGGGCGGCGTCGCCCCGGGTGCTCTCCTCCTTAGAGGCCAGCCCAGAGGCCTCGGTCTTCGTCAGGAAGCGCTGGTCGGCACCCTCGCGGCTGTACCATGTGAGATCGGCCATAGCCGTCTACCTCCAGGTGAGTGTTCCATTGCCTAGGTCTATGACCGCGGCTTTATCTATAGCCTCAAGGATACCTGGGGTGTCCGCATCTTGGACACCGTGACCGTCTGGGTGGACGATTCCGTTATCTAGCTTGCGCCAAGTGAGGACCCCGTTCCCGAGGTCGATGACCTCGACCGGGTTGGAGGCCTCCAGGGCGTCAGCCCCGTTGACTCGGCGGACGTCGTGCTCGCCCGGAGTAAGGAGACCGTCGGACGGGGGCTGCGGTGTGGGAGGCTGAGGGGGTTGCGGAGGCGTGGGAGATCCCGCGAGCAGCTCGGCCAGCGTGAACGACTGGCCCGAGGACAGACGTACCCGGCGCCGGATGTGGATGCCGAAGTCGCCGGGAATATTGAGATCTATCTCATAGTCGCTGGCGATGACGGGCAGCGACCGCCCAGTCGGGCCTACCAGATATCCGTCAGTGTCGAGCCGGGCCGAGACCCGGCTGGCCAGTACCGCCGGGTAGATGCCGGGGACGGAGGAGGTTACGGGCGTGAGAGTCAGCCGCCCCATCCTGCCGAGGCCGTCGGGGCCGACGACTCGGCCGGTGATCGTTGTGGTGGGGGAGGTCATCGAGGCTCCTGACGTAACGGATTCGTCTCAGACTTTACCCTATCAATACGATCATGTAATGACTGGACCTCTGTGTATAGGTGGGACCTATCAGTACGGGCGTCATTGCGGACGCCCTCGATCTGGGTCTCCAGGCGGGCCATGCGGGCATCGTGCTGCCGGTCCGACTCGCGTAGGTCGTCGACCGAGGCGGTCAGGCGGGCCAGCCCGTCGAGGACCTGGCCGAACTTGGAGTCGAGGTCGTCCCTAAGGTTCGAGCTGTGGTTGTTATGGACGCCTTCCGAAGCCGACTCGGCCGCGTTTGCCGCCCTCACTACGTGGGCGCTCATCCGCGTCATCCTCTCCTCCAGGCGCTGCTGCTGACGTTTGATCGTGACCCTGAGCCAGGTGATGAGAGCAACCAGCAGAGCCGTCCCCGCCGCGATCACGTCCGGGGAGGCCAGCATCGCGACGATTGCCGACGGGGACGGCTCTGCTGAGGTCATCGGACTACCTCAGCCGGCCAGGCCGGATGCGTGGCGGGGGTTGTAGGCCTCCACCTCGGCCGAGGCCACCGCGCGGTCGGTCTCCTCGGGCAGGGAGAACGACTTCAGGACCGACGCCAGGGCGGCCGCGCCGGCGATGCCGAGAGCGCCCTTCCAGTCCAGGCCGAAGAGCGAGGAACCGACACCGAAGGCGCCCACGAGGGACTGCGCGAAGGTGGAGATGGCTCGCTCGGCCAGGCCCTCCCAGAACGTCGCGGTTGCGTACTTCACATGTTCTCCTTCCATAGGTAAGGGCGGGGACCCTCGTGAGTCCCCGCCCTTAGTGTATCCCTATGAGTCTGTGAGCCTTCTATAGGTCACGACGATGTCACGCCCTCACCACAGCCTGCGGGATCCCGCCTTGGAGTTGTTGAGCGCCCGCTGGAGAGCGCCGATGGTGGCGGTGCCCGGCTCCCCGTCGACCCAGTCCGCGAAATCCCAGCCCGCCGGCAGGTACTCCCTGTGCCAGGCCATGATGAGGAACTGGAGCGTGCGCCACGTGGCCGCCCCGAGGACGCCGTCCTCCGCCAGGCGGGGGGCGTCGTTCAGCGCGGTCTGCGTGTCGGCCGGGACGGCGGCGTTCAGGAACGCCTGGAGCCTGGAGATGGCGGGAGAGCCGCCCTCGTCCAGGACGCCGTCGATCGCGGTGCCCATGACCTGCTGGAGCCTCCCGACCGTCGCGATGCCGAAGACTCCGTTGCAGGCGAGCTCACTCTGCCCGTCGCTCTTGTTCTTCTTGCCGGTGTACGGGCTTGCCGACGTCGAGGAGGAGGCCGCGGGGGCGGGTGAGGAGGTGACGGCCCCGCCGCCGATCATCCGGTCCCAGGCGCTACGGTCGCGCAGCCGGTTCAGGTCCAGCGTGCCCGAGTAGCCGGGAAGGCTTCCGTCCTCGGTGTACTGGTGGATGAGCGGCTGGCCCCAGTAGGAGACCGACGGCACCGCCGGGTCCGAGTAGGGCCGGCCGTAGTCCGAGTAGTCCGGGCCGCCGGCGTACCAGAGAGGGTACTGAGAGGCGACGGCGGACCAGTCATAGCCGCCCACGGCGCTGCCGTTCATGTAGATGCCCGGCGTGGAGCCGGTCAGAGATCGAACGGTGTCCAGGAAGACCTTCGCCCAGCCCGGCCCCAGGGGCACCGCGTTGTCCTCCCAGTCGAGCCACAGGGTGGCCCTGCCGCGAAGAGCGCCGACGGCGGACACGAAGTAACGGGCCTGGGCAGCCGCGTCACCCGGACGGGCGAAGTGGTAGAAGCCCAGCCGCTTCGAGGCGGCCAGGGTGGCGTTAGCCTGGGAGACCATGTACGGGTTGACGTAGTCGTCGTCCTCGGTCGCCTTGACGATCACGAAGTCGGCCCAGATGCCGGCCACGTTCAGGCCGGCCTGGTGGCTGGAGATGTCGATGCCGTGAGCGTGCTGCGGCGCGGCCGCCTGGGACGCCGGGGCGGCCGGCCGGGGAGCCGGAGCCGGGGCAGGAGCCTTCCACTTGGCGAAGGCGGGCCACTGCTGGAGGAACTTCGTCTCGCTGAATCGGTGGCAGGAAGTCCACGCCCCGCGCTGGGTGTGCGGGTGGCTGCTGTAGCGGACGGTGCGGGTCTCCTGGCCCGTAGTGTCGCCCGCGTAGCCGTCGATGCTGCCGTCCTCGGCGATCCACGCCTCGGAGACGAGCGGGTCGCCGCCGCCCTCGACTGCGACCACGACGTGGCCGACGCCACCCTCGTTCGCGGCCGAGAGGATAATGTCGCCGACCTGGAAGCCGCCGTCGGGAGTCAGGCTCTCGTCGGACCAGTTGACCTCGTTGAAGCCGTGCGACTCCATGCCGGCACGCATGTTGCCGGTCCAGTAGTCGTTAATCTCCAGAAGGGCGGAGTGGCCCCACGGCACCCCGTATGTGTGGTGGATGCCGTAGGAGATGGCACCGCACGCCAGGGACGAGCAGTCCGCGTTCTGCGGGCTGGAGACCCGGCCGTGCGCGTCGGCCGCGGCGTACCATGACCGGCGCTCGGGCTGGCTGTAGCCGACGTTCTCGCTGTCACAGATGCGGCGGGCGATCTCGGCGGTGATGGATCCTACGGTCACTTGTTCTCCTTGCTCCGGTTCTTAGCCTTCTCGGCCTCCAGGACGGCGACACGCTGCTCCGCGATGACGGCGCGACGTGTCAGAGCTGCGATCTCCAGGGTCAGCGCCTCGATAACGAGGATCGCGTCGACCTGGCTGTTCTGCTCTTCCATGGTTCTCCTATCAGCTGGATTAGAGTGCTGGGTCCGGGGCGGGGCCATAGTAGTTGCCGCCCATGGACATGTCCTCGGGGAGCATGTTGCCGCCGTCGCCGCCGCCCTGGTTACCCCCATCGCCGGGGGACGGGGGTGGGAGATGCCACGGCGACTCCCGAGCGTAGTCTCGCATGATCGGCTCGCCGTCCTCAGCGACCTCGTGGTCGATCATGCGGGCGCCCTTGACCAGCACGGCCACGGACGCGCCGGGGGCTCCGGTCACGTCGACCGCCCACTCCTCGGCGTTGCTGCGGTCGAGGACGGCGCGGGCGCCGTCGCTGGCGAAGGTGACCCACGGAGCCTTGGCGGACGCGATGCGTGGCACGTAGTCCGGCAGTGTCCAGCGGGCGTGTCCTGAGGAGTCCAGGGCTACGTTCTCCCAGTACTCAAGGCCATCGTAGGGGGACTCGGTACAAGAGTGCTCCAGCCACAGCCCGCCGCGCCGGGCTGTCAGGACTGGGACCCTCATGGAGAAGTTCTTGTTCCCGTTGACGTGCATGCCGTCGCTGCCGATCCATATCTGGTTCTGACCGTTGAACTGCATCGTCGTAGTCCGGTTGTTCGCCCAGAACCGGGATTCGGCATCATTCAGCATCCGGATATCGATCCGGTCCGCGCCGACGTATAGGCGGGCCTGGCTCTCGCCCCTCTTTCCGAAGGAGAATCCCAGGTCATTCAGCCACCAGTACACGTGCTGAGCATTCAAAGTCATGCCCTGCCCGTTGAAGGAGAACGAGCCGTTACCCTGAGGCGTGTACATGGCGATCGCCGACGTGCCGACAGCGATGTACGGGGACACGCTTCCGGATCTCTTAGGCATCGGGCCCTGGATACGCAGCGACGGGTCCCCGGTGGACGCCTTCGTCATCACGATGACGCCATCCCACCAGTTGTCCTCCAGGGAGTTGAAGGACAGGCCGCACCCGTACTTGAAGCCCTGATACTCATCCGTGCCGCTATCGCGGGACGTCACGTCGTTCAGCCACACCTCAGACCAGGTGTCGCGTCGGGAGAGGCGCCCCGAGATGCTGATGTCCCCGTTCCACGCATTGATGTCCAGCGCCTTCCAGCCGTTCGAGGCGTACACCTGCATGCCGGCGCTGGAGATCTTCAGGCCGCGGTTAGCGGCCCTCTCGGTCTGGATCGTCGCACCGGTGATGACCTTGCCGTCGAGGGCGCCCACCTGGAGGTTGTCGGCGCTGATCGCGTTGGCGGCGATCATGCCCGCCCTGATCTTCTGGAACTCTCCCTCGTTGGCGCTGACGATCTTGGCCCACACGTGACGGGCCGTGGCGTCAACGAAGGACGCGTTGCCGGTCACGGTGAGCTGGTCCGTCGTCAGCTGGAGGAACCGGCCGGTGTCTGCGGCGATCTTGCGAGCCGCGAGCTCATTGATCGCCGCAGAGCCTGCCGTCAGGCGGCCGACGTCGAGGTTGCTGACCTGCTCGCCGGAGACCTGCATCTTCTCCCAGTCAGAGCCGTTCCAGCGCCACTCAGCGACGATGTTCAGGGTCTGCGGGTCCTGGATCCGGCACGTGTCTCCGAGCGCCTTGCCGTCGAAGTCAGGCCTGTCGGTGGAGTTGCCGCGCTGGTAGTAGACCGTCCCGAACACCGTCGAGGCGCGCTGCACCGCGGTCTCGATGGCCGACTGCGCCAGGGCCGCGGCGGCCTTCTGGTAGGGGGAGTCGACCTCCTGCCACTCCCACCCCTTGTGGGAGTGGACGAGGGTGTTCCCGTTCGCGTAGCGGTCGTAGGCCGGCGTCGTAGTGACGCTCGGGAACGTGGCCGGTCCCGGCCACTGGATGTACTCGTCCTTGATCTCAGCCATGCGGGATCACTTCGCGCGCATGATGTACATCGCGACAGATCCTCGGGGGAACACCTGCATGTTCGACTGGCTGCCCTCGGCAATCGCCTGCGGGGAGCGTCCCGAGGCGTTGTTCCCGGTGGAGGTCAGGTAGGTGTAGCCGGACGTGCCGATGCCGATGTCCTGGTTCGCGGTGCGGGACTGGAAGCGGCGGCCAGAGTCCTCGACCTCGCCGATGTTGTGGGTGTGCGGCGGGATCTCTCCCACGGAGATCTTGTGGTCGAACTCACCTACGGTGGCGCCCAGCGTGGGCGTGCGGCCGTGGCCGTGGCCGTAGATGACCAGACCGCGCAGGTCCGGAATATTGAAGGTGGTCGAGCCGTTCCCGGCCCCGCCGCGGGTGGAGATGACGGCGAACAGCTCCGAGTAGGCAGAGCGGCTGACCGCCTGACCGTTGCACAGGAGCCACCCGTCAGGCTGCAGCGTCCCGTAGAACGGGATGACGCCGCCGATCGGGATGACGTAGTTCATCATCTTCTGGACCTGCTGCTGGATCTGCTGGGCCAGGGTGTTGGTGGCCGCAGCGCTGGCCTTCGTGTTGGCCGTGTCGGCGACCGAGGCGGCCGTGGCCAGGCCGTTCTCGATCTTCGTCAGGGCGGCGGCGGTGATCGGTGTGCGGCCCTCCGGGCCGTCCTTCCAGGTGCTGGGGGTGTAGGCCATGGCGGTTCAGTCTCCTTGCTTCTTCAGTACGAAGATGCGGGCGTCAGGCGACACCCACTGTGTCTTGTCTATCACGCCCTTGTCGGGCGGGTACGGGCCGGTCTCGACGAGGGACAGGGCGACCTGCGTCATGCCCTCGGTCAGCTTGTTCATCTCCTTGAGCGTCTCGGCGCGGGCCTGCCGCTGGAGCACGTCGCTGGCGGCCAGCTTCTCCTCAACCTTGCGCACGATAGCGTCGGCGTCGATGCTCTGCTCGAGGGTGATGCGGGCCGCCGGGCCCCACTCGGACCGGTTGCCGGAGCGGTCGTAGGATCGGAGGCGGACCTCCCACTCCCGGATCTCGAGACCCGCGAGGTTGGTCCTCTGAACCGGCACCGGCATGTCCGTGAACCGAATCGGAGGCTCGCCAGGCTTGCGCACGGACACCTCGATGCCGGCGAAGTCGGGAGGCATTCCCGCCCCGCCGGTGCCGCGCCCGTCCCAGTAGACCCCGAGCACGCCCAGGGTCTGCGTGAGGGTGGGAACAGTCGGCACCGGCGGCGGGGTCACATCCGTGGCCATGGTGGCCTCGACCTCACGCGACCACGCGCCGGTAGTGTCGGCCGTGACGGCCCGCACTGCGAACGCATAACGGGCGCCTGGAGTGAGCCCGTCCAGCTGCCCCGTAGTCTCCTTGGACGTGCTCATCGGGCCCGACAGCAGGGGCAGCTTGCGGGAGGAGATCTCGTATCCGGTCACGTTCACGGCAACCCCGAGGGTGTCCGTAGTCACCGCCTCCCACTTCAGTGAGGCGACGGCGCGCGGGTAGCCGTCAGCGCCGATGACGGCGTCCGAAGTGACCACGAGCCCCTGGGGCGGGTTGGGAGCGTTCTTGCTCTTGGGCTTCTCCGGGCGGGGGTTCTTCCCGTCGGAGTTGACCGCCCCTAGGATGCCCTTCTGGCGCTTGGCGAGGCGTGCCAGGACGTCGTCGAGCATGGTCCCGAAGGTCGTGTGCCCCTGGCAGCGGCCGTTCTCGGTCACCGAGATGGAGATCTGGGTGACGCGCATGCGCTCCAGGCCGTTGCCGCGCTCGACCCGGATCCAGTCGCCCAGGGTGTAGTCCTCGAAGGGGAGCCACTGCAGGTCGTCGGCCTCCCACTCGCGCTTGACCTCGGCGGCGGGCGTGGCGCCGGTCTTCAGCGTGAGGTCCGCCACACGCCGGGCCGTGGTTTCCAGGGTCACGCCGCCGGCGTCCACTACCTTCTCGGTGCGGGGCATGCCGGCCGGCGCCTCCGGGTTGGGGAAGGTCCAGGTCTTCCCCTCGTCACCCTTCACGAGGACGTGCGTGCACAGCTGGGACCAGTCCAGCTTCTCCGGGGCCGACGTCGTCCCGGCACCCAGGCGCCACACGACGTCTAGGTTCTCGCGCTTGAGCGCCGCGTCGGGGTTGTAGACCTGGAGAGTGCGGCCGCGCCAGCGATAGTCGAGCATGCCCATGTTCATGAGCGAGTCCAGGATCGACTTGATCGACACCGACGGGTCGAAGGCGATGGTCGTGATCAGTGCCCATCTTTGCCCGGCGGAGTCGGCAGACGTGGAGACGTCGAGAGTGAGGCCCGTACCCCAGCCGCGCTTGACGGCGGCGTCCCACACAGTGCGAAGGATCTCCCCAGCGTTGCGATCACGGAAGCGATACTTCCCGTCCTTGTCCATCGCCGCGAAGGGGACCTCCCACACGAGGGCGCCCTCCAGGCGGTGCCCGATGTGGATCAGGTCCGCGTGGCGGCGCTCGGTGCCGTCGTCCACGAGGTTCCACTCAGAGGACAGGTTCGTGAACCGGGCGTTGTACGGCTCGCGCCAGGTCTCGCCGTCGTTGCAGAGCTCGACGGAGATCTCCACGGCCGTGTCCAGAAGTTTGCCTCGCACGCCCAGGTCCCCGTTCGGGTAGGACAGGGTGAGCGACGGGGTGGCCTGGCGGGGGCACGTGAACGTGCCGGCCAGGGCATCGGGCAGCACCCCGAGGCGGGCGCCGGTGGCCTGGTCGTAGGCGACGTAGCGCATGGACAGGCCACGCGCGAAGGCGGGGTTGCGCGGCATCAGTAGGCCATCCTTCCGAGGAAGCGGCCGGCCACGTTGGTGAGCGTCATTGAGATGCGGCCGTCAGCGTTGGGCGTGGCCCGGAAGCCCCCAGGACTCATGGAGATCTCGCCGTCGGCGGACCTAGATCCCTGAGGGGCTGTCCAGTCCTGGGACGGAGTCTTCCAGGCCCGGTAGCGGGCGACGTCCACCAGCAGGTGCTCCCCGCCGTTCAGAGCTCCGGTGAAGGTGAGTGAGGTGCCGGAGACGTTGTCCCTGACGGTGCAGGTGGCCGCCGTCGGCTCCAGGAGGAGTTTCCCGTCCGGGATCGGCATCACGCAGCCGTTGAACGCCGACATGTCCGTCAGGGACGCCTCGATGTCCGCCGTCCCGCGCCACAGGCCGGAGACGATCTCGTAGGTGATCGCGAACGTGATCGTCTCCGAGTGCGGGTCGAGGGCCGGCTCCACCGAGGAGGTAGGCCGGACTTGCGCCTCCCGCGCGGGGGATCCCTTCGGCGTGTACTGGAGGGTCTGGAGGCGCCCGAAGGCGTACAGGCGGCGCAGGAGGTCCTGGTAGTTGCGCTCCAGAACCTCCAGGCCCTCCTTGCAGCGGTTGCCGTTCCGGCCGTCGGTCCAGGAGAACACG
>ERZ773057.447-NODE-447-length-17762-cov-26.685774_pt1 | contig 17762 bp, 10 predicted proteins | sample MGYA00580629_ERZ773057 | MGnify/ENA primary metagenome ERZ773057 (study PRJEB29015, sample SAMEA2738143) | human oral metagenome | biome: human oral; feature: human-associated habitat; material: saliva | place: China | collected 2163 ...
TGATCGCGCCGACGCCGAGGATGGCCGTCTGGGGCAGGTTGATGACGGGGGTGAAAGTCTCGATGCCGAAGGAGCCGATGTTGGAGACCGTGAAGGTGCCGCCGCTCAGGAAGTCGGGCGACAGGGAGCCGTCGATCGCGCCGCCGGCGAGGCGCTTGGCCTCGTCGGAGAACGCCTTGAGGCCCAGGGCCTGCGCGGAGCGGATGACGGGGACGAGGAGGCCGCGCGGGGTGTCGCACGCGAAGCCGAGGTGGACCTGCTCGAACTGGGTGAGTACACCGTCCTCAAGGTGGGCGTTGAACACGGGGTACTTGGGCAGGGTGCGCGAGACGGCGAAGCAGACCAGGTCGTTGAGCGTGATCTTGTTCAGGCCCAGCGCCTCGTCGGCGTTCTTGACCTTCTTGCGCAGCGCGAGGATGCCCGCGGCGTTCGCGGTGGTGTTGAGGGTCAGCTGCGCGGTGGTGGTCAGGGACTCCATCATGCGCTTGGCGACGACCTTGCGCACGCCCTTGAGTGGGGCGGTGGTCGAAGCGCCCGGGAAGTCGGCGCCCGCAGGGGCTGCGACGGGGGCGGCGGGAGCGGCCTCGGGCGTTCGGCCCGCGTCGGCGACGCTCACTCGGCCACCGATGCCGGTGCCCTCGGTGGCGCTCACGCCGGCGGCGCGCGCGGCGGAGGTCAGGACGGGGCCGGCGGCGATCGCGGCGGCGACGTCGCGTTCGATGACGCGACCGTGGGGACCGGATCCCTCGGTGATGGTGGCGGTATCCAGGCCCGCGGAAGCGGCCAGGGCGCGGGCACGTGGGGAGACCGCGCCGGTGGCTCGCTCGGTGGCAAAGGCGGGGGCGGCGGCCTGCTCGGGGGCGGCCTGCTCGACGGGGGCTTCCTCGGCCGGGGCATCGCCGCCGGGCACGAGGCCGGAGATGTCCTCTCCGGGTTCTCCGACGATGATGAGGGGATCCTTGACGGGGACTTCGTCGCCTTCTTCCCACAGGATCTTCAAGACGGTTCCTTCGGCGGTGGAGGGGACCTCCATCGCCGACTTGTCCGTTTCGATGGACGCGAGGGTCTGGTCTACGGCGACACTGTCGCCCTCTGCAATCATCCACTCGACGATGATGCATGACTCTACAGAGTTGCCCAGCTGGGGCATCACCACGATGGTGGCCATGTAATTCCTCCTAGACGATGCGCAGCTTCGTGCGCTCGGCCAATTCCTTGATGGATTCTTCGGGGATCTCATCGTCGGTGATGATTCCGGTGACCTGGTCGATCCCCATGAAGGTGACGAAGCCGGCCTCCCCATACTTTGAGGAGTCTGTGAGCAGCCACGTCTCTTGTGCGCGTGTGCGCATGATGGAACCAACCTGTCCACCCTCGACGAGTTGGGTAGTCAGGCCGCGATCAACGCTGAAACCGTCCGTTCCGAGGAACGCGATGCGCGCGTTGAAGTCATTGATGGCGCGCTCGGCGACGGGTCCTACGAGGGACTCGGATTCGGCGCGGAAATGTCCGCCCGTCAGCGTAATGTTCAGGTGCGGGTTGGAGCGCGCGTTAGCGAAGACCAGGACGGAGTTGGTCAGGACCTGGACTCCCCGCTTACCGGTGAGGTACTTCACAATGAGGGCGCAGGTGGTGCCGGCCTCGATCATGATCCGGTCGTCGTCGTGGATCATGTCGGCGGCGGCCCGCGCAATTCGCTCTTTCTGGTCCACGCGATCATGTTGACGCAGGTGGATGTTGCGGAAGGTGGTGGGGCGGGCCCCTCCGTGGGTGCGCACCAGGTAGCCCTGCTCATCGAGGGTCTTGAGCGACGCGCGAATGGTGACGGGGGAAACGCCCAGGTCGGAGGCGAGCTGCGCGACACTCACCTCACCCTCTCGAGCAAGGCGATCCAAGATGTAGTTCGTGCGTTCCTCTGCACGTCCCATGGTTTCACCTCGTGATACATCCGCGACAACCCTCTGTCGCTTTGACTTTCGTTAAGAACAGAATAGTCACTTAAACGAAAGTATGCAACATCACGTAAGGATAATTTTCAACAACACACCCCCCAGAACAACCCTACGCACATCCGGCAAACCAAAGCCCAATTGCCCTGACATATCAAAGATAAATGAACGAGCGGACGGTCCACATCGAACCGCCCGCCCGCTGCCGCACACGCGAAACCTCGCCAATCACACCACCGTTTAAACGAAAACAAAACGAAAGTGCAGATCGTTGCCTACCCCGGCCCAGGCCTCGCACCAAGAAGAGGCACTACTCCCCCGGCGCACGCACACCCACCGTCAGCAGCAGATTGCCATACAGGCGCTGCTCCCCCGTCGCCACCACGATACCCACATCCTCACTGCGCGCAGCATCGTAAAAATCCCAGCGAGACAACTCACCGAACTCCACACCCGGCAACGCCGCTCGGAACTCATCATGAATCGGAATCTCCACCGGCTCCGCATCGGGGGCAGGCGTCATAACCTCCGCACGCTCAATCGGAATCGTCTCCTTCAACACATCAAGAACCTGGCTGACATCCAGCAAACCCGGAGCCAAGTTAAGCGACACGAGTTCACAGCGCGGATTCACACCCGTCGTATGCGGATAATTCGCATCCGCCAACAGAACCTTCGACCCATGGCCAGCCGCGGCCAACGCACGCAAAAACTGGGGGTGAGTCATAGGACCATACAGCATGAACAAACCTTTCTCACATGTGAGAACTGGCCCGGATGACCAGCTCAGGATCAATAACAATGTCTTGGGACGCACCACCACCCATGAGCGAGCGCACCAGACGAACCGCCGTACGACCCAGACGATCAAACGGCTGATGAATCGTCGTCAAAGGCGGCGCATACGAATCAGCACCATCAATGTCGTCAAACCCAACGACCCGCACATCGCGGGGAACCACACCCCCACGCTCGTAGATGAAGCGCATCGCACCCAAAGCCAGCTGATCGTTCGCCGCCTGAATGCCCTGCGGCAAACGGCCCGCCGCACGCATCACGTCGTAGCCGTCACGCGAATCCCACGAATCAGGTTGCAAAATAACCGGCTCAACACCGTAAGCATCGCACGCCTGCTCGTACCCAATCCGACGCATCTGCGCATCCGACCACCCATCGGGACCAGCGATATGAATCACGTCAGTCAGGCCCTGCGCCAACAAATGTTCCGCAGCCAGCCGCGCGCCGCGCACATTATCCACAGCGACCGTCGAAATACCATCAAGACCCTTCTCGCTCGTCAGCACCAGCACCGTCGGAAAACGCTTACCCGACTCAATCGCAACATCAATCGTCGGATCCTGGCCACCCAAAATAATGACACCGTCCACGTCGAAGGGCGCAAAATCGGAGCGCAACTGCCCGTCCGGCCCATACGCGTAGGACAGGGACACGTGATACCCGGCCTGCGCCGACGCGTTGAGGATCGACAAGAGAACAGTGCCATGCCCATGAAACATCGGCGCAGCAAGCACAACCTGCAGTACGTTCGTCCGCTTAGCCGCGAGCGCCCGCGCCGCGTAGTTGGGCACGTAGCCCAGTTCCTCGACGAGCTTGGCGATCCTCGCCCGCGTCTTCTCCGAAACTTCCGGGTCGCCGCGCACGACACGCGAGACGGTATTCGTGGAAACGCCGCCCGCTCGCGCGATGTCCGCCAGCGAGACTTTCTTAGGCGAGCGTCGGTGTGTGGACATGAGTCGACGCGCTCGCAGCGATGACGGATGCTCGGTCGTGCGGCGCCATGACGCCAATCGTTTCGAGCTGGGCCAGGAGAGAACCGAAAGTCGAGGCCTCGATGGGGCCGCGCACGACGGTCACGCCCGCGATCTGGGCGGTCAGGTCGCACAGCAGACGGTTACGGGCGCCACCACCGACGAGGTTGAGCTGATCGGGTGCTCGCCCCGTGGCCTGCGTGAGCTCTCCGATCGCGCGAGCGTAACGGCGGGCGAAGGACTCGATGATGACGCGCACGTAGCCGGCCATGGAGTCGGGACGAGCAACCCCCTGAGCGTCCAGGGCCTCATCGATCTTGCGTTGCATGTCGCCCGGAGTCGCGAAGGCCTGACCATCGGGGTCGAAAACGCCGGGGGCGGGAGGCAGCTCACGGGCTTGGGCAACCAATTCGTCTGTGTCCGTGGGCGTGCCCTCGCGCTCCCACTGACGCTGAATCTCCTGGAGGATCCACATGCCCGTGATGTTGAAAAGGGGGCGCACTCCCCCGTCAGTGCGGCCCTCATTGGTGATGCCCATCCGGAACGCAACATCACTCATGAGGGGCGCATCTTCGATGGCTCCGAGCACCGACCATGAGCCGCAGGACAGGAAATAAGCGCGTTTACCCTCCTCGATGGGCAGGCCATGAACCGCGCACGCCGAATCGTGGGCCCCGCCGCGCACGACGGTGAGGGTCTCGAGGCCGGGGACCGTACAGGGACCAACGACAGTACGGTCGGCAGCTAGCTCACCGAACCAGCCGCGCGGGATGCCGAGACGAGCAAAGACCTCGTCGTTGAAGTCACCTCCGCCCGGAGTCAGCAGCCCAGAAGTCGAAGCGATCGTACGCGACCAACCGAGGACACCGGTCAGGCGGTACGCGAAGTAGTCGGGCAAGAAAAGAACGGAGTTCACGCGGGCTGCCGCTTCGGGGTCCTCACGCAGATAAGCGAACAGCTGGTTCGCCGTGTTTATCACAGCCGGTTGATTACCAGTCAAGTCAAAGAATTCGCGGTCCGCGATGCGTTCGCGGAATGCGGGCAGCGTGCGGGAGGTGCGCTCATCCCGGTAGGCGATGACGTCACCAATCAGAGTGCCCTCATCATCAAGGGGAGCCCAGTCCACACCCCACGTGTCAATCGACATCGCTCTGGCATCAGGGAACTGCTCGAGCGCCTTCGTCAGGCCGTTGATCGTCTCAGCCTCCATCGTCGCCACGTCCCACGTGAGCGTCCCATCCGTGCGGCGGCGCGCCTCGTGCTTAAAGCGGTGAATGTCCGTCACTTCCAAGCGGCCCTCACGCAGGGTTCCAGCGAGAACCCGCCCCGACGCGGAACCAAGGTCAACAGCAAGTACGGTGGTCATTGAAGGTCTCCTGCTCAAAACGCCCACGCTCGGCGCCTCCCATCACCCGGATAGTAGTGCGGCTTTCCTTATCTTTGATCCCAGGGCCAAATCCCGGAATCAGGTATGCCCAGGAAAGGAACCCGTTCGGGCTCGGGGAGAGAGGAACCCGAGCCCGAACGGGACGTACATCAGCGGTACATCGGGCCGAAGGTCTGGCAGGCGCGGAAGTCCGCGGCCTCCAGGGACTCGGTGCCGAACAGCGACCACGCCTTGGGGCGGAAGATCCGCTCCTCGGGGACGTTATGCATGTTGACTGGGATGCGCAGCATCGACGCCAGCGTGATGAGCTGGCCGCCGATGTGGCCATAGGAGATCGCGCCGTGGTTCGCGCCCCAGTTGTTCATGACTTCGTAGACGCTCTTGAAGGCGCCCTCACCCGTCAGGTTCGGGACGAACCAGGTGGTGGGCCACTCAATGTTGGTGCGCTCCTCGATCGTGAAGGCAACCTCGTCGGGCAGCTCGACCGTGTAGCCCTCCGCGATCTGCAGGACCGGGCCGAGGCCTCGGACCAGGTTGATGCGGCACATCGTCACGGGCATCTCGCCCGAGGTGCGGAAGTGCGTCGAGAAGCCGCCGCCGCGGAAGTAGCCCGTCGAGGCCGGGTGGAAGGTCGTGGCCTCCAGCGTGGCCTCACGGTCCTCCTCGGTGAGCTCGTACCAGGGCTTGATGACATTCTTACCGTCGCGCACGGCCTTGCCGGCGCCGTCCAGCGTGGTGGAGCCGGAGTTACGCAGGTCGAGCAGGCCCGCCGCCGCGCGGCCCTCCGGCTTCCAGCCGGTCGCCTTCTCGATCGACTCCGCGCTCCAGTAAGTGCGCACGTCGGAGAAGATCTGCGGCGTGTTGGTCAACAGGTAGCCGAACAGCATCGACGCGCCGTTGAGCGAATCGTTCTCGGTGGCCACGACGGAGGGCTGACGGATGCCGGTCCAGTCAAAGTTCGTATTCAAAATAGTTTCGAGCACGTCGCCGTTCGGGAAGTGGTCGGTCCACTGGCGCTGGCCCTGGAAGCCGGCGGCGATGGCACCGTGGCCTCCCGCCTCCTCCTCGAAGCCCAGCTCGGCCAGGCGCGGGTTGCCGTGCATCAGGTCGCGAGCGATGAGCGTCATCTTAGTGACGAACTTCCACCAGTCCTCGTGCTTGTCGGGGTAGCGCCACTCCGGCGGGTTCCAGTCCTTACCCTGCTTGAAGTTCTCGCGGATCCACTGGTACGCCTGCTCGTACTCCTCGGGATCATAAATGCCCTCGTCGATGCGGCGCGTGAACTCGCTCATATCGATGTACTCGTTGCGCATGCCCAGGTAAGAGCCGAAGAAGTCAGGGTTAACGACGGAGCCGGCGATACCCATGGAGACCGAACCCATGGACAGGTAAGCCTCGCCCTTCATCTGAGCGACAGCCAGGCCAGCGGTCGCGTAATCAATCAGGCGGGTACGCACGTCCTCCGGGATCGAAGTGTCGTCAGCGTCCTGCACGTGCTCGCCATAAATACCGAAAGCGGGAATACCGATCTGGGCGTGGCCGGCCAGGGCGGCGGCCAGGTACACGGCACCCGGGCGCTCCGTGCCGTTGAAGCCCCAAATCGCGTGAGGCATCGCCGGATCCATGTCCGTGGTCTCCGTGCCATAACACCAGCACGGGGTCACCGTCACGGTCAGACCCACATTGTTCGCACGGAACTTCGCCGCGCATGCCTGCGCCTCATGGACGCGGCCGATCGTGGTGTCAGCGATGACGACCTCAACTGGCTTGCCGTCCGGGTAACGCAACGTGGACGTAAAAAGGTCGGCGACAGACTTCGCCATGTTCATAGTCTGCTCTTCGAGCGACTCACGCACGCCCTTGCGGCGGCCATCAATCGTGGGGCGGATTCCGATGCGGGGGTGTTCAGTCATTATTCCTTCATCCCTCATGAAGACGTCGATGTCGGAGCGCGGGGGCGCACGCCCCCTCGGATCCTTGGATTCAGTGAATACCGGGTCCGCAGGTCCCGCCCCAACCATTCGGAGCGGGACCCGCGGCGGGCCACCGGTTCAGCATGCGCCTACCCGGCCCCGGCCTCGTGCCCTATCAAGCGAGCGACTCACTCGTACAGGTTGCCCTTGATCTCATCGCTGTCAATATTGGTCTGGTCGTACCACGCGAAGCCCGAGTCGATGACAGTAGGCAGCGAAGCACCATTAATGGCAGCGATCGCAGCCTTCACCGTCAGCTCACCCATCCGCTGAGGAGACTGAGTGACAGCGCCAGCCTCCTTGCCGGCCTTGATGGCGTCGATCTGGGTCTTGCCCGAATCGAAGCCGACGACGGTGACGTCCTTGCCGGTCTCCCCAACACCCTGAACGACACCCGAGGCCGCAGCCTCATTGGAACCATACATGCCGATGACATCCGAGTTGCCCTGGATAATGCCCTTAGCGGTATCAGCGGCCAGGCCGACCTCACCCGCATACTGCTCCTGAATCAGCGTCAGGTTCGACGGAGCATTCTTCTCGAAGTACTCCTTGAAACCCGCACACCTCTGCTTACCGGTCGTCGACGTCTGATCGTGGCACACCATGCCAACCGACCCCTGCTTATCGCCCAGGAGCTCAATCATCTTCGCAGCAGCCTCACCAGCAGCCGCATAGTTGTCCGTCTGAACCGTCGTGACCGGAATATCCGAGTCAACACCCGAGTCGAAGGCAACCACGGGGATACCCTCCGCCTGGATCTGCCCCAGCGTCTCAGCGGCCGCAGCCGAATCAAGCGCCGCGAAACCAATGGCGGCAGGCTTATCAGCGAGCGCCGCGTTCAGCAGATCATTCTGCTCTGTCACAGCCTTCTCGTTCTGAGGCCCGACAAACTTCACGTTGTAGTTGCAAGCCTTTCCAGCTGCAACCGCGCCTTCGTTCACGGCCTGCCAGAAACGGTGCTGGAAGCCCTTCGACACGAGGTAAACCGTCTGGGTTCCGTCACCCTCCTTAATCGAATTCTCCCAGTCAGCGCCATACGCCGACGCACATTCGACAGTCAGCGCCGAATCAGTAGTATTCGAGCCAGTGCTCGCTGTGGAGGTATCCTCCGAGCGCGAACACGCCGTGAAGCCAAGGGCCATGGTGCCGACAGCAGCGACGGCAATGAAACGTCCGATGGGTCGCATTGGTATTCCTTTCATGGTTTGGTCGGGCTCACCCAACCAAAGGACGGTGGACATCTCTGTCCGGATTCAATAGATATGGAGAAAGTTGATGGGTCAGGCCGCGTTCTCGCGAGCACGGCGAATATTGTCCACGGCAACCGCGAGCAGAATCGCGATACCCGTCACAACATACTGATAGTCCTGCGCGATACTCATCATGATCAGGCCCTTCTTCAGGGTTTCCATAATGAGGGCACCAACCAGCGCACCGGGGATCGAGGCGCGGCCACCCGACAGAGACGTACCACCGATGACAGCCGCCGCAATAACGTTGAGCTCCATGCCCACGCCCTCAGCGGGCTGGACCAAGCCAAGACGCGCAGAGTAAAGAACGGCACCGATGGCCATGAACACACCAGCAACAACGTAGATGATGATCTTCCACAGGCGAACGTTGACGCCGGACAGGCGGGTAGCCTCCTCGTTGGAGCCAATAGCCAAGGCGTAACGCCCCAGCAGAGTCTTATTCATAAGGAAGGTCGCCAGGATCGTCAACAGCACGAAGATGAGCGCCGCGTTAGCAACATGGGGAATCAGCGTGCCGGTCGCCAACGCCATGTAGTCGGGATTCTTAATCTTGATCGACTGGGTCTGCGAAATGACGAGCGCCAGGCCTCGCGCAACCATCATCATCGCCAGCGTTGCAATAAACGGCGGCAGCCCCAGAATCGAAACGTTTAGACCATTGATCAGACCGACGCCAGCGCCAACCAGGATGGTCAACACAAGGCCGACGCCGAGCGGCAGATTCATCTTGTCCCCCGCCAGGAAGACACCGGCCATGACAGCGACGAAACTGAGACCCGTACCGACAGAGAGATCAATGCCACCAGTCGCAATCACGAAGGTTGCACCCAACGCCATCACGCCGGTGAACGCGGCCTGAAGGACGATGTCAAGATAGATCTTCGTCGACGCGAATTTGGGTTCCGCCAGCGAGAAGAACACAAGAATGACCACCAGCGCGGCTATCACGACCAGCAACTGCATGTTCTTCTTGATGAAAGCGGTGAAAGGCGAGGGCGCTTGCAGGCCCTTATTGTCGACGACGGCGCTCACGCGTGTACTCCGTTCACTTCTTCCTGGCCGACGGTGGCCAGTTCCATGATGTTTTCTTGGGTGGCGTCCTCATTGTCGAGGACGCCAATGATGCGACCGTGGGCCATGACGGCAATACGGTTCGCCAGGCGCAAGACCTCGGGCAACTCCGAGGAGATCACAATGATCGCTTTGCCCTGCGACGCCAGGTTTTCAAGCAGCGTATAGATCTCGTCCTTCGCACCCACGTCGATGCCGCGCGTCGGCTCATCGAAGATCAAAACCTCCGAGTCACGTTCCAGCCACTTAGCCAACACGACTTTCTGCTGGTTGCCACCCGACAAGGAACGGACCTCAACGTCCACACTCGGCGTACGAGTGCGCAGCCTCTTCACGTAGTCACGAGCAACCTCGCGGATCTTCCTGGCGTTGACGACAGTAAACTTCGTGAATTTATCCATCGCCGCCAAGCTCGTATTGAACGAGATGTCCTTGTCCAGAAGCAGACCGTACTGCTTGCGATCCTCGGACAGGTAACCGATACCGTTCTTCACGGCGTCCGTGGCGCTCTTGATCGACACCTTGTTTCCGTTGACGTAAATCGCGCCTTTCGTGTGGCGATCCGCACCAAAGATCGCGCGTGCAACCTCTGAGCGACCGGCGCCGACCAGGCCCGCGAAGCCAAAAATCTCGCCCTTCTTCACCTCGAACGAAACATCGTGGACCACCTTGACGGTCGAGAGGTTCTCGACGCGCAGCACTACCTCATCAGACAGCGGCTTGGTCGTCGGGCGCGCGTCGGCAGGGACCTCGCGACCCACCATCATCTTGACAACCTCACGCATGGGCGTCGAGGCCGTCTCCACCGTGCCAATGTACTTACCGTCGCGCAGGACAGAAATACGGTCGGTCAGTTCCGTCAGCTCAGGCATACGATGCGTGATGAAGATCAGGCCCGTCGTCGGGCACACAAAGTCGCGTACCAGCTCGAACAGCGATTCCGTCTCGGTCGTGGTCAGGGGGGCCGTAGGCTCGTCCATGACAAGGATCTTCGAATCAAAGGATAGCGCGCGCGCAATCTCGACCATCTGCAGGCGAGCGACCGGCAGGTCACGACAGTGCGCGGTCGGATCAATCCGCATGTTCAGGCGTTCGAACAGCTCATACGCGTCTCGTACCATCTTGCGGTCATCGATGTAGGACCACGTCGAGGATCCTGGCCGACCGAGGTACAGGTTCTGGGCAACGGTCAAGTCAGGAACAATGTTCAATTCTTGGTGAATGATCGACAGGCCGAGGGAACGGGCATGCTCCGGGGACTGAATGTCGACCCGCTCGCCCTGCAGCCAGATTTCACCGCCCGGGTCCGCTTTGTGGATACCGGTGAGCACCTTCATGAGCGTGGACTTGCCCGCTCCGTTCTCACCGCAGAGACCCAAGACTTCACCGGGGCGAAGGTCGAGGTCCACGTCGGACAGCGCCTTCACGCCGGGGAACGTCTTTGAGATCCCCTTTAGCTCTAGTAAGTTCGTCACTTCTCACCCCTTGGGTACCAGTAACTTCTCTGTTTCTGGAGTTTGCTTCCCCGGTTTCGTTAGCGCTAACGGAAACGGCTCCAAGGAAACGCCCTCTTCGGCGTCTCTTTAAGAGTAAAGCATCACACGAGGGTGCGCGAGCCAAATTGATGACGACGTGATCAAATCGTTATCGAATCTCACCCCTAAGAGTCTGACATTTCCACACCATTCCGCAGATCGTCAAGGATAGTACGCGCGACATTATCGAGCCATTCCTCACCAACAACACACTCATTCAGGAGCAGTTTTCCTCTCTCAAAATCGTGAGGCATCCCCTCGCTCACCCAGTGAGATAAACCATCCTCTCGGACAGTTGTTGGGAAAGTTCCGTGAACGTTCACGACACGCCACCACGGAACCCCACCGCCCCACTCGTACATGATCCGCCCAACGATGCGCGGTCCGGTCCCGATGGCACGGGCGATCATCCCATAGGTCGCCACACTCCCGGGCGGAATCGCCTCCACGACGCGTAGCACAACCTCGACCAAGTCTTCTCGCACAGGCCCACTCCCCTCTTCTTGCCCTCAGGCGACTGTTCTACTCGCGGGCTACGCATTCGCGGACGCTCGCTTGCAGCTGCCAGCCGACGCTACCCCGCACGCGGATAGGTTATCGACATCCGGATAGGTTATGGGCATCCGGATAGGTTATTAACCTATCCACATCCGCGTAACCTATCCACATGCGAGCCACGCCCTCGCAACCCGCACGTGCCAGCCCGGTTCAAGCCAGGCACCTGCGCACGTCGACGCCAGCACACGCCGACAACGCCCGTGCACGCCAGGCACCCCACCCTCACCACCCGCTCACGCTCACGCTCACGCGCACGCGCACGCCAGCGTGCAAGTCCACAGCACTGCACACCGATCCCAACTCTCCCCTACGAATGCAAGCGAGCCCATGATAGATTTGATGCGGAGCGGGAATCCCCCCTGGGCTAGTCGTGGAATAATCGACCGTCGGAAGGCCCGGGCAATGGGTCCCGCTCCCCACTTTTCCCTCCATTTCCCGCGTCGATGTTCTCGCGCGACAGAAGGGATATAGGACATTTCGTGTTGGCGTGTTGCCACCTGCCCCACTGGACGTCAGGTTGCCGCGTGACCTGGCAGCCCATTCGGCGTCCGCGTCACGTGAGAGCGGGGTATTGATCATGCTTTGGCAGCGGGCGCATCAGAACCGGGACGTGCGAGACAAGACCCGCCAAGAAACGCCAGCAGGGCCGATGATGAGAAGGAGCGGACATCGCGGCACCTTGAAAACAATACGAGTGAGAAATAGAGGGCTTTCCCGAAGGATCACACGGTAACCGCACCTATGACGAGCAACAGGCCGATCACCTGGAGCTGACGCCCCACGCGGAATGAGCCCTCCCTATAGCCCTACCGTTGCAGCTAGGGACTGATCGAACATCACGGTTCTGACCCAGGCATTGCGCCCGCGGTCGGCGAGCTTGCGCATGATGAGAAAAGGGTGACCCACCTGCCCGGGGATCACTCCCAGGTGGGCTGGCTGCCACCCTCTCGAGCATCGTATCACTATTGCGAACATAGGACGAAGCGCGTTGGTCACGGCTCGGTCTCTGGCATCGTCAAGGGAGGGATCGTCGGGCTTGTACGCTCGCGCCGCCGCGCTCCAAACGGGATCACCCCCATCGAGAGGATTGCACCTCGTCGGGAGCATTCAACCCGTGAGGAGCATTCGAGCCGCTAGGGAAGATTTAACCCGATCAGTTGGGGTCGACTCTTGCCGTTCAGGTGTTTCGCCTCATCGGATACAAGCCCCGTCGCGGAGCTGGCCGCCCGTGACGCCCCCGCCATTACCGGCGACGCCTTTCTGGCGTTTGTCGGCGTCCGCCCTACCCGCGCCTGTGCAGCAAGGCCCCGTCAGCGACGCTTTTCCGGCGTTTATCGGCGTCCCGCCGGGCTGCCCTGCACCAGTGAGAGAGCGTGACGCCAGCGAGGGAGCATGACGTCAGGGGTAATGGCAGGGGTTTTGCACCATTAGAAGCATCCTGCCGGCGTGTCGTCGGCGTGTCGTGGCTCTATTGGTGCAATTCCCCCCGTTTGGCGGTGCCCTCGACGTGGGCCGAGCTCGACCGTGCACCTCTCACAGCGCAATTCCCCCCGCTTGGTGGCGGTGAGGTCACGGTTCGGGATGGTGAGGTCACGGTTCCGGGCGGCGTGGCGCCCAAAGTGCAGACCACCTCGGCGAAAAACGCCGACAATGGGGTGTCGTGGGCGAAGTGGTCTGCGTTTTGGGCACAACGGCGCCTGGCCTCGCCTGGAGCTCGCACACGAACCGCTGAAGATGCGCGGTAACCCCTTTCTTTAACCCCGAGCCAACCCCACTCCTCCCCCGCACCGGTTCAGGGATAAACGAAAAGCCCCAAGTCCCTGAGGACCCGGGGCACCTGCTCCTGCGACTGGATTCGAACCAGTAACCGTCCGATTAACAGTCGGATGCTCTGCCGTTGAGCTACGCAGGATTGCGACAAGAGAAGATAATAGCAGGCCCCCTCTAGCACTGGCAAGCCAGGAGCAGCCTTCAGAGTATGCACCACATCACGCCTTGGACGGGGCCTCGGCTGACTACGCGCAACACCAACGCGCGCGAACAGGCACCAGCAGGCCAGGGCCGGACCGACAACCAGAGAGGACTCACCCCGCGGGCCAGGTCCAAGCCAGCCACACGGGGACAACCACACCACGAGAGCACACACCCGCACGGACAGGGGCCTCGTTCAAGGAGCGCTCAAACAGCCACCGGCGTCCAATCCCCCACCAGGGGCCGCTGTCCAGGTGGTGCCCGCCACAGCGATAACGGCGTCCCCTCCAAGACGGCCACACATCAGACACCACAATCGGCACAGAGCCTCAAATGCACCCGACATGCGCGGCGTCGCGCGCTGAAATACCGCATCTCTCACACAGATACCCTGTTACCATAAAAATCACTGGCGACCCATCCGCCGATCATCGAGAAAGGACTGCAATGTCCATCCCCACCGATGCGCCCCTGCCCGCCGCGCAGCCGCACCCAACATACGCCCCGTATACCCAGCAGGGAAAGCACCCGCGCAAAGCGCCCCTCTCCGGAAGAGCACGGGCACTCACAATCACGATTATTGTCTGCAATGCACTTCTGCCCATCGCAGGGTTAGAGTTTCACTATTCGAGATTTGCGGACATAGCTGCATACATGACGGTGATTACCCTCGCTGTGATCTATTTAATAAAGAAGACCGCAGCGACGCGCTATGCGCTCGCGGGAGTATCCGTCATTATCCTCTTCGTCGCCTTCCCTATTTTCGCAGCATGCCTAGAGCAGGATTACGTATATCTGACGTTCATCGGCGAATCGGTCGAGCTAGTCGAATTCGCCATCGAGAGTGGATGGTTCGAAGGCATCATCATTGCTGCCCTCGCCACTCTTCTCACTCTCACGTGGCTACTATGCGCGATCGGCCTACTACGCCCCGACAAGGCACCCCGCAGCAGCTTGGCGATGCCGACTCCCCTCAATGCTCCAATTCCCTACGGCGCACTGATCGCTCCTTCGAGCGTGTCGGGTATCGTTGCGAATACCGGTCCCGTCACAGGTCCTGGCGTCAGTCAATACATGCACGGGCAGGTCAGCCACACACCGGTGAATATGCAGTACGGCTACGGTTATGCAGCTTCCCCTGCAGCGCCGATTGATCGACGCAAATCGAGGCGTCTCTCTCTGCGCTCGCAACTGTGTTCCGCCGCCATTATTGTCGCTGTTATCGCCCTGACTGTGGATGCTTTTCTTCCAGACAGTCACGTGTCGGATTTCTTCCGCGACAATCCGGATCCTTTTACCCACTCACCGTTACTTGTTTTCCTTCTCTGCTATTTCGTGACGATGATAGTGGTTGGCATTTTTCTCCTCTTGCGCTCCAACGGTGCACGTCGAGCTGTCTCGGTCACAACACTTTTCCTACAGATTGTCGTCATCCCCGTTACAGAGTCATTCACTACCAGAGACTTCCCGAACTTAGTCTTTTCGCTGTTTAATCTTTCAGGTCAAGGCGGGCACATTGTCATCTATTGGGCTCTCAACTGCGTGTGGATCCTGGCCGCAATTTTCCTGCAGATTCCCGACTGGCCCGCACCCCCATCGGCCACGGCGGCAACAGCAGGAGTGCCCCCGATCCTCGCCTTCCCGCAGGCAGCGCCGGTCGGCTGGGCGGCGCCAGCCCCCATCCAGAACGCGACCGGCCCACTGTTCCAAGAAGCACCGACAGTTACTGCGACCTCCCACACGCAGGCACCTCCGCCACGCTCAGATCAGATGCCACCACAGCCCTCCGGTCGGGTCCCGGCAACGAACGAAGAACAGCTTCCTCCACCGCCCCAGTAGGGCGACACGCATCCCCTCGACGTCGTCACAGGCGAGGGGCCCACACGCCACCGCGGCGCATGGTCCTTGAAGGCCATGCGCCGCCGTTCCACGCAACCAATCCACTCATGATGCGCCACGAACCCCGGCCTCGTCCCGCTTCAACGCTCACGAACACGAATACGACACCGCAAACACCCGGCCAAGCCCCGGCCTCGTCCCCACGTCACCCCCACACGACGTTGTCCACGTCCACGCCGCGGCAGCGCGCAACCTCCTCGATCGCATCGGCGAGCCACTGCGCGAAGCCCGCCTGCTGCGACTCGTAGTGCTCGCGGAATCGCTCATCATGAATGTAGGCGCGCGACATGATGAAGTGCTTCGAGGGAGTGACCGGAAAGAACTCGCTGAGTACCTCCCGGTGTTCCTCGACGAGGCCTGCCGCCCTTTCGCTGTCAGGAGCGACACCGGCACGGATCGCCTCAATCATCCTCTGCTCAACGTCATGGAAGCGCGCGGAGTTCTGGCGCCACTCGGCGCCATGCCATGAGGCAGTACGCCTGCGCGATTCACGCCAGTCATTGGTATCGCCGAAGCATTCTTCCGCCTCGTCCTGGCGAGCCGCAAAGTCGACGTCCCCCAGAATCTCCCCGATCTCTTCCACGGTCAGCGCATTATCGTTCATTGCGTCCTCCAACAGTGTGTCCAGCGCTTCGATCATGGTGTCCGTCCGCGAACGGTGAGCAACGAGCCGCTCTCGCTGCCTCTTCAGGTGTTCGACCGCCGATTCTCCAGAATCGAGGAGTGCCTTAATGTCCGTCAGTTTCATCCCCGTCGCCTGGTAGATGACAATCCTCTGAACGCGAGCGCAGTCCTCGGTCGAATACAGGCGGTAGTTCGACCAGCTGCGCGCGGCGGGAGCGAGGAGACCCAGCGACTCCCAATAGTGCAGCGTGCGCACCGTCAGGGAGAATCGCTCGGCGACCTCACCGACCGTGTAGAGGGTGGTGTCGTTGCTCATGACAACGATTGTCGTCCCTGACGCCTCGTCATGGTCAAACGAAAGACCGTTTCCATGTCGCGGCCACGCGGAACAGTACGACGGCATCAGGGCAAATCAGGCCCGTCGCGCGAAAAACTCGCCCAACACGCCCATCTGGGCCCGTCGCGCGAAAATACTCACCCAACACGCCATAAACCGCGATTTTTAGGCCATTTTCCCTCGCTGGCGAACTATTTCGCGTTCGCGTTCACGTCAGATCGCACAGGGCGAACTATTTCGCGCCCAGAGCACAGGGACGTCATAACTTTGAAACCAACGGCATCACTAAACGCCCGCCCCGGTACAAAACTCTCCCAGCAACCACCGTCGCACACCCATCCCGCTACAAACTCTCCCAGCGCGCGAAAAAACGGCTGTTTTTGCCCAAAACGCATAAGCAGGGAGAATTTTGTACCGCTCGCAGAGCACACGAGCTAAGCAGGAAGAGTTTTCAACCGAACATCGCGAGCTCACCCCACCAGCACCGGTAACAAGCCAGAGCCCGCGGCCCCTTCTGCGGGGCACGGGGTGACACTGACATGGTTGACGATCCGGATAGGTTACGACGATCCGGATAGGTTACGACGATGCGGATAGGTTAATAAGCTATCCGGATGCTCATAACCTATCCAGATAGCAACAACCTATCCGTATGCGCAGCCGCCGGAGGGACCGGAGGGACCGGGCTGGCTTCGAGGAGGGACCGGCTGCGATGCCCATGAGTGACGACGGAGACACATACCAGAGATTCCGCATGCAATTCGATTGCGTGAACTTTCAACAAAGCCCAGAAACGTTGCAATTCCAACGATGCCAATTCAAATACTGAAATAGTGACAGAGGAATTGCATGCGAAAGTGCTAGACGCACAATAGCCGCGTCGACCAAGCTGCGGCGCTCGTGAGCAGCGGCGGGACCAGGCCCGGCTTCAAGCCGACACCAACCGCGCAAGCACCGCCGGCGTGGGGGGCGCCGGAGGGTCCGGAGGGCAAGGGCGGGCTTCGAGATCGACCACTCCGAGCCGTCAGGCTCGCGTGTGGCGATCTCGCGGGCGGCCGGGCCCGAAGGCGCCCGGAACACCAGCAGCGCCACAAGCGACAACGAGCAGCGAGGACAGCTCGTGGGCGGCGGCGGGACCAGGCCGGACAACGAGTCGACGCACCAAGCGACACCCCAGCAACGCAGGCACCGCCGACGTGGAGGGCGCCGGAGGGTCCGGAGGGTCAGGGCGGGCCACCGCCCACGAGCGCACCAAGCAACCGGGCCCGACATGCGGCACGCCCGCCCCGCGGATGCGGGACGGGCGTGCGCCACCCAGTCGGGCGGAAAAGTCTGAACGAATCAGACGGGGAAAGTCACTTAAGGGTGACCTTGCCGCCGACCTCTTCGATCTCAGCCTTGGCCTTCTCGGCGTCTTCCTTCTTCGCGGCGGGGAA
>ERZ773057.451-NODE-451-length-17650-cov-3.918443_pt1 | contig 17650 bp, 16 predicted proteins | sample MGYA00580629_ERZ773057 | MGnify/ENA primary metagenome ERZ773057 (study PRJEB29015, sample SAMEA2738143) | human oral metagenome | biome: human oral; feature: human-associated habitat; material: saliva | place: China | collected 2163 ...
TCCGATCTTTGCTCTCCAATATAAGATTTAAGGTCTGCTAAATACCCTGGGAATTTCATAGCAAATCTCATTCCTCTAGGGATAGTATATTCTCTTGCATTTACCGGTACACAGTTTGTACTATCAAGTTTAGTGGTAACATTTGAAGAATAAATAAATCCATTCTTCATGGTTAGAGTACCATTATTAAACCCTTCTAATACAGTTGATGACTTAATAGCTGCTGGTAACTTGCCAATTTCAGTAGCTAAAGTTTTTGTGGTACTGGATTCCAGTACCACATTATTTTGTGTGAGAGTAGACTTAGCATTACTAATATCATTGGCAATACCTTCAAGGGATTGTATGATTTGATTAGCCGTTTCTGTCATGACTATTCTCCTCTAATTTGTTTTAACTTTTCATTGATTGCATTCAAAGTGGCATTCAATTCTTCTTTAGTTACCAATGTAGAAGTATCTACAGTTGGAGCTGGGATAGCTGCAATTGCTGCTTGCATTTCAGTCTTAGTTGGATAATCGCCCAATTTAGTAGTCAATGCCGCAGTAGTAGCATAGTCACCTAACTTAGTAGTTAAATCTGCAGTTGTTGTATAATCACCTAATTTGGTAGTCAATGCAGCAGTTGTAGTATATGCTTCTAAATCTTTCTTCTTAGTAAATAGATTATCAAACTCACCACGGTTATATAAGTTACCAAGTTTAGCTTGTTGATATTTAGTTACGAAGTAGTGATTATCATCTTGGGTAATATTAGCAGCTGGAATAGCTTTGATTTCTTCTTTAGTAGCTAAGGAAGATGTATCAATTTCTCCAGTGTTAGCTTTAACCCACTCAGAACCAGTCCAGAATACAGGTGCACCTAGGGTAGTGTCAAAATACGTTTGACCAACAACCAAGTGCTCAGTTGGACGGTTTTCGGTACTCCCAGAATGAATAATTGGCACAGTTGCATATGTCATATTTTTCATTCTATTAATTTTTCTAGGTTCAATAGAAAGAGCATGCATGAATATAGAATTGCTAGGATCAGAATCAGGAGCAAACTTATATGGACTAGGTATACCTTGTTTAGACTCAGGGTTAGCAGATAATGTAAATGTCTTAGCATCTTCATTGACTTCTTTGATTTCAAAATCAACGCCAATATAAGTATCTTTTACAACAGAACCTACATTAGGAACTTTACCTTTTAATGTACCATTAGTCCATGTTGGTAATTCAGTAAATGTAATAGTATAAGTTTTATCTGTTTCATTATAAGTAACGCTACTAATTTTTTCTTTAGTAAAATTACTAGAAGTAGCATGTTCATATGTAGATACATATGCAAAGTGACCATATTTATTTGGATCTACTTCAGTGAAGATATCACCTTTAACACCAGCGGTATTTTCAGAGTAATCTGTACCTTTACCTTGGAGTGGAGTACCTTCAGAAGATGCAATATAGATAGCACCTAATTTACTACCATTAGCTTGGTCAGTACCATTCATATTACGATCTGCACCAATATATGGTCTAGAGATAAATTGTGTATTCTTAGTATTATAACTTTCAAGCATATAGCCAGATTTATCATAAACTAAGTTAACACCTTTATCTTTGAAGAATTTTAAGGTTGCAGTTTCTGTAACACCATGAATGGATAATGGAATCATAGTATCAAAGAATGCAAAGTAGTCAATTTTACTAAGCGCTTCTGTAAAGTTAGCATCAAAGTTATCAAATGTTATATTAGAGATATTAAGAAGGGATACTTCACTATCTACTGAAGATAAAGAGATGAATGATGGTACTGTTCCGCCTTGTGCTCGTTCAATATTAAAAGGTTTTAAATCCAATCTAATATCAGAAACTGTAGCACCAGCTGTACAATTGATAGTTAAAATATCATTTAGAGTACCTAAATCATAGTAGCCTTTATAAGATAAGTTAGATAAATTATAGCATGTTAAGTTAACTGCATTACCAACTTCTTTAGCAATCTCTTCATTATCGTATACAATGTCAATATTCTTAATAGAAGCTTTAATAGAAATGGAGACATTATTTTTACAGTTCTTAGTAAGAATATTCTCAATTTTATTATTATTAGAGTATTGACCACTCATCTCGATGGAATATTCCATATTCTCAATAGAGATATTTCTAATTTCAGAATCAAAGAAACTGCAGCTTGTATAGATTGCATAATAGCCACCATTATACTGCATATTGGTACATTCAAAGTTATAGAATTTATAGTCATAAGCATTGAAACCTTCATCAGAATCTTGAGTGAAGAATATACCAAAGATAGATTGAGATGCCATTTGACCTCCTTCAGCTGGTAACTCAAGGTTGTTTACTGTAAAACCATCAATTTTTACATTATAACCACGAGTTTGAGTAAAGCTTTCAGGACGTAATTCTAAACCAGTATAATTGCCTTCACGGTTACCATGGAATTCAAGAATAGTTTTATATCTATTTTGAGCATGGATATTAAGGTATTTATGACGATCACCTGGAATGAATACAGAAACTTTATTAGAAATTTTATAAGTACCATCCGGGAAGATTACTTCTGTATAGTTCTCATCACGTACTTTTCTAAAAAGTTCATTTAACTTTTCAGTCACGTCAGTGGCACCAGTATTATCAATACCGAAGTCTAATACGTTAATAACTTTGCCAGCAAATACTTTAGCTTCGATAGTTCTAATATCAGAACCTACTTTGCGAGCAAGAGGTTTAAGAGTTTTCTCAATAGCTTTTTTAAATTCAGCCATGTCAGAGTTTCTCCTTTCAAAATTTAAATAAAGGAGAGATGATCGTAATGATCATCTCTCATTAGTATTACTTTATTGTATATTCAATTGTCAATTATTAGGTTAGACCTATTGTTGAGGACCTTCTGCAGGGGATGGATTACCAGTTTCTGCACTAGCTTCAGGAGCTACAGCTTCGCCTCGTTTACCAGCTTCATATTCAGCAACCAAATCAAGATCACCGAATTCTAAAGCTTCTTCTTTAACATAACCAGTCAAATCAACTGTAGCAGCGATTTCACCATGTTCAGAGATAGAAATGCCAGTACCAGCAGTTAATTTAGGTTGAACTTCTGCTGCTTTTGCATAGTCTGCTAAAGTAGTAGTCAAAGATGCAGTAGTTGCATAGTCACCTAATTTAGTAGTCAATGCTGCAGTAGTAGTATAATCAGCTAATTTAGTATCAACAGCTGTAGTTGTAGCATAGTCAGCTAATTTAGTATTTAAAGCCGCAGTATTAGTATAGTCAGCTAATTTAGTATCTACAGCAGTAGTTGTAGCATAGTCAGCTAACTTAGTATCTACGGATGCAGTTGTTGCATAGTCTGCCAATTTAGTATTTAAAGCTTCTTCTTTAACTAAACCAGCAACTTTACCATCAACCAATGTAGTGATTTGCTCTGTAGTAGAATATGCGCTAAGATCAGGGGCTTGGTTAGGAGCCGTAGCAGAGATTACGCCTTCTTCAGAGATTTGAATATTAAGACCAGCTTGAAGTTTATCTTGTTTGCCGTCTTTTAATTTTTTAATATCGACACCAACCGCTCTCGCAAATGGTGCTAATACTTTTTTCAATTGGGCTTGTACGGAAAGAGCCATTATTGAATTCTCCTTTCAAAATATTATTCTAACGAGTAAACATATTGCTCGCTACTAGTATGTTTCGACAAACTAGCAGCGAGAATATTTCTTAAAATTAATTAATTAGCACCTTCGTTGTATGCATCAAGCATCAAGTTAGGATCTAATTCTTCTTCCTCTTCTTCATTTGCTTTAGGAGGAGCAGCTGGAGCAGGAGTTGCAGTTTCACTTGTTGCTGGAGCAGCAGGTTGAGCTACAGGAGTTGTAGTTGCAGAAGATGCTTCTGTACTAGGAGTTACAGCCGGAGCAGCTGGTTGTTCAGTATGAGTTTCACCAGTAGCAGGTTGAGCTACAGGAGTTGTAGTTTCAGAACCAGTGGTTACAGCTGGGGACTCAGTGTGAGTTTCTGTATTAGCTACAGTGGCAGCTGGAGATTCAGTGTGAGTTTCTTCACTAGTAGCTGGTTGAGATGCTGGAGTGCTTTCAGAACCAGTAGTTACAGCTGGAGTGCCTTCAGTATGAGTTTCTTCACTTGTTGCAGGAGCAGCTGGGGACTCAGTGTGAGTTTCTTCAGTAGTGCCAACAACAGGGGCTGTTTCAGAACCAGTAGTTACAGCTGGAGTGCCTTCAGTATGAGTTTCTTCACTTGCTACAGGAGCAGCTGGAGATTCTGTATGTGCTTCTTCAGTAGTACCAACAGCTGGAGCTGTTTCAGAACCAGTAGTTACTGCAGGAGATTCAGTGTGAGTTTCTTCACTAGTAGCTGGTTGAGATGCTGGAGTGCTTTCAGAACCAGTAGTAACAGCTGGAGTCTCAGTATGAGCTTCTTCGGTAGTGCCAACAGCAGGAGCTGGAGATTCAGTGTGAGTTTCTTCACTTGTTGCAGGAGCAGCTGGAGATTCTGTATGTGTTTCTGTATTTACTGCAGGGGACTCAGTATGAGTTTCTTCACTTGCTACAGGAGCAGTTTCTGTACCAGTAGTTACAGGAGCTGCAGGTTGAGTTGTTTCAGAACCAGTAGTAACTGCAGGGGACTCAGTATGAGTTTCTTCAGTAGTACCAGTAGCAGCTGGAGTTTCAGTATGAGTTTCACCAGTAGCCGGTTGTTCTGTATGAGTTTCTTCACTTGCTACAGGGGCAGCTGGAGACTCTGTATGTGCTTCTTCAGTAGTACCAACAGTAGGAGTGCCTTCAGTATGAGTTTCTTCATTAGTTACAGGAGCAGCTGGTTGAGCTGTTTCAGAACCAGTAGTAACTGCAGGGGACTCAGTATGAGTTTCTTCAGTAGTACCAGTAGCAGCTGGAGTACCTTCAGTGTGAGTTTCAGAACCAGTGTTTACTGCAGGAGCTTCAGTGTGAGTTTCTTCACTTGCTACAGGAGCTGCAGGTTGTTCTGTATGTGTTTCTTCAGTAGTACCAACAGCTGGAACTGGGGACTCAGTATGAGTTTCTTCACTTGCTACAGGAGCAGCTGGAGTTTCAGTATGAGTTTCACCAGTAGATGGTTGTTCAGTATGAGTTTCCTCAGTAGTGCCAACAGCTGGAGCTGGGGACTCTGTATGAGTTTCTGTATTAACTACAGGAGCTGCAGGTTGTTCAGTAGTACCAGTATTTACTGCAGGAGTTTCAGTATGAGCTGTTTCACCTGTAGATGGTTGAGGATTTACAGGAGCTACAGGTTGTTCAGTTGTGCCAGTAGAAGGAGCAACTGGAGTATTACCTGTTTGATCTGCTGGTTTAGGTTTATTTTCACCAGTAGCACCATTATATTCATCAACCATGAAGTTAGGATCTAACTCTTCGCCTTCATGAGTTGTTTCAGAAGTACCTGGTGTAGGAGTAGCAGGTTGATTATTACCAGTAGAAGGAGCTGGCTGTTCAGTATGAGTACCTTCACCAGTAGAAGGAGTTTCAGTATGAGTTTCACCTGTAGATGGTTGAGGATTTACAGGAGTTTCAGTATGAGTACCTTCTTCACCAGTTGTTGGATTTGCAGGTTGTTCTGTATGAGTTTCCTCAGTTGTACCAGTAGAAGGAGCTGGAGTTTCAGTATGAGCTGTTTCAGAACCAGTGTTTACTGCAGGAGTTTCAGTACCAGTAGAAGGAGTTTCAGTATGAGTACCTTCACCAGTAGGCGGTTGAGCTGGAGTTACGGAGGTATTTTCACCTTCGGTTGTACCAGTAGATGGTTGAGGATTTGCTGGAGTTTCAGTATGAGTACCTTCTTCACCAGTAGTAGGATTTGCAGGTTGTTCAGTATGAGTTTCTTCAGGTTTATTAGGTTGAGCTTCATCATGTTTAGGCTCCTCTGTTTTACCGTTTTCATATGCATTAACGATATCTTTACCTAATTTGTCATCATGCTTATCTTCTGCAGTTGCAGTATAAGTAAGACCAGAGATTACCCAGCCAGCACGAGCTGCACCATCAGCGATAGCTTTAAGGTTACCAGCAACTGTAGAGCCTCTGAAACGAACTTGTTTATCTTCATCTGGACCATTGTCGCTCATAGCAGCCAATACAGATGTAATAGAATCTTCATCTAATGGGCAGTTAGTCAAATCAAGACCAGTATTCAATTTACCAGATAGACGAAGTGTGCTTAATGCAGTAGCATCTTTAAACATATCTTTTGTTGTAGTCAAAGAGCCTACATTCAATTTCAATGCTTTCAAAGATTGACAGCCTTTAAACATAGCTTCAGCATTTTGTAAACCAGGAGTCTTGATTTCAACTTGTTCCAATTTGGAACAACCTTCAAACATGCCTTTTGCAGATGCTAAGTTTTCAGATGTAGTCAATTGAACTTGAGTTAAGTTTTGGTTATCTCTAAACATATAGTTTGCAGATTTAACTTTAGCCAAATTCAATGGAGCTAATTCATTCAATGCTAAAGCACCATCAAACATGTAGTCTGTGTATTCAGTATCATCAGTATTTAAGTTATTATCTAACTTAGTTAATGTAGCATATTCTTTAGGGTATGCAACTTTAAGGAAGTTGTAAGCATTCTTAGATACTTTGATGAAGTTAGCTGCAGAATCTTGACTCAATTCAGAATCTTCGATTACACCAGCTGGTTTTAAACCACGAATGTTACGAACGTCGATGGAAAGAAGTTGGTTTTTGAAGTCAATAGATGCATCAAATTTAACAACGATTTTCTCATCACGTTGAATTACACCATTAGCAGAATAAGTAGAAAGACCAATGTGTTTATTAGTCCAGTACTCGAAGTTACGTACTTTACCAGCAGCACGTTTTAATTCGCCATCTTTTACATAATCGATTTCCCAGATTTCTTTAGAGCCTTCAGAGAGAAGAACTTTATAGTTATCATCTGGATTAGAGAATACGAAAGAGATTAATAAGGAACGGCGGATCTCAGCTTTAATGTCAACCATATTAGCTTTAGGACAAGCACGTTTATTATCACCGCTAGCGGTAGAATAAGGGTTACAATTGGTAGGGTCAATTACATTATCAATTGCCATTTAGTTACCTCCATTTATAAAAATATTATATTAAATTACCATAATGTTGAAAAATATTGAGGAAGGTCGTTAAGACCTTCCTCTAAATATTATTTACTGTTTGGAGACCATTTTTGAGCCATAAGAGCTTCAATAATACGGTCAGTAGATGTTTTAACACCAAGGGAGTTAGCAGAGTTAAGAGAATGACCTACACGAGCTTGTTTCATAGCACGGTTAGCAGTGTATTTTTCAAGCAAGTTTTTAGGTAAGTTCATAATCTTACGAGCTGCCATTTGACGTTGTTCGGATTCAGTCAATTCTGGATCTTCATGGAAGTAGTCAGTAGCTACATCAAGAAGTTCAGTGTATTTGTAAATCATTTCTGTATATACAGATTGATATTTACGACCGAATGTACGAGTATCAGAGATGATACGACCATCTAATGCAATTACAGTAGAACCATCAGCAAAGTTGAATGTGAATTTATGAGAACCAACTTCTTTAGATTCAGTAATAGCAATCTTATTAGTGCTTTCAACTTCTTTACCATTTTCATCTGTAGTTTTCTTATCAACAGATTCAAGGATTTTAGCTTTCAATACATCAGAGAAGTCTTCATAAGGTTTTTCTGGTTCTGCGGAACGACCATCAGAAACCATTTTACCAGCTTTGTCGAATTTAACTACAGCATCATCAGAGTAAACGATTTCGATAAAGCCTTCTTTATCGATTTTAGCTTCTTTGATTTGAGTTTTAGTTAAACGGATAACTGCAGCTTGATATTCTTTAACGATTTCAGGATGCTCAGCAATCACATCTTCAGGGCGTTGTACTATATAGTAGCCAGAACCTTTAAGAGAGTTATAATCTTCAGCATCACCATGAAGGTTACCTTCATCATCAACTAATACTTCGATTGCAGTAGCACGACGATCTTCTACTTCAACGTTTTCAGTTGGACCATAAGTGATTTTAATAGCAACTGCAGTTTCTTGAACTTCAGATTCCATTAAACCACCTAATTTACCAGGAACGTAGCAACGTTCATCTAATGTTTTACCTTGAGCTTTAGCTACATCGAATGGGGATACGTATTTGTATTTGTCAGTTTTCAATACTTTTTTAACTGTTTCATCAGTATGATCAAAAGCATTGCGAACAAAGTTTAAAACTGTACCATCTGTATATGTGACAGTACCAGTACCCTTTTTATCAGCATCTTCTCGGAATATACCATCAATCTTATTTACAGGAGCAGAATCTGCTGCAGTAGTAGGCTGAGTAGCAGTATTACCAAGTACTTCATTATCAGGCATAATACTTTCTCCTTTTAGAAAAAATAGAATTATAAAATAATGACCCCAATGGTTTTTCACCATTGGGGTAAACCATTATTCATATGTCTATAATTATTTTCTACGTTTTTTAGTTTTAGGAGCTTTAGGTTCTGCAGCTTTCGCTTTTAGACCATTTTCATAAGCTTTAAAACCAGTGGAGATAGTAGAGCATAAACGTTGATAGTTAAATGCTACTTCTTGGAAGATACCAGATACTTCTTTCTTAGTCTTCATAGAATGAAGAGCACCACTTAATAGAAGCATCATTGTATATAGACGCATCATTTGAATTTTATCACTGAAGTTAGTTGTAACTACAAGAAGTTCCATTAAGATAGAGAAGATATTAATGGATTCAACTTCGAAAGAAGTGAATTCAGAGATAGAATCCATGAATACACCTACATTGATATTCTTAATATTAAGACGTACCAATGCATTATGAATAGCATCAACGTTACGTTGTTGATGTTTAAATGCTTTGCCTACGTTGAGGTAAGATGGTTTATCATTCAATGCTTTATATAAGAAATCATATTCTTTAGCATCATTATTAGCATTCAGTACATTGATACAATGGTCATGAACTTCTTTATTATCTGTAGAATCCATAATACGATTCATTTCAGTAATACGATTTTCATAAGTTTCTGCAATGTAGTCTTCTAATAACTTAGATACTTCTTTAGTTTCTTCAAGTTCATTAACTTTCTTAATCGCATCATTAACTAAGTCATGACCTTTATCCATGAATGCATTACCACAGATTTCACGAATGAAACCTTCGATGAAGAATTTATAGATTGTAGCATCATTAGTATTGACACCAAGTTTATTAGCTTGAACTAAAAGTTCTTGTTTAGCTTGAGGTCCTAGAATCATCAAAATATCAGATTGAGGATCATTTTGAAGAGAAGCATATGTATGGATAAGATCTTGATATACTTCATCAGATAATTCAATATCTTTAAAGTCTTCAGACTCAGCTTGTTGAGCTTTAACATCTTCTACAGTGATATTGATAGTATCGAATTTGTTTAGGATTTCTTCCAATTCTTTACTATCGATAGGACTTTCGACATCTTCGGAATTTCCATCGGTGCTAACAACTCTACTTGAGATTTTAACTTTAGAAGCGTTTCCTTCATGTCCGCTCTCAACTGTTGTTTCGTTGGAGGGAAAGTCGGCTTCAGCCTTATCCTCCTCAGGTAATACTTCTACTTTTTCCATCTTTTCGATTTCTTCTACAGTAGGAATAGTCTCTGGAGCGATTGGTTGAATAACTTCACCTTCAGGGAATTTAGCCATATCTTCTTCAGATACAGTTTCCAATTCATTGATTTCAGTTTCAGTTAAACCCTCAGCATCTTTAGCTAAGTTTTTTACAAATTTAATGTCGTCTTTAGCAGTTGTCATTAGAATTCTCCTCATCTTCTTCTAAAATTATATCATGATCAAAAGCAGTAGCTTCTGTCATTTTGGATTCATCAATTGTTTCACCAGGACGATATATAGGTCTAGTGAAATCTCTAGTAATAGTAATTTCTTTCTTTTCCATGATTAACCTAACCCTTGAATACGTAGACGTATCTCAGTAATATACTCAGGTAAGAAGTTTTCATTAGATAGAATAACTCTCATGAAATCATTATATATATTTACATTCTCTCCAAAGTTGTTTACAATCAAATCAACCATAGGTTGTTGATAACAACTTTGAAGAAGATCAATCATATTGATCTCCAATGTAGCGACATATTGGAGTACTTGAGGCAAGTTAGCATTAATTACAGCTAACTTAGTATTCTCCATAGTCTTACGGTTATAGATAGTAGAACTATCTTTATTCTTTTTAGATTCCTCTAACTCTAAAGCTGCATAGATAGAATCTTGTTCTCTAACGATCAATCCGATAACGAAATCAACCATATGCTTATTGAAGCTACAGACTAAGAAGTCATATAATGTAGCTGCAGCAAGATAAATATTATCATCCGTCATAGTATCGAATGACATATTACAAGAATTACAGATAATATCGATGATATTCCGATATGTGTCTCCTTCTACTGCATTAGTATTTTCGACATCCATTGGGAAGTTTGCACGGATATTATCAAAGTTAGATTTAAATGTGTTTACAATATTAGGTTTTGGTATAATAGCAAACTCGTAACGTTTACTGATCTGATCAGAGATCACATCATAAATATAATCACTACTAAAATTTGCTAAGATTTCAGATAACTGATGCTCATTGGCTAACTCATAGCCACTTGCTTTACTATATCCGAACATTGCTCCTCCTTACAAAAATAGATTTGTATAAATTTACTATATTGTAACTAGATAAATAATTTTTAAACTTTATCATAAAATTTTGCAAGGTTACCAGATATATGACTCTTGACATTTGGATCATCTAAACTATAGATAGAAGTAAATGCTGACGGATCTAATTCTCCCTCAGTCTCATTACGTATCTGATCTATTGCATCTTTAGTCATATTATATTTATATGCATAAGCTTTTAAGAATTCAGGATTTCTAAATGCTTCTTTAAGAGCTGCATCTTCTTTAGCTCTCTCAGCTTTCTCCCATTCTTGATAAGTAATACCATGAGCTTTAATCATGGCTTTATATTTATCCATCGGAGTAATATCGTCAGGATTATCTTTATTCATTTCCTGTTGGACTTGATGGATTTCATCATAGATCTCAACAGTCTCTGTTCCAACATCGAATACTACATCATCAACATCATTATCAGTCTTGATACCTTGCTTTGTAATACCGAAGTTTTCTTTAAGATTCTTACCTTCATACCATACATATAATGCCATGAGATAAGAGAAAGTTAAATCGTCATGAGTATTAGCAGAGTGCTCAATCTTACCATTACGTTTAACTTCTAAACCAATAAATTCATCATAAAGTTGTCTTGTAACAAACTTATCTTTATGATTATCCATACGCTCTCTTAAGATTTCCATTAAGAGTTCACGTACATTTTTAGTTGAATCAAGACCAAATACTTTAACAAGAGCTTTAGTCTTCTTGATTGCCCCAGGACCTTCAAAACGTTCTTCGAGTATCTTTTCTTTATGCTCGAAGTATAAGTTTTTAGATATACCTGCCTTCTTAAGTAAAGCTATAACGGAGGCGCCAAATCCACCATTTCTTTCCACGTTTATTACAACGTTTGGCATATACTTTTGGGTTAACTCAACTATAATCTTAGCCAACTCAATTTGACTAATATAGTTACATTTAAACGTACCGATAACTTTAGTAGTCTTACTATCAATAATAGTAATAGCAGAACTATCTCGTCTATAACCACCAGATACGTCAACCCCCATTATTGGAGGATCTATAGGTTTACCATTTCTACCATAGTCAATCTTACCATATAAGTTAACTTGGAATTTACCTCCTAGTACTTCAATAGTACTATCAGGATCTTTAGTTAAACGAGATACGGTTTCTAATTCATCTAAAGTAAATGGTGAGTTATCAGAACCTTGAGACCATTCAAGAAGTACTTCACGACGGATGTCTTCCCAACGGTTATTCATAGTTCTACAGATTTCTCTGAACCAGTCTTCTGATTTACCAAGTTGAGCATAACTGAACTTGATATAAACAAATGTAGACTTAGTATTAGAATTCATTATATCCATAATCTGTTGATATGATTTATCATACCAGAATTCAGAGAATGGGACTGCATCTTCTTTCATTTGGTATGCAAAGATACCTTCAGTGGATGTTAAGAACCCTGGTGTTGTAGTGAATAGGATACCATATGGTGCACCATTTGCTCTAGCATTATCTGCAGCTCTCTTGAATGCAGGAACTGTGTTAAGATAAATGATTTCATTATATGGTGCAAATCCCCATTCGTCACCCCAGAGTAATGGAATAGATTTACCACGTAATGTATTTTGTGCAGCTGTCTTATTACGAGCAGAAGCTACAGTGATAATCTTATTTCTATTAACGGCATGCTCAAGTCTCAAAACTGTATCAGAAACTTTAGCATTCTTACCATCACGAGAGAATGTTTGATCCATACGTAAATATGGAGGTAAACACTCACGTAAGTTTTTAAGAGTTTGTAAGTTATCTTTGGAACCATCTAATGCTTTATGCATGAATGCAATAGTAGAGTTAGATGTACCAAAGTTAAATAAGTGTAAATATCTAACGTCTGCTGATAGTGTTTTACCATGCTGACGAGGGAGCTCTAAGAATATATTCATATTATAAATAGAGCAGAAGAATAATGCCATATTACCACGGTGTAGCTCTAATGGAATACCTTTACCACTACCACCTTGGTCTGGCACACGTACTACTTCACGAGCAAAGTACCAGAAGTTTACCATACATTCGGCTAATACTTTACCTTTGTAGTATGCACTTAAATTTGGATCATGTGGATCTATACCAGCAAGATCTGGATCTAGAAGTGCCAGCATGAATTTATTATTCTTTATCCCAATGGCTTTTAAATACTGATGCATCTTTATGAAGCTAGTATTTCGAGTAGACATTTGATAATAGATCTTCATAAATACCTCTAGAATAATATATTATAAACGTGATATAGTGATATAAGATTTATAGTAAGGAGGTTATATCATGCTATTCACAATTAAAGAAATTAAGAAATTGGAATCACAATTCCGACCAACGTTAGTGATATACTATTTAGTATTATTACTTACGATGGTAATCATTATTGGATCTGTTATAGATCCACACTTTATGGTAAGATGGTCATACTGGTTAACAATGAATGCTACTCAGAATATCAATACTGCAACTACAGTAATGGTATTAGGTAATCTTGCTAAACTAGTGACCATATTCTTACTTGGAAATTATGCTCAATACCTACATAGATTCATTCATGTACGAATCTATGGTAAAAAAAGAAAAGCATAGTAGAATATCTCCCATAGGATTCAAAGATCCTATGGGAGCTATATGTGTCTTATTTTTTTTCTTTTGTTGCTTTTTTAGCTTCAGAAACTTTTTCTTCAGCGTTTTCAACGATTTCTTCTTCTTTTGCAGGAGCAACTGCAGCTTTAGCTTCTTCTTTAGCTTTATCTTCAGCAGCTTTCTTAGCAGCTTCTTCTTCAGCTTTGCGTAAAGCTTCTTCTTTAGCCTTTGCTTCTGCTTCTTTACGAGCTGCTTTAGCTTTTGCTTCAGCTTCTTTACGTGCAGCTTCTGCTTCTTCTTCAGAAATAGAAGGAAGAACTTCTGTATTGTAGTTAGTGAAGTCTAATACTACTGTATCGCCAGTAGGAAGGATTTCACGTACTGTAGCTTGTTGAGAAATGCAATCAGCAATTTCTTCTACAGTTAATAATTCACGATAGATACCACGTACAAATTTGTTACGTAAACGAATTGGACGACGGCATTCAACATTAACAAGTTTAGTCTTCAAAGTGCTCATCATATGCCTCCTGAATAGAAACGATTAATTCATCATCGATAAGATCATAAGCTTCTTTAAGCTCAACGTTATCTTCGATTTCTTCAGCAAGATCTTTGCTATCATTTTCATGAGTGCGATCGATATCAGAAAGCAATTCAATTTCAGCTGCATCATCTTCATCGTCAGCTTCAATATCAATTTCTTCATCTTCTAACTCAGCTACGGAATCGATATCAGTGTTATCATCGTCATCATCTAATTCGATTTCATCCATAGCATCAACGACGTTATCGATTGTATTATCCATATCGTTATCAGTAGCTGTGGAATCAGCAACAACATCTTCTACAGTAGAAGCTGCATCATCAAGCTCTTGATGGATAGTTTTATCATCTGCCATTATTAAATCCTCCTTAAAAATATTAATCTATAGCAGAATCGATGTAATCATCGTTATCATCTGCTAGATCATCTAAATCATCATCGGATAATGTAGATAATGCAATATCTTCATCATCCATAATTTCATCATCATCGTCACCATTTTCAATGGCATCAATGATATCTCTTTTAGCAATTAAAGAATCTAAGAAAGCGTTTTCATCGACCATTACGTCAAATGCATCTTTCTCGTCAATTTGCTCTTTAAAATATTGATCGAGTTCACTGTTCATTGCAGTACCTCCATTAAGATTACTGATATGTTAACGTGATACATTTTTTAATATTGTTTGAACTTGACGTTCTAGGATATAAATAATCACAGGAACGTAGTAAAATATATCATGTTGGGGGATAGTATAGTTAAAGTCTTCTAGAGTTTTTATTAAGAACTCTTCATATCTATTCATCTTATCTGTATTATCATTAAAGTAATCAATGACAATATTCTTGAAATAGTTTAGATCATCAGTTTCATACCGTTCATTATCTCTAATACGCATAACGGTATCATCATCATATGAAGGTACTTGCCAATAATCACCCATTTTATATTCATGGAAGATATAGTAGTACTTCTCTAAGCTATAATATAATAGAGATGTCTTATCTTCTACCATCATACCATAACAAGATGGATTACATATAGTACCAATATCTTTTCTTTCTAATGAGTGGAAGAAAGATTTAGAATAATCTAATGCAAATGTAGCTCTAGGAGTTAGTTGATGAGCTACGTGTAGATAATCTAAGTCGCCAGAATTCATAATATCATGGCGCTTAATGAATTCAATCATATAGCTATCATAGAAGTTATGATCATCATAAGAAAAAATAAAAGTCTGAGTTTTATTACTATAGAAGAGACTTCTATAGTAAGCAATCATATCTTGACAGATGTTTTCTAGTTTACTTATATATGCATAATCATCATCTTTGATTACTAGAGATAGATTTGTACCAATATTGGTTGTATCCATTGTGTATGATTCAACAACTAGAGAATCAATATCAGTGTTATCACCATCATGGGAACTTAGACGATAAGAGATCTTATACATATTAGCCCCAGTAGGTAATGTATCTAATGATACACTTGTAACTTTGAAGAGGTATTCTTCATTAGTATGATTAATGATAAAATAGTCTTGAGGATATGGTTTAAATGCATTAGGTAAAACATATGCATCACCTTCAATTGTATCAGATTCAAGACCAAAATCACCAGCATCCATTTGGACTTGAATTCTATCAAGACCAAAGATAACTGTATCTTTAATTTTATTATATCTTAATGGAGAATCTCCATCAGTATAGCTATAAGCTAAGTTTGTAGACTCATCTAATGTACTTTTGCTAGTATTAATATTGTAATAAGTACATGTAGTAGGAGCCTTGTCTGTAAAAGTATAGAATGTATTATCAAGCCGTTTAGTTTGAGACTCTAGTATAGAGTTTATCGTGGCTGTATATGTAGTGTCAAGGAATTTACCCATAGTCGACCTCCTTTATTAATGTGATGTTTAAGACAAAAAAATAAAGCGGTATGGACTTTTAAGCCCATACCACTATATTATTTGAATACAGAAGTCTTGTATCTTATCTATAGATACACCATAATCTTTATCAGCTTTGTTTACATGAGCAAAGACTCTAGATCCTCTAAAGAATGCTATATTATTCTTTATAAAGTATTCTATTTGTCTCTTAGCTATTTCACCAGCTGAATCATTATCAAAGTATAGATGAATATCCATATACATTATACCCTTAGATAGGATATACTTTAATATAGCTGAGTATTTATTGCCAGCTGCTGCAAAGTATATACCTGTAGATCTATTGGTAATATTATTGTATATAGATATGATATCAAATTGACCTTCTGCTATATGTACTTGTATTCTATCAGATGTATATGGGATAGAAGATGGTATACAGAAAGCTTTATTATAAATATCTCTATCATCTAGTTTACAGATTAGATATCTGTATTTACTATCGACTTCTCTAATACAACGCATAGATAACGATGTATTGTTAACCGAGAGGAATCCTACATAGTCCCTTTGAATTCTTTCAAAATCAGATTCTGTAGCTCCCAGATACCTCATGATCTGGCGTTTAAAAAAAGAGAAATCGAAGATAATCTTCATATTCATCATCTCAGATACTGATAAGTTAGTACCGAGACGACTATTGATATAATTAACCTTATCAGGATATATATCATAGTTTACCTCAAATGCATCATATGCCACTTGAGGTTCTCGAATATGATTAGAAGAGTATGAATTACCTCTACTCTGTCTCATCTCTTTATTATGAATATCAATAGCTTGGATAAGTTCCTCATCTCTAATATCTAAGAGATTAAGGAAAGTCCTATTGACTAATCCGCCTGCTTCGCATTTAAAGCAGTTAAACATGTAAGGCTTATCTTTCGATAAGCCTATATACATGTGTTTCTTACCAGCTGAAGAAGTATGTCCGCAATATGGACATCGTAAGACTAATTCCTTTTTACCAGCAGCAAACTGGCTATTAGGAATTAGTGCTTTTAGTTTGCTGCCGATATCCATTATTTTTCTTCGTCTTTCTTATATTTATTTTTTGCTTCAATAATTTGAGCAACACCAGTACATACCGCTGCAGTTACTACTGCTACACCGCCTAAGATAGCGGCTACAGATGTACCTGTTTCTTTACTCATTTCAAACGCTGCTTTACTTGCTGCACTTACGAATTCTCTAATCATTTTAATATCCTCCTAATTTCTTCCACATGCTTCTTCAATTTTTGCTCTCAATAGTTCATTGATATCATCTTCTATTTGCACTTTAGGTTGACCTTTAGCTTTTTCTAATAAAGCTTCTGCTGCTAGAATTGTACCATATGCTGCAAGTACCGAAGTAGCAGCTTTACCAGTTGTCTCAATTACATCACAGATGCCATCCCAATCTTCTTTTGTTAATGCATCAATAATATCAAATATCATAGTCGTTATCCTCCATTAATACGTTGTTAAATTAATTTTCAAAAAGTACTTCTAAAGTAATTTCTTGGATTCTTTTACGCAATCCTTCCTCAGAAGTTTGTTTATATAACCATTGTAATGCCGGAATTAGTCTAGCAGTATTACCATTAGCCAACTCTAATACTTCTTTAGCAGTAGCTTTCTTAAACCCAATAGCAAAGCCAATAGATTCATAATTTAAAGTAGATGTATCAGGTGATGGAATTATATGTCGTTTTGGTTCACCAATTTCGATTTCCATAGATTTAGATTCTACTGGAACCAATTTTTCTAACTTAACTGCTTTCCAGT
>ERZ773057.454-NODE-454-length-17610-cov-9.461065_pt1 | contig 17610 bp, 13 predicted proteins | sample MGYA00580629_ERZ773057 | MGnify/ENA primary metagenome ERZ773057 (study PRJEB29015, sample SAMEA2738143) | human oral metagenome | biome: human oral; feature: human-associated habitat; material: saliva | place: China | collected 2163 ...
TGATCGATGTCAGAAATGTCTTTCTGCCGCTTCTTTAAGACTTTAGGCTCAAACGTGGACTTGCGGTCCTGCGGGACGTCGATTCGCATAGAGCCGTAGCTGGAGTTGACAGTCTTTTCCTTGTAGCCGTTACAGTAGTCATCCATCTCGGCTTCCATCATCTCCTTGATGGTACCGCCGAGCAGGTCTTTGAGAGCATCATGGATATCCTCGGCAGTCTCAATGTCGTATTCCTGTAGGAGTTGCTGGATGATCTGGCGTTTGCCTTCGGTCATCACGACTTTGTGGACGGGTTTCTTTTCTCTTTTTGCCATAGTAAAGGCCTCCTGTGATTAATGTATTTCACAGGAGGCCCTGAAGGTATTTCTTATTCCGTTTTTACAGAAAAACTTTCATACTCTCGAAGATTCGGACAAATAATACAATTGAGCGTCTGAATCGTGAGATTCGGCGCAGAACTCGTGTTGTGGGCACATTTCCGGATGGAAACTCAGCGTTAATGCTGGTTTGTGTTCGGCTTCGTTATGTTGCGGGAACACAGTGGGGGAATAAGAAATATATGAATATGATGCACCTGGAGGTGAATGAAGAAAATACCTCCGTTGCAGGCTGACTTCATTTGATCAGCGGAAGCAAACTAATTTGCGCATAAATCTTGACGGTACCATTCCATCAGCCGATTTGCCTGAAACACCCTCGACTGCCTGCAGTACATCCGGCAGCTCAAGGGCAAGAACATCCCAGTTTATTTTAATAAAACAACTTCTATATGGCAGAAACCCCTGAAACTGCGGCAAATCCGGCATTCTCAGAGGCTCCATGGTGTTTACTTGGTGTTTAAATTTATGTGCCAATATAAAACGAAGCTTCACGTTATGATCTATTAGCTACATCGCATGGAATTCTTACTGCTTTATATCCAATTTATACTCATTATTGAGAGATTTCAAGTATATAGTGTCACATATACATCCATTCAACCTTCTATGGCTAATTATTCGCTGTTCAATGACAACTCCGTCATCATTTTCTATCTCGCAGTTATAAAACCTAAAATTTACTATCTCAAGAATAATATTCACGCTAAAGTAATTATGGCGAATGCACAGGAATCCAAGAGTCAAGAAGAAAATTAAAAACAATAATACCTGATCCCATCGCGTAAAGTCAAAGGCAAACAACGGAAGAATATATGACAGCAAATATTCGGCTGTTATTGATTTATCCTCTTGCGCATTTTTCAGGCAATATGATGCTGTCCCCTCCTTCCCGCATAGGCACAGAGATTTCATAAGCACAATAACAGAGAGCAATCCCAAAATCAATATGCACCCAATGCTCAATTTTTCTGTCCATAGATTGCCAGAATTTTCTATACAGCTCTTAATATCTATAAAAAGAATAGAGAACCACAGAGGCGCAAATGAGGTGTAGTATAAGCTAAGCAAAAATACTTTTGACATTATATTTTCTCCTCAAAATCACACCCACTTTTTCGAACCTGCAACTTCCATAGGGTTATCATCAAATGGGTCAACCATCCCTCTATCGCAGAGAAGTTTAACAAGTTTTTCTGATGCACCGGGCTTTGAGGTATCAAACTTATCGCCATCCATAGGAATATTAAATTTTTGAGCCATTTTCTTGCGGCTGTCAACACTTTTCAGCTTTTGAAGATGGCTATCATTAAATGAGACAAATTTTCGTGGATTGTGACCGCTTCCTGCAATATTGCTAAATGCAGAAAAATCCGTAATAATATCATATTGCTCGATGTCGGATAGCTTATCGGAACAGATCGCTTTATACGCCCGTTCCATATTAAACAAGTTTTCTCCAGCAAGCGTCAGCATATACACAGTTTCATCAATTATTATCACATCAATTAATGTACGAAGAGAAATCACCTTGTCAGATATTTCTTTGAACGTCCCCTTTGCGTGTAAATATTTATGTTGCAAAGTAGTCACGGGAGTTTGCATGGATATCAGCTTCACAGACTTTTCTTCCTTGTCAAGCATGATAACGCCCTTCAATAGATATGCCTGTGCATCGAATTTCAACGGATCAATCTCTGTGTCAGGAGTAGCAATTGCATTAATCAAAGCATTATATTCAGTAGCAATTAATTCGCTTTTTCCGGACAACCTATAGATAGTCTTATCAATCGTAGAACCATCATATTCGGTAATTCCGTTCACAAAAGCGTTCATAACGGCTTTCTTTCCACTAATATACCGCTGAGATACTTCCTCCACAAAAGCAGTAAGTGTTCCATCCGGAGAAAGTGTAACTTCCCTTCCAAAATATGACGTACCGTTCCGTTTGGAATTTTTTATCTGTAACAACTGCAGAGACCATGCTGTACAAGTTCCCGTTGCGTCGAATATGGCTTTGATTTTCTCAAGTGACATTAGCTATCCTCCCTTGTGACAAACAAAATCAAAATATACTTATTGCAGCGCCTCCTCAATCGCCACCCAGTGTTCATCTGACATATCCTTTGCAAATACAGTGTTATTGAGGTAGAGCCGATTATCCTTATCCCGGACGAAGCCCCAATGCAGTCCCTTTTCCTCGGCATACGCCTTAAATGCATTAAATTTATTCTCTATCTGCGTGTCGATGTTTTTAGTGACCGATGAACGGATCGGTTTCTCCGATATCGGAAGAATCGAGGATAACATATTCAACTTGATCCGAAAGGGTTTCTCCTATATCAAGGATCATATCAACTGGCGCGTCGAAGCGGGCAGCGGGACATCCCGAATTGAAGTACCCGAAATTCCCGTTGAAGCCATCCGGGAAATCATTGTAAACTCCTTTACAGATGCCGATTACCGGGGCATCAGCGAAAATGAAATCGATGGCCGATTGTAAAATCAGGTTGAACAGGTAAATTGAAAAGTCCATAAAACTTTTCTTTGGTAGAATGTATGTGCTCAATCATCATTCACAAGGAGAAGACCCTATGGACCAAGTACATTCTACAACTGAACACAGGAAGGGTAAATATCTTTCATTTGAAGAACGTGTTGTCATTCAAACTCGTCTCAAAGATGGATGAACACCCAACAGGATCGCCGGAGAGTTAGGTTGCGCGCCAAACACCGTTCGTAACGAGATCAAACGCGGTACCGTCACTCTTTATAGGGGCAACATCTTCCGTTACAAGGCAAAAGTCGGGCAGGCCGCCTACGAGAAGAATCGTGAAGCGTGTTGCCGTCACTATGATCTTCTTGAAAAGAGCGCTTTCATCTCTTATGTAGAAGAGCACTTCTTTGAAGACGAATGGTCGCTGGATGTCTGTGCCCACCGCGCTCTGAAGGATGGAACGTTCACCAGAGAGCAGATCGTCTGCACGAAAACGCTTTACGGCTACGCAGCTCTTGGGCTTCTGAACAACAGAAACATTGATCTTCCGGAAAAGCTGCATCGCTCACCCAAAACAGCACGAGTTCGCGAAAACAAGCGAGTTCTGGGCAGAAGCATCGAGGAACGGCCAGCCAGCATCGAAGATCGTACGGAGTTCGGACACTGGGAGGTGGACCTGGTCATCGGGTCAAAAAGCGGTAACGATGACGCACTACTTACTATGATCGAACGGAAGACCCGCGAATACTGGATGATCCGCATACCGGGCCGCGATCCGAACGGAGTCATGGAAGCGCTTCGGGAGGTCAGATCACAGTACGACGAACACTGGGATGATGTCTTCAAGACAATCACCACGGACAACGGCTCCGAGTTCTCACTGTTGTCTGGACTGGAGGACCTGATTCGCAGATTCATCCCCAAGGGTTGCAGGATTGACAGCTTCACGGACGAGCAGATCTGCCAGATCAAAGTCTGGTGCAATAGCCTTCCGAGGAAGATACTCGGTTACAGTACCCCGTATGAGCTCTTTGAGGACGAAGTGGACAGGATATACACCGTGCTCGCATAGCATTCGGCAGCACAGGCTGACTGTCCGCTCGCCCTGTGCTTATGAACACATAAGAGGAATGTAACCATTCCTCAGGATAACCATCCTGTGTGCTTAGTACTTATTCAACTGTCAATGTTCAACTTGTTATTGCAATTTGCAATCCGACCATTTTTTGAAAATGTCACAGCATATGCTCTATTTTTGCAAAATTCCTGCAAAAATAGAGAGCATGGGCTGTGATGAGACGAGCAAAATTCCGTGTTCACTCACATGGAAATTCTCTCGCCACACTGCTGCGGCAGGGACGGCAATGCGTCAAGGATACATTGAATGCAAAAGTTAGCATAGCAAAAGGCAACCAATTTTTATATTTGGTCATCTTTATTGTGGATTATAGCGTCATCTTCTTTTTTATGACAGCTCGAACTATATTAAAGCACAATTTTTTTTACTTTAGAAAACATAACACCTGCAATGGCTGTGACAATAACTGTTCCGGCTATACCGAAAGCCGAGCGCCACGAAACGTCAGCAAATTGCGTTTTGAAAATCTCTATGACTACTATAAAAATAAGATATGGACTCCCAGCAAATATAATTGTGAAAATCCACCCCCAAAGAGAAACCTTTTTATTGAAATTGTCCTCTTGCCGTTTTCTTTCATTTTCTTCCATAGATGATATACGAGCTTTTAATGCCTCTATTTCATCTGAAGAACTCCGTTCAAGAGTCTCTAATCTCTTTTGAGTTTGCCCATGTGCGACAACCTCATCTTTGTATTTCTTTTGCGCCTTTTCTTGAATATCCTCGTACACTTCCAAATATGTGTTGGAATTAAAGCGAGCATAATCACCCTTGGTAATATCCATTAGAGAATCAAGCACAACTTTGTGAGTACGCAGGAATAAGAACTTCTTTTCATCTATGGCGTCTGCATTTCGTGCTTCATCCAACGACTGAATATACTTATCAAGCAATACTTTATCCGGTTTCAGAAAAGCATAGCAGTCGGCAAGCAGTATTTTCTTTTGATACTCCAACATCTGCATCGGACTATCCAACCAAAGTACAGCGCCAAATAAATCTGCGGATATGCAAGCAGGAATATGCCCAGACTGTTGACTTCGGTTACTTTCATATTTTTTGCAAACATTTGCAATAGCATTATTGGAGGTCAGCATGATATGCTTAGCATTTTGTAATCTGGTCGCAGTTTGCCCTTGGCGTTCACGATAAATCATTATAATGGACCGTACATCAATCCGAATACTGTCTTGTTTTTCTTGTGACAATTCATAGCCGTGATCAGTATACCTGGTTTTAACCATATCAAATAGGCAAGTTTCATCTTCTTGAAACTTATCCTGATAAACATCATAACTGGTCCCTTTTACAGTTATGCCTAATTCGTTTAGTTTTGTTTCAATATTTTCGCAAAACTCCGAGATCTCAGTTTCATCCATTTGAGAGTCATGGAAGAAACGGGCGGCGTTATTAGCCTTTCTCAAATCATACGAAGTATTTGTCGCCCATACAGCAGCTCTTGTAATAATACTATCTACTTCTTGAAAATTATGATCTAAGACATGGATGTTACACTTCGCTTTTATCATGTCAGCGATGAGTTGTTTATAGGACTCCGTTCTGGAAACATCGTCCATCCCAAGCAAAGAAAAAACAATAGGGGAATCCAAATATATATGCAAGTTAGAATAGTCCGTTACTGTTTCTCCCATGTAAAACAGTGCTTGTTTGGTAATATTACTTGCTGAGAGAGCAGCAACAAAAGAATATAGCTCTGTTTGAGATTCGCCCTGCTCTTTGACAAAGCTATACCACGCATATTCAAAAGGAGTTAACCCGTCTTTTTCATCGACTTTCTCGCCAGACAAGATTTTTTCATCAGAATCATCAATAATGTCTAAAATAAACTCATTTACATCAATCGAAGAAATAGCTATTTCCTTTGTTTGGCAATATGCAGTGAATTCACGAATCAAATTCTCCCAAAGAGAATCAAATTCTGTTTTACTAAAGCGATACTTGGATAGTTCGCTTATAACAACGCTATATTTACCATGGTCTTCAATAAAACTACCGTTATGCACGCCAACCCCCAAAACTTGACGAATAAATGGCAGTGGTAGTTCTATTGTATAGCGTTCCTTAAATTTTGCTGCAATAACGCCGTCTTCTACTTCCTTCAGGTGTTCCTCAAAAATAACATTTGCCATGAAGGAAAAATATGTATCAAGGATATTATTCCCTAAATATCCGGCTTTATATGCAGCATACAGTTTGGTTATATTGGCCATCTCTTTTTTTACCTCATTTCAGCCGCTCACACAGCGGCAGCAATTCTTCGATTTTTGCAACGATGCGTTTTTGCTCAGCAAGGGTCGGGAGTGGGATAAGCAAGGAATCCCATAAACCTCTATTAATAATTGGAGTAGCGGTGCCACCGGCTCGCTCTTTCATACTTGTTGTGAAGTATGCAGATTGCATAACCGTAAAAAGGTATTCACTTACACAGGCAATCGGCGAAACAACATTAACTTGTTGGTTGAAAGCGACTTCTCGATCTGTAATAGCTGCCTTGCCAATTGATCCTCCAATGCAAACTTGCAGAATTGAGTTTGCAGGAGTGACTCGTCCAACCGCCTGTCCTTTTTCAGATAAACCTTGGTTATCGTAATTCACATTTCCGTTTTTAATATCGCCGGGACCGAGAAAGGGAATGTGACTTCCGAAATACTCTGGATGAGATTTTGAAGGCGTATTTCCGGTTTGTGTAATTCCGATTGCACCCAACCTTACCCACTTCCAACTTTCTGGAATGTCAAATGGAATTTCATCGTCTGTAATCTCTGACAAAGGCTTTTCCTTTTTGATTTTCTTTTCCGCAATGAGCCGTTGCTTCTCCACCTGAATCTGCTGATACAGCTCCTCACCGGTTCCTTCCTCGGCACTTTGCTCCACCAGCTTGCCCTGAATGGCATACTGGAGAATGGACTTCTTCATATCCTCCGGGAACTTGGCGTTAAACTGCTCCAGCTTTTCATAGGAAGCTGCATAGCGGTGAACCAAAGGAAGGAGTTCCTCAATCTTAGCAACGATGCGCTTTTGTTCGGCAAGAGGTGGAAGAGGCATAAGCGAATTCACTATTTTTTCTTTCGAAATATTAGGCTGCGCCCCACCTTCTGCCATTCCAATATAAGACCGACGCATAGACATCAAGAAATAAAACAAATACTTGTTATGTATTCCTTCGTATGGAATGCAAGCGCAGCATGCTTGGTTGGTTGTAGCCAAAATATCCAATATGCCAAGCTTGCCTATCGTTGCCCCATACATTGCCATAAGTACAGAACCCACTGGATTTAACCGTACAGAAGTTTTTTCTAAAGCTAAATCTGTTATAAATTCCGGAATTTCTTTTATAAAGCCATCATTTAAGTCGCCGGTTTTCAACCATGGGATAGTGCCGCCATAATATGCCGGGTTTGTCCTCGAAGGTGTAGCTCCTGAACTCCACGAACCAATATTTCCAACCTTAACCCACTTCCAACTTTCTGGAATATCAAAAGGAACCACATCATCGGCGATTTTTGCCAATAGTTTTTCCTTTTTAATTTTCTTTTCCTTAATCAACCTTTGCTTTTCAGCCTGTATGCGTTGATATAGTTCCTCGGCAGTTCCTTCTTCTGTTCGTTGCTCAACGAGTTTTCCTTGAATGGCATATTGCAGAATACTGGCCTTTAACTGTTCAGGTGTCATTCAGTCACACCTCCCGGTAGCAATGCTTCAAGATCAGCAAGAACCTTGTCAATCTCAGCATTGAGTGTGGTTCTTCTTTCCTGATACTCTCGGATGGTATCAAGAGGGGCAAGGATCTCTTCTTCCTCATGGGGATAGCCGCACAGATCGATGTTGCAGCCTTGTTCGTTCAGCAGATACTCGGCGGTAAACTTCTGCGCCTTAAAGTTTTCGCCGTCCGGAATTTCCTTTCGGTCATTCCACCAGGCAATGCAATCGTCAAAATGTTTCAGTTCCATGGGCTTCGTCTTGGAGAAGTGCTTTCTGTCAGACGGAATATCCACCCGGTAAAACCATGTTTCTGTGGTCGGCTTTCTGTTGTCAAAAAACAGCAGATTGGTGGTAATCGAAGTATAAGGGCTGAACACAGACCCCGGCAACCGGATAACGGTGTGCAGGTTAAACTGGGAAATCAGCTTCTTCTTGATGTTCACCTTGGCGTTGTCTAGCCCGAACAGGAAGCCATCCGGCACCACAACAGCAGCCCTGCCGTTCTTCTTCAAGCGGTACATGATGACCGATATGAAAAGGTCTGCGGTCTCAGAGCTTGCCAGGTCATCAGGGAAGAAGCCCTGAATGGACTTGTCCTCATGCCCGCCGTAGGGCGGATTCATCAGAATTACATCAAACTTGTCCTCGTCCGTGTAGTCCAGCAGATTGTGTTTCAGCGAGTTCATGTGGTAAATGTTCGGAACCTCAATGTCATGCAGCAGCATATTGGTCACGCACAGCAGATAAGGAAAGGGCTTTTTCTCAATTCCGTAAATGCTGTCATCCAGCTGCTTCTGGGCGGTGGTGTCCGTTACCTGCTTGGAAAGCTGCCCCAGCCAGGAAGTAATGAAGCCGCCGGTGCCGCAGGCAAAGTCCGCCATCTTTTCGCCCAGCTGCGGCTTTATCATCAGTGCCATAAACTCGGTGACGGCTCTCGGCGTATAAAACTCACCGGAAGAACCGGCGGATTGCAGCTCCCGCAGAATTTCTTCATAGACAAAACCAAAGGCATGGCTTTCCTTCACATCGTCAAACTCGATCTCGTCAATAACATCAATGACCTGACGAAGATAAACGCCATCTTTCATATAATTGTTGGCGTCCTCGAAGGTGGACTTGACAATGGCTTTCTTGATGGGCGTGTCGGGCGTTACCTTGATTCCCTCATAGAGAACCGCATCGCCGTCTTTCACATCATTGCCTTTCAGCACTAAGAACAGAATGTTGTTGACGAAGTCCAGTAGCTTGTCCCCGGTCATGGCATGACCGTTCTCATCAGTCTTCGCCCAATTTCTCCATCTGAGATCTTCAGGAATGATGGATTCGTAATCGTCCTCGTTCAGTTCCCAATCATCTTCTTTTGCGTCGTAGACTTTCAGAAAGAGCATCCATACCATCTGCTCGATTCTCTGGGCATCACCGTTGATACCTGCATCCATGCGCATAATATCTCTAATTCGTTTTATAAATCCTGACTGCATCGCCATAATTATCCTACCTCTACTTCGTTATAAATACTTTCTTCAAGCTCTCTAATGGCTGCTTCATACTGTGCCTTCCCACCGAACAGCTTGACAATTTTTGCGGGCTTACCATAATTGGCAAAATCCGCAAGGGAGAGAACCTTAATATCCTCAACCTCCATAATACCTTGGTTCATGTACTTATCGAGCAGTATGCCGAGAACTGCTTGCGCATCGGCAGAATACTTGCTGAAAAAGTCCTTTTTCCTTACATTGTTGGCTCTCTCTTTCCGGGTTAGCGGCTTTGTGCCGTATGCTACATAGCAGATAAAGTCGAAGTCGTCCACTTCTTCCATGCCCTGGTCTGCTTTTAGTGCTTTTAGGTCGATGCCCATAGCCATAAAGGATTGCTCAATGGTTTTCTTCTTGTCGGATGATTTCCACTTGCGGATAAAGTCGGACGAAGAAGCGTATTCGCCTTTGATATTGGTTCTTGTATAGTCGATAATATCTTCCTGTCTCAGCAGCTTGCCGTTGGCATCATAGACCGAAACAGTTTTATTGATAATCTTTACTCGGCAGCCGTCCTTATCGACAATCGGGGTTTCTACGGGGTCAACAGGAGGTTCTTTTCCTCCGCCACCTTGTCCACCACCGCCACCTTTCGGCTTGTTGCCACCATGCTGGAAGCCCTCGTCCTGTTCGACGGGACCGTCCCAATCGGGGTCGGTAAATAGGCGTGTCACATTTCTAAAGTCCATCACGATGAAGTGTGTCTTGCCTTCTTTTTCTCTAATACGGGTTCCTCGCCCAATAATCTGCTTGAATATGGTCATGCTTTCAACAGTCTTGTCAAGAACAATCAGCTTTGTCATTTTGCAGTCCGCTCCGGTGGAGAGAAGCTCCGAAGTCGTTGCGATAACAGGATACGGGCTGGACACAGAGATGAAATAATCAAGTTTGGATTTTCCATACACATCCGAACCAGTGATTCTTACGCAGTAATCGGGGTTCTCCTTAACCATATCAGAGTTATAGTTGATTAGGGCAATCCTCATGCGTTCTGCATGGTCTTCGGAAGCACAGAACACAATGGTCTTTTGCATCCTGTCTGTGCTTTTCAGATACTCCGTAATCTCCCTTGCAACCTCGTCAATGCGGTCTTGGAGAATAATGGTGTAATCATAGTCCCGATTATTGTAAATCCGGTCTTCAATGATATTGCCGAAAATATCGGTCTGCCCTTGATAGGGTCTCCATCCGTCCCCGATGTTGGTGGTGATATTGATGACCTTGAACGGAGCAAGAAAACCGTCCTCAATGCCCTGTTTCAAGCTGTAAATATAAACCGGCTCTCCGAAGTAGTCGATATTGGATACCTTTTCGCTCTCCTTCGGGGTGGCAGTCATTCCAATCTGGGTTGCGGAAGAAAAATACTCCAAAACCTTACGCCAGTTGCTGTCCTCCTTGGCGCTGCCACGGTGACACTCGTCCACAATAATGAGGTCGAAATATTCCGCCGGTATCTGCCGGAAATGTTCTTCGTCATTCTGACCTACCATCTGATGGTAGAGGGCGAAGTTCACCTCATGGGACGCAATATTGCTCAGGCACTCCTTGTCGGAAAAGTCCACCTTGTAGATGGTCTTTTCAAGGGGAGCAAAGTCCTGCAAAATACTTTGGTCAACCAAAATATTGCGGTCTGCCAGATATAAGATCCTCTTTTTCAGGTCAGAACGAAGCAGACGATAGACAATCTGAAAAGCTGTATAGGTTTTGCCGGTTCCAGTAGCCATAACAAGCAGTAATCTCTGTTGCCCTCTTGCGATTGCTTCCACCGTTCTGTTCACAGCGTTTCGCTGATAGTATCTTGGCGGATAGGTACTTTGAGAGGAATAGTAGGGCTGGGCTACAATTTTCTTTTCCTGCTCGGAAATGCCCTTGCCGCCATTCAGCTCCGCATAATAGCGTGCAATCAGCTCATCCTGTGTCGGGAATCTTTCCAAGTCAATCTGCTGTTCCTGTCCAGTTAGAAAATCATGCTCATAGAAAGCATCTCCATTTGACGAATATGCAAACGGCAAGTCCATCATCTGAGCATATGTCATCGCTTGCTGTAATCCATGAGATACAGAATGGTTGTTATCCTTTGCTTCCACAACGGCAATTGGCTTGCCATCGTTTAAATACAGCAAATAATCGGCAAACTTGGGCTTGCTACGAGCCACGAGATTGCCTCTGATGTTGATGCGACCATCTGTGATTCTGGTCTCCATCGTGATATGACCTTTCCAACCTCTCTGAATGACCGGAGTTATGAAGTTTAATTTGATGTCTTCTTCGGACATCCGTTTTTTGCCCAATATCGCCATAGCAAAACCTCCCAATTCATTCTTTGTGTTGGCTATTCTCTGATGGTTTCAAGAATATCCTCTATCCGGCAGTCCATGACTTCGCAGATACGAAGCAAAACATCTGTGGTAATGTTGTCCCCCTTGCCGAGTTTTGCAAGAGAAGCAGAACTAATACCTGCTTTTTCCTTCAAATCGCTTTTTTTCATCTCTTTATCTATAAGCATCTTCCAGAGCTTATTGTAACTGATACGCACCATCGGAAGCCCTCCCAGTTAATTTCGTGATTTTTATTATATTATAATGCAAGTCCGCAAACCTCTCCACTTGTTTAGAGGATTATATATTCATAAATGCAGATTTAATTTCGCGTTCGCAAATCTAATATCTGTTCTTTTGCCATCGGTTAGGCGGTGATAGACTAAATCAAATAGAGACAATCGAAATTGTGTTCTGTTTTCCTGATAGCAAAAGAAGCGGCCATCGACTATTGAATTATCGGTGGCCGCTTCTACAGATTCTGTTAATCGTTTAGCTAATACTCCAGAATTCCTTAGATCATACCCAAATACTTCAGCGCATCTGTAATCGCCGCTTCCTTTTCCGGCGGGCATTTCGGCTGTCTGGTATTCTCAGACTCCGGTTTATTATAGTTTTCCCGCTCGATAATGCCATACTTCTGTTTGACCTGGGCGATATAAAGGCGGCTGACCTTCAAACCGGTATGTTCCAGCACATACGCCTTAATCTCCTCGTAGGTCGCTTTGCTCTCCGGCGATGTCAAATCCAGCTCGTCCAGATTCAACTACACCTCGATCTGCTGCTTGGTATTGAGTTTGGACAAAAGACATACAGTCTCCAAGTGCTCCGTCAACGGAAAATTATCAATCGGCACAATGCGCTCACAGTGGTAATTCCAACGCTTTAAGAGTTGCAAATCCCGCGCAAGGGTCTCAGGATTACAGGAGACATAGACGATGCGCTTCGGCTTCACCTTGCAGGCGCTCTCAAGGAAGCGCTCGGTGCTGCCGCTTCGCGGCGGGTCCATAATCACTACATCGAGCTTCTCGCCGCTCTCCGCGACGCGCAGCAGAAAATCGCTCGCATCGTCCGCGAAAAAGCGTATGTTCTCGATGCCGTTTCGCTTCGCATTTGCGATTGCGTCCCGAACGGCCGCCTTGTTGAGTTCCACGCCGATTACCTGTCCCGCGCTGCGGGAGGCCGCCATGCCTATGGTGCCCACACCGCAGTAGGCATCGAGCACCGTGTCGTTTGCGGTCAAATTCGCAAACGAAAGCGCGGTCTCGTAGAGCTTCTCGGTCATCTTCGCATTCACCTGATAGAAGGAGGCCGGCGAGAGGCGGAACGTAAGCCCCAGGAGTTCATCTTCAATGTAACCCTTGCCGTAGAGTACCTTATCGCGCTCGCCGAGTATCATGCTGGTCTTCTGCGGGTTGATGTTCTGGATGACGGTCGTAATCTCCGGACACTGCTTTCTGAGGGCGGTGACAAAGTTCTTGCTGCCCGGGAATATGGGCGTACCGGTCACAATCACCACCATGATTTGACCGGTCGCCTCGGAAGTGCGAACCAGAACATGGCGGAGCGTCCCGATTCTAAGATCCTCGTCATAGGCCTTCAGGCGGAAGGAAACCGCCAAATCGCGGATGATGTGAATGATGCGATCCGCCGTTCGGTTCTGGATGCGGCAGTGGTCAATCGGAACAACCCTGTGGCTGTCCCGCTCGTACACGCCGACCACGAGCTTCTTATTCTGAAAACCGAAGCTCGCCGTCACCTTGTTCCGGTAGTGCAGCGGCTCGGGTGCCGCCACAATGGGCTCGACCTTACAGAACTTGCCGAGCAGTTTCTCTGCTTCTCTCTGCTTTTTACGAAGCTGTTCCGCATAGGGCAGGGCGCTGTAAGAACAGCCGCCGCAGCGCTTCTCATGGGGACAGCGCGCTGTCTCGGAGACAGCGCGAAGCGGCGCAGCTGATTTCGCTGCGCCGCTTTTTTTCAAAAGCGCCTTCTTTTCGGGATTACTGTGCCGCTCAGTGCTTTTTCTCGCGGCGGATTTTTCTTGTCTCATGAATGAGCCATTCTCTCTCTTCTTCCGGAAGCAGCGGCGCAATGGTCTTGCGGACGCGCTTCTGATACTTGTTAAAGCGGCGGATATCGTCCTTCGACATGACACTGAGATCCAGAGCGTCCGGATCGAGCGGTGCCCAGGTCAGGTTCTCGAAGCGGTTAAAGCCCTCGTGCTCCGGATCCTTCACGCAAATCAACATGTTCTCGATGCGGATGCCGTAACCGCCGTCAACATAGACGCCCGGCTCGTCACTCGTCACCATACCCGGCTCAAAAGCGACCTCTCTTCTGTAGTCCGGATGCACCCACGGGCGCACCGAGACCGGAAGCTCGTGGACATTGTTCACGAAGCCGACGCCGTGACCGGTGCCGTGGCCAAAGTCTCTGCCGTATCTCCACATGGTCTGACGCGCATAGGTGTCGAGGTTCGGCGCGGTCGCATAGTACGGGAATACCGCAAACATCAGATTCAGCATGCCGACCACCGCGAGCGTATAGTCGCGGCTCTGCTCCGGCGTGATATCGCCGAGCGCAATGGTTCTCGTGACATCCGTCGTGCCGTCCAGATAGTGTGCGCCGGAGTCCACGAGGAACAGTCCCTCGGGCTTCACAACCGAACTCTGCTCCTTGGAGGGCATATAGTGTGCCATTGCCGCATTGGCCTGATAAGCCGGAATGGTCGGGAAGCTGAGCTCAATGTACTTCGGATCCGCTGCGCGGAACGAATCCAGCTTCTCGCCGAGATCGTATTCCGTATAGTTGTCCGCCTTGCCCTCTTTGACGGTCTTCTTCAGCCAATAGAGGAACTTGGTGAGGTGCACACCGTCGCGGACGTGGCAGTCGCGGAAGCCCTGCAGCTCGGTCTCGTTCTTGACAATCTTCATCAGAGAAATCGGGCTCAGCGCATCGACAATCGTATTCTTATCGACAACCGCATTGTAGACCGCATAGTTCAAATCGCGAAGATCGGTCAGGACGCGCTCGTCCTTCAGCTTTCCGACCTCAGCGAGGAAATCGTCATAGGAACCGGTCTTGATACCCTGGTCCGCGAGATACTTCTTCGCCTCCTCCGTGAGTGCGTTCTCCTGGCAGAAGAGCTTTGCGGAGCGCGGCTTCACCATCAGATAGGACAGAAAGACCGGGTTGCAGGCAATGTCGGAGCCATGCAGGTTCGTGACCCAGGAAATCTCATCCAGTCTGCCGGTCAGGAAGACTGTGCTGTCGAGCTTCTTCATAGCCTCCTGCACACGGTCAATCTTGCTCTTCGCCTCTTCGCCGGTGTACTTCAGCTCATGCACCCAAATCGGCTCATGGCTTCTCTCCGGGCGATCCTTCCAGATATCGTCGACGAGGTCAAGGTCGGTGATCAGCTTGCCTTTCTTCTTCTCAACGAGTTCCTTCAACTCCTTGCCGGTCTTAGTTCCGAGCAGCGGCGCATAAAAAGCGAGCGTGCCGCCCTCCGGGAACTTCTCTTCGAGATAAGCGGTAATCGACGGGGTGCCCGGGACGCCCGCTTTCATGAGGCCGACGCCGCTGTCTTTCAATTCTATTTCCGCCTGCACAAAGAATCTGCTGTCGGTCCAGATGTATGCTTCTTTCTCCAGAACAACCAAGGTGCAGGAATCTCCGGTAAAACCGCTGATTTCACGCACGCTCTGATCGCGGGCACTGATGTCCTCACTGCCGTGTGCATCGGAATACGGCTGATAATAGACCGTGACTCCACGCTTCTTCATCGCCTCGCGAAATTGTTTCAGTTCTTCTCTCATATCGGCCTCCTTGTTTTTTTCCCGGGCACTCACACCAGCTGAAAGTGCTTACAGGCATTCCAAATACCGTCTTCGTCAATCGGGCTTGTGACATAGTCCGCAATGGCCTTCAGCTCCTCCTTCGCATTGCCCATCGCAATGCCGACACCGGCCTCTTCGAGCATCTCGCTGTCGTTAAAGGAGTCGCCGAACGCATAGACATCGCGCATTTCCAAGCCGTAATACGCGCAGAGTTTCTTTAATCCCTCTGCCTTGCTGATGCCTTTTTCAATGATGTCCGCGCCGTAGTTCACGGAGAACATGCGAAGCTGTAAAGTCGGGAATGCCCGCTCCATGGCTCTCGCCTCTTCTTCCGTGCCGATAAAGTTGACCGTGCGTATCTTTTTGTCGAGGAGCGCCCACGCGTCCTTGAACTGCCGACCGCACTGCCCCCAGCGCTTCATCTCTGCCTCGCGGATGCGCTCGGGGTTTATGTAGTAGTCCTCATCTTCTATGGTGACACCGAAACCGATTCCGGTCTCCTCTGCGTAGTCCAGCATACGCCGAAGGAGCGCGCGGTCAATGAAGTGCTCAAAGAGCACTTTGCCGTCGGCAACCACCTTTGCGCCGTTCTGCTCCACGCGGGCGTCCGCATTGACCAGATCCAGAAACGGGCGAGAGTAATGCGTTGACATATCTCTACCTGTCGCAAGCACTACGAGCTGCCCTCGCTCCCGCAGTTCCCGCAGCGCTCTCCTTGCGCTCGCGGGAATCTCCAGCGCCTTGTGGTCATAGAGTGTCTTGTCAAAATCAAAGGCTACCATCTTTTTCATAGAAAAAAATCCTTTATCGCGCTGACACATGTGCAATTATACCATGTGTTCCCGCAAAAATACAGAGATGCGCCCGCGAACTTAGTTATCGCAAATAAAAATAACCGCGCGGACATTGCGACTTGTAACAAAAAAACAGGAGATTCGGGAATCTCCTGTTTGATTCAACTCGGGGCGACAGGATTTGAACCTGCGACCTCACGGCCCCCAGCCGTGCGCTCTAGCCAAACTGAGCCACGCCCCGCAACACGCATTTTATTATAGCAGAGCGAGCTCAGAAAGCAAGTTGTTTTTGTTACGGGCGAAGCACCTGATAATCCGGAACATCGTAGTACCCGGCCGGATCCGCGTCTTTGCCAAACCACACAAAGGCGTAATTGCCGTCGATGCCGACGCCCATGGTCTTTAAATCGGACCAAGCGCCCTGAGTTGTCATGACGGCGTTGTGACCTTCCGAGTGCTGCCAGAGATCCAGAGCCACCTCGGGGGTAAGAAGTCCGCTGGACCAGGCCGAATTCTCAAAGCCGTTGCCCTGATAGGAAGTCAGCTCCCTCGGCTTACTCCACATGGCGGACGCATACAGGTGGTCGCCGGTGTAAACCACAGGTGTCCAGTTGCCGTGCGAAGACCAGCTGTGCAGATTTCCCTGCACACCTCTCGCATCGACCTGATCTTTCGGGTTGTAAGCATTGGCATCCACCACATGCGTTCTCGCAACCGTGGTCAGCGATTTCGAGAACGATAATTTCTGCAAGCCTAGGCTCTCGCGGTAGGCATTGATATCGTAGTAGAGCTTCGCCTCTTTCTCGGTAAGTCCCTGCGCCCGGAGAGCTGCAATGACTCTCGTCTCTTCGCTTTCGGTCTGTGCCGCCGCAGCTGTATTTGCAGCGTTCTGACCGGCCGTGTTTACACTCACCGTCGTATTCGAAGCATTACCGCTTTCCTGTCCCTGCGTCGATGCCGTCACCGTCGTGCCTGTCGTACTTCCGCCGCCAAAACCGCTGCCCGAGCCGCCGCCGGAACCGCCGCGTCTTCTGCCGCCGCTTCTGCTTCCGCCGCCACCGCCGCTTCTGCCGGTGCTTCGGTTACCCCCGCTGCCGACCCGCCGGACAGGCTCTGCCTCTACAACCGGCACCGGGTGGCGAAGACCCTCGACCCATTTGCCGCTCGCATCCACATAGTAGCCGTCCGGCGTCCAGGTGCCTGCAAGCATTGCGCCGTCGGCGCCGACATAGTAGTTGCCGATCCAGCGGCTTTCCGCCATATAGCCGATGGCATCAAAATAGTACCACTTGCCGTTGATGAGACGCCACGCATCGGTCGGATAGGCGCCGTTTGCCTCCTCATACCACCAGCCGCGGTCGTTTCGCTTCCACTGCGCGCCGTCGGCGA
>ERZ773057.456-NODE-456-length-17581-cov-33.714881_pt1 | contig 17581 bp, 8 predicted proteins | sample MGYA00580629_ERZ773057 | MGnify/ENA primary metagenome ERZ773057 (study PRJEB29015, sample SAMEA2738143) | human oral metagenome | biome: human oral; feature: human-associated habitat; material: saliva | place: China | collected 2163 ...
CCTCCAAACAGCATCACCACTACACGAAAATTGCTTACACCCTATGACACCGCCGATTATCGTATGACCAACCGCGCGAATATAGGCTATTAATGCCAGATATGAAGTCATTTCGGAAATTGTCATTACGGTCCGATATGTTCCCAAATGGTTGTGTGTCTCCGGTGTTCCACGCGTAGGTGAGTGTGTCGAGGAGGTATTCTGCGGCGAGTTCTGCTCCTCTTTCTGTGTTTTGTTTGGCTTCTTCGGGTAGTTCTGGTTTGGTGTAGGTGGATGCTGCGTGTTCGGCGGGGCGTACGAGGATGCCGTCTGGGCCGATTTGGTAGCCGCCCGACATCGCGGCCTCGCCCGAGGCCGTGGCCGAGGCACTGGGTGTGGGGTTGATGGGCGGGGTGGTGGTGGCTGCGACGGTGGGTCTTTCGCCCCATGCTGGCCACCAGCCGTTGGTGACGCCGTTGGTGTAGAGGGCGTACAAGCCTGCGATGATGAGCAGGGTGATGGAGGTGCGGATGCCCCAGTCCACGATGTCGGCGTCCATCCACGCCCGCACACGAGCCTTCACTCCCTTGGGACGCCGCGCTTTGACCTCAGCGCGGTAGTCCGCCCACCGCCGACGCAGCGTGTACTTACGCGGTGCCGTTTCGCGCCGGAATTGTTCCTCGTCTTCGTCGGTGACGGGACGCTCAGACAACGGCGGAACCATCATGATGCATCTTCCTCTCTCGTGGTTTCCGGCCTAGTGGCCTTGTTTTTCTTCCCAGGTGTCGGTGTTGTTGATAACCAAGTGAGACAACGGAAACTCACCGGTCGTTTCGGTGGTGGTGACCAGGCCGTTGATGGTCTGGGTGTCTCCGGTGAAGGGGTTCGTGAGTGTGCCGCTCCAGGTGGTGGTGAGGGTGATTTCTCGGTTTTCGTGGGGGTAGGGGCCATCGAGCATGGAGCGCCAGCCTTGTGGGGGCGTGTAGTAGTGGCGGATGAGACGCGGGTCATTGTTCGGGTCAATGCCCTTCTCCCACGCCAGGCCCGGGGAGGTGGTGATCGTGTTGGGGGTCCCATCGCCCCAGGAATACTCATAGTTCGTCGCCGTCAGCGTGATCGTAATATCGCGTTCCAACAGATTGATCACGTGGGTCTGGGTAGGGTTCGTGACCGAAACGATCGTGGGGACGAACCGGTTCGTGTACGACACACCGTCGGGCCGCTTACGCAAACCCGCCCCATCAGCATGGATTGTAGTAGCGGCGTAGTAGAGGATTTCCTTGGTGGTGGGTAGAGTCGGCTCCGAACTCAATTTTGTATTGAAGGAGAAATAGAGACATGCGATCGCTTTTCTATTCCCATCTGGCATCGTATAGGTGCGCATTATGCCGTCGCAGACTTGCCCTGTGCCAGCAGCGCGAGCATCAGATGACGCACTCACCTCCGCCGTCTCACGCGCCCTGCCATCATTTGCAGTCTCCGTTGGATCGACGTTATCCCCCGAGGAGGATTCCTGTTCTCTCCGCCACGCCGCGGCACCAACAGAGTTTCCCGAGCCGACGGCGCAGAATGCCTGACGGCCCTCCTTTGCAAACGCACACGAAGAGTCAGATTGAGAATTGTCTGCGACAGCTGGCGCGATTGCCAGTGCGAATACACATACTACACAAGCGTACAACGAAAATCCGGTACTACTATTCACTATCTGCCTCCGTGCTTCCTTGGGTGGCAACCCAGCGCTCATCTTTCCAGGTCATGAAAAGAGTAATGCGAGAACTGTATTCATAGTCCTTGTTAATAATTCTCTGACCTGCGCATGTGATGCCATCATTAGAAACGACCTGGAATGATACTCCGATCGTGTTGGGCTGAGCGTTCCATTTCGGGTCTGTTACGGGTGCGACCGAGACGACCCGTGTTATTGTTAACTGGTTACCGTATGTCCAGCCATTTGAGTACAGAGCTTCGATAGCGTTAGTGAACGACTCTGCGAAATGAGAAGAAGAATCTGACATATCGATGAATGGTTGCGTGTCGCCGGTGTTCCATGCGTAAATCTCAAGGGCGAGGTAGTGCTCGGCGGCGAGTTCTGCTCCTCTTTCTGTGTTTTGTTTGGCTTCTTCTGGTAGTTCGGGTTTGGTGTAGGTGGATGCTGCGTGTTCGGCGGGGCGTACGAGGACGCCGTCTGGGCCGATCTGGTATCCGCCCGACATCGCCGCCTCGGTGGAGGCCGTGGCCGAGGCACTGGGTGTGAAGTTGATGGGTGGGGTGGTGGCTGCGACGGTTGGCCTTTCGCCCCATGCTGGCCACCAGCCTTCGGCGACCCCGTTGATGTACACGGCGAAGACCGCGCCCGCGGCGAGGGCCACGTAGACCACGCGCATCCCCCAATAGAACGGCTCAACGTGCAGCCAGGCGCGGGCGCGGGCCCGGGCGCCCTTGGGGCGTCGCGCTTTGACCTCGGCGCGGTGGTTGGCCCACCTTTGGCGCAGGGTGTACTTGCGCGGCGCCGACTCGCGGCGGAATTGCTCCTCGTCTTCGTCGGTGACGGGGCGTTCGGATAGGGGTGGAACCATCATGGCCTCTCAACCTCCACAACGAGGTGTCCTCTGGCGCACCACCATCGTCGGCAGTGTGCCCTGTTATCACGCAAGAGTACGTGCGGAGACAACGCATAACAATAAGAATACGTTGTAACTACAGTCGGACATTCTCCCACCTCACCCGCACGAACGTGCACCCACCCCCACAACCGAACCCCCACCTCGTCAAACAACACCAACAACGCCTCGGAGCAAACGAAGCCGCGGAGCGACGGAACAATGAGTTTGAGCTGAGGCGGAAGCGGTGGTTCACAACAACCGAATCGTGTCCGCGTGTTGATCCCGCGTGGGGGCGTGTAGGTGGCGGCGTTTCCAAGTGGGGGCGTGTAGGTGGCGGCGTTTCCAAGTGGGGGCGTGTAGGTGGCGGCGTTTCCAAGTGGGGGCGTGTAGGTGGCGGCGTGTAGGTGGCGGCGTCTCCGGGTGAGAACATTTCCGCGTGAGGGCGTGCCCGCGAGGGCAGTATGGTGTGCTGTTGAATTGAGTGTGCCTGTGTTCGATTCGTGGATGATCGAAGCGGATCTACTGATGGGGTGGCGCGCAGGGCGCCCCTGTGGATGCGAGCGCATCAAGCCCTCCCCAGGCACCCCAAGCTCGCACCGATCCGCCAAGTGCCTCCAGTGCCCGGCGGTCTGCAGTGTTCTGCCCGGGCGCGCCTTGGAATGGGTCCTAGCGTCTGTCTGCTGCCACGAACCCCGCCTCCTGCTGTGTCAAACCCGGGAGCGTGGTTCCTTCGACGAGGCCGACGCTGCTCACGTTCGCGGGGGCGTCGCGCTGTCTGGTTTGTGGCTGCGCAAAACGTGGCCTGCAGAGGTAATCCGGCAGCGGGAGTTCTGTATTGTGGGCTGGGCGAGTCTTGAACGATCGTGCGCGAGCACTGTGATGGCAAGGGCACGTACTTCCTGGGCGACCGTATTCCCGGAACTCCGGTAGGCCTCGGCTTCGAACCCGACTGGCCTACGCCGCCCGCAGATGGGTTTCGTGCGTGGATGGGGTGGTGGCTGGGGTGCCGTGGTGGCGTGGGGTGAAGGTTGACGTCACTCCTCCAGGGGGCACTCCTTCGTGACTGTCGGTGCACTGCGCCCATTATTGACGAGGCCTCCTCGGGTTTGTTGGGGTGCTGCCTCGTCGTGCGGGTCTGAAGTCGCGTGTATTGACGAGGTCTCCTCGGGTTTGTTGGGGGAGACTTCGCGTGCGTTTGCTGGCGGGCGATGGTGTGGCATTCATGCAGATTAGTCAAGTGGATGATTCACGTAGCTGACATGATGGTCATAGTTTGCTTCATTTCGGTCTGACATGTAGTGCTTATGTGAGAATTGTGTAGTTAAGTGTTTAGCTTGTTATGCCTTGATGCTGCTTGTAATTAGTGGGATTGATGTTTAGAGTTGTCTGCGTTGTCAAATGTATGGATGATAGTTACTGCATGGACAAAGTTGTCCACGCGCAGGCACAAGTGAAAGTCGAGGAACCATGCGCCGCAACGTTGCACGCATAGGGGTCGTCGCAGCGATCGCCCTGTCCATGAGCGTCGCTACGATGACCGCCCCGTCCACCAGAGCTGAGGACGCCCCCAGTCTGGTCGCGCCCGCCCGATCCAGCGCGGGTCTCATGAATTACGCCATCAACCTCTCCCAGCTTTCCGATGAGAACGCGATGGCGCGCGTCATTGAACTCCTCCCCAGCGTCGGGGGAACACTCCTGACTCAGTACCCCGGATTGCACACCGTCTTCGCTCAGAGTGAGTCGGCCTCGTTCTCTCCGGACCTGGACGCGGTCCTGAGGGAGCACGGCATCGCGGTCCATTCGATCGGCCCGACCCGCGTGGCCGCGGTTCCCGAGTCCGAGCGGGCGACGGACCAAACTCCGCCGGCGGCCCCCGGCTCGGCGCCAGCAGCGGCGCCCACGGGCCTGACCGCGCCAGACCCGAACGTCCCTGATCCTTTCCCTACCACTAACTGGGGAGCCGAGGCCATGGATGCGCGGGGCGCCGCCGAGGTGGAGGTGCCGCGCGCGCCCGTCACCGTCGGCGTCATCGACACGGGTATCGACGCCGCGCAGCCCGACCTGGAGGGCCGGGTCGATACGTCCAGGTCCGTGTCCTGTGACGTCAACGGAATCCCCAACGTGGGCGAGGAGGCGCTGCGCTACAACGGTATTCACGGCACGCACATCGCTGGAATCATCGCCGCCAACCATAACGACATTGGTATCGATGGTATCGCGCCGGATGCGACTCTCGTGTCCATCAAGGCTGTCAATGATAAGGGGCGTTTGTACCCGGAGTACCTTGTGTGCGCCTACGACTGGGCCGTGAACCATGGCGTGGACATTGTCCACAATTCCTTCCAGATGGACCCGTGGCGGTTCTGGAAGTCTGACGACCCCGAGCAGGCCGCGGGCATGGAGGCCGCATTGCGCGCGATCTACACTGCGCAGGAGCGCGGGCTCACCGTGTTGTCGGGCGCTGGTGACGATGGCCTGGACCTCGAGGAGACGACCGTGGAAAGTTCGTCGCCCACGGACTCGACGCCGATCGAGAATCGCAACGTCGAGGGGGCCACGATGGTGCCCGCGATGGTCGGGGGCGTCGCCGTGGTGAGTGCGCTCGAGATGGTGGACCCGGACGCGGAGCCGCTCAGGGCGACCCTGAAGAGAACGGACACCTCCAACTACGGCTTCATGCACGTCGATTTTGCCGCGCCTGGACGGGACATCTACTCGACGTTCCCGAACCTGATGGTCCCCTCGAACTACGGGTATATGTCGGGGACGGCGGTTGCGGCCGCGCACGTGAGTGGCGTCGCCGCGCTCGTGAAGTCGACCCACCCCGCGCTGGTGGGCGAGCAGATCGCCGACCTGATGCGCAAGCAGGGGGCCTACGAGTACGGGAGGCTCGCGCGGCCGGCGGATAACAACGAGTATCGAGGCCGTGGTTTCCTGAGCGCGAGGAACGCGGTGGTCTACGATCAGGCGCAGCCGACGCTCGGCATGGTCGAGTACCGCGTGGGCGGGGGAGAGTGGACGAATCTGCGTGACGAGGTGGTTCCCGCCGGTCGCGTGAGCGTGCGCGTGTCGGCGCGCTCGCCCCTGAGCATGCTGAGTGTGGACGTCGCGGGCGTGGCGCAGGCGCATGCGCCCGGTGGCGGCGGCTACTTTGATGAGCCGACGACCGTGACGGTCGAGGACGTGGATCTCGCTTCCCTCATCCCCGAGGGCGAGGAGTACGTGACGGCCCGCGTTCAGGTCAGCGCGCTCGGCGTCAACGCGGACCGGCACGCTGACGATGACGTGAGTCGTTCCGTGTCGTTCACGGTCGCTCGTGACCCGGGCGCTGTGCCCACGCCGGAGCCGGAGCCCGACCCGGGGGAGGGCAGCGGTGTCGTCCCTGTCGATCCTGTGCCGCCGGGCATCATGTCCGTGCCTCGCACGAGCGCGCAGATGCCCCAGAACTATGCGGTGAACCTGGCCGCCGACGCGGATGACGCCACGTTCCAGCGCGCCCTGTACCAGGCCTCGTTGCTGGGCGGAATGGTGTTGGAGTCCTACCCGGCTTTGCACACGTTCTTCGTCCAGTCCTCGTCGGCTGCCTTCGCGATGGACCTGGGGTTCGCGCTGGCGGATTCGGGGATTTCCTTCCATTCGGTGGGGCCGACCCGTCAGGCTCCCGTCGTGGGCAACGAGGCTATCGTGTCCCAGGAGCTTGGGGCGCCCGCCTACCCGAGTGTTGAGGAGAAGCCGCCGGTGCCGGAGGGCCCCCACGTGGGCGGTGTTTACCCGACCCCGCCGGATGCGAAGGACTGGCACTTGCAGGCGGTGGGTGCCCTCGACGCGCAGGGCGTGGATGTCATGCGCGCGCCGGTGACGGTGGGCGTAATGGGTGATGGCGTGGATGACACGGTTGGGGACCTGTCGGGGAAGGTCGACCATTCCTTGTCCGTGTCCTGTAACTCTAACGGCATGCCGAATCGGGATCCTGAGGCGTGGCGCTCGGGTCGCGCGGAGGTCGGCACGCAGGCGGCCGGGGTCATTGCCGGCACGGGCGAGGCCAGCGGCGTGCCGGGCGTGAATCCGACGTTGAACGTCGCGGCGATCAACGTGGCGTCGGCGACCACCGGGCAGTATTACCCCGAGTATGTCGTGTGCGGTTTCGTGTGGGCGGCGGATCATGGGATTTCCGTGACGGCGAGCAACTACCTGGTCTCGCCGTGGAAGTACTGGATGCCGGGCGACCCGGAGCAGGCCGCGGGCCTGGAGGCTGTGCGCCGAGGCATCAACTACGCGGCGTCGAAGGACGTCATTAACGTGGTGGACGCCGGGGCCAGTGGCATCGATTTGGATAATCCGCCGAAGACGGATGCGTCCTCGCCGATTGACGCGTGGGCGCCGTTCCAGCGTGACACGCTCGGCGGCGTCATGGCTCCCGCGATGATGCCGAACGCGCTGGCCGTGTCGACGCTGCGCCTGGTGGACCAGGCCGACCCGGGCACGGGCGCGCTCGAGCACGCGTGGACGTCGAACTGGGGTATCACGAATGTTGCTTTCACGGCGCCCGGCGAGAACGTGTTCACGACGAGGCCTACCTGGCTGGGCGGCGAGGCCCGGGTCGCTCGGGACGCGTCGATGGCTGCCCCGGTGGCGGCGGGCACGATCGCGACGCTGCGGCAGGTGCACCCGGAGATGGACTCCGCCCAGATCGTGGAGCTGGCTCGCAAGCAGGCGGGTTCCGCGTCGAATTGGGGGCGGATGGCCGCTCCCGAGGGGGAGCGCGAGTATCGGGGCGCGGGCATGCCGAGCGTCTTGGATGCGGTGTTGAAGGATCAGGCGCGCCCCGTCGTGGGCGAGGTCGAGTACTCGGCGGACGGGTCGACGTGGGCGCCGCTGTCCGGGCAGAGCGTGTCCGGGCGCGTGTCCTTGCGCGTGGGCGTGACCGGGCCGGTGACGTCGGCTCGCCTGTTGGTGGGCGGCCACGAGGTGGCGACCGTGCAGGGGAACGGCGAGTTTTCGGGCTCGGGCGTGACGCTGCAGGCCGATGGCGTGGACGTGTCGCATCCGGTGGCGGGCGCGTCGCTGAGCGGCGAGACGACGGTGCGCGTTGAGGCTTTCGGGCGCAATAACGATGCGCGCGCCGACGACGACGCGAGCGCGGAGGTCACGGTGACGGTCGAGGGGTCCGGTTCTGGGGGCTCCTCGGTTGACGAGGCCGGGGCTGGGCGCTGGGTGTACGGCCGGGCCGGTAAGTGGTGGCGGTACACGGACGGGACGTTCCCGGTGAGCGTGCGCCTACGAATCGACGGGAAGGTCTACCGTTTCGACGCGCGCGGCTACGTGGTGACCGGCTGGTACCGCGAGGGCGACCAGTGGTCCTACTACGGGCGTGACGGCGCTCAGGCGCTGGGCTGGGCGAGGATTCGCGGCACCTGGTACTACTTCGATCCTTCGTCGGGAGCGATGCGCACGGGCTGGCTGACGGAGGGCGGATACACGTACTACCTGTCCCCGTCGGGAGCCATGGTCACGGGCCCGCGCTGGATCGACGGCAAGCGCTACGTGTTTGATCGCAACGGCCACCTGCTGACGTGAGCCGGTAGCCCGACGGATTCCGGCTGACGGATTCTGGCTGACGGATTCTGGCTGACGGTTTGCGGCTGGGACGAAACGGGGCCGCGCACGAGAGCTCGTGCGCGGCCCCTCGCGCGTGGGGGAGGGGTGCTGCCTTCGGTGGCAGTGGTGGCATAGAAGCCATGGTGCGACAAATGAATTTCGTATACGATATTCGCTATGAGTGATCGTCTTCTTCGCGGAGTTCCTGTGACTGATGAGCAGATTCAGGCGTGGGCTGATGAGGCTGAGCGCGGGTATGACCTGGCTGAGTTGCCGGCTCCGCGCCCGGGGCGTCCTCCGGTGGGGAAGGGGCCGGGCGTCGCTGTGACGGTGCGCCTGGATGAGCGGATGTTGAGGGCGTTGATGGAGCGCGCCGCCTTGGAGGGGATTGGTAGCCGTTCTGACGCGATTCGCGCGGCAGTGCGCGAGTGGACCCATGTCGCCTAGGCTTCACGCCAGCGCTCGAAAGCATTTCGGGCGCGACAGGCTCACCGACGAGGCCGTCCTGTACGCGTATGAGCACGCCCTGAACTCACGTCCCCTCGATGATGAGGACGATCCCAGGAGATGGCTCGTGGTGGGTATCGACCAGTCTGGACGTGTTCTTGAGATGGTCGTATTGGTTTTTGATGGTGGCGGCGAGCTGCTCATTCACGCCATGAAGGCTCGTCCGCAATTCCTTGACGAGCTGGCGTAGCTCTCTGGTAGCTGCGTGTCCTGGCTGTGGGCTGTTGCCGATGTGGGACGAGGCGCCGCTGGATGTGTCGGTCGTGACAACCTGGCTCTCCCCAGCGAAGGGGTTGGTGTCTACTCCACGTGAAGATCGCCTAGTGGCTAATCGTGCCCTGGGCTTTGGTAGAAGTATCCATGGAGGGCAGTGTGCCATACGCTTCCTCGTGCAGGGGTGCGTTGATCTGGCGATGCTTGTGCCCCTGGGCAAATCAGCAATCGCGCGGCGGCGAAGGACCTCATAACGGTCCAACAGGCGCTCCTCGGGGCTGCGCCTGACCGCGCGCAGCCCCGCCGGCTTCCTCGGCACGATAGATCCCGTCAGGGCCCGTGTGGCGAGCGATTCTCAAGACCAAGCATCCGACGACACCCCATGCCCCTCCTCCAAACAGCATCACCGCTACACGAAATTGCTTACACCCTATGACGCTGCCCTACCGCCCATTGACACCGCCCCTTAACATCTGTATCTAGAGTTTACACGAGTCTTAATGCACCTTTTGGTACTCGGTGCTTTCTGACGCTGCCAACAACATCGCCGTGAAGGGCAACGTCTTCTTGTCTTAATGCGCCGTTTGGCGCTCGGTGCTTTCTGACCCATTCCAGGTTGACTTCACGCCAGTGGAATATGAGCTGGTCTTAATGCGCCGTTTGGTGCTCGGTGCTTTCTGACGTTGCAAGCCTGCTGGCGCGATTTTCGCGAGGATTGTCTTAATGCACCTTTTGGCGCTCGGTGCTTTCTGATAAGAAACTCCAGAGCCTCGAAGAGAAGGTTTGTGACGTGTCTTAATGCACCTTTTGGCGCTCGGTGCTTTCTGACCTGAACGTCATGGACGCGGCGGAAGACGTTGCAGTGATGTCTTAATGCACGGCGGTGTCAATGGGTGGTAGCAATGAGTTCGTTGAATGCTTCTGTGGGGGTGCGGTAGCCGAGGGTGGCTCTGAGGCATTCAGCTTCTCGTCGGGAGTCTTAATGCACCTTTTGGCGCTCGGAGCTTTCTGACGCACCGGCTACCATACTGGTATGACGCGTTTCCTGTCCGTCTTAATGCACCGTTTGGCGCTCGGAGCTTTCTGACCGCTAAGGATGAGATGATTTTCCTTGACTTCATCCACAGTCTTAATGCACCTTTTGGCGCAGGTGCTTTCTGACGTGTACTCATGCCTCGCATATCGCAGATACAACCCAGTCTTAATGCACCTTTTGACGCTCGGTGCTTTCTGACAGGCTACGTATGGCGTTGTCGCACAAACACTACCGACAGTCTTAATGCACCGTTTGGCGCTCGGTGCTTTCTGACATTACAACTGTCGTGGGTGGTGTGCTCAGCCTGGCAGTCTTAATGCACCTTTTGGCGCTCGGTGCTTTCTGACTGTTAACAGGTTCCTCATTCAGGCGACCGACACGGTAGAGTCTTAATGCACCTTTTGGCGCTCGGTGCTTTCTGACAGCAAAAATGGCACGCACTTACAAGACCGATCCTTGGCGTCTTAATGCACCTTTTGGCGCTCGGTGCTTTCTGACTCGACACACTGCTGGAGCACTGGGATGAGAACGGCGAGGTCTTAATGCACCTTTTGGCGCTCGGTAACTTCCTGCGCTGAGACATCTAGAGCTCTGTTGACTGTGTCTGCTCGAAGACATCTGTGTGCCTCTCGCTACAGGCTGTCGATGGTTGTTTGAAATTGTCGCACGTAATTCCGGCGCTGATCTATCAATGTTTGAATGCAGATCGTTGATATTTCGCGGTTTCTGGTGTCTATCGGTGATGGACCTTAGGGGAATTACGTGCGATATTTTCGGGCGCTCGGTGCTTTCTGACAACTTGAACCCCATCGCGTCCGCGAGCGCGTCCTACCCGTCTTAATGCACCTTATGGCGCTCGGTGCTTTCTGACAACCGCCCGCCAATGAGAATAGCTCGTTGAGACATGTCTTAATGCACCTTTTGGCGCTCGGTGCTTTCTGACCCGCCTCGACAGACTACAGGAGAAGGTGGAGAAATGGGGTCTTAATGCACCTTTTGGCGCTCGGAGCCTTCTGATCCTGAGCCGTCTAAAGTTCTGTGACCGAGTCTGTACGCGGCTCTATGTGTAACTTCTGGTTAAGGGCGTGCATGGTTACTTGAAAATGTCGCACGTAATTCCCGGTCTGGTCTTTCAATGTTTGAAATCTGGTTGTTGATATTCCGCAGTTTCTGGCGTCTGTCGGTTATGGTCCGACGGGGAATTACGTGCGAAATTTTGGGCGCTCGGTGCTTTCTGACAGCACTCAAGCTGCCATCCGATAGCCCTCGGGAACCATACGTCTTAATACACCTTTTGGCGATCGGTGCTTTCTGATGCTGGTGCGAACTTTCTCCTGCACTCCACATGGGATGTGTCTTAATGTACCGTTTGGCGCTCGTTACTTTCTGCCCACCCATCGACGGCGTGGTTTCCTCCCAGGAGGTCGAGTCTTAATGCACCTTTTGGCGCTCGGCGCTTTCTGACGAGCTGGCTCACTGGGAGACTGAGCTCGTCATTCATCGTTCGTCTTAATGCACCTTCTGGCGCTCGGCGCTTTCTGACGAGAAGGACAACCAGGATAATCAGCTTGAAGTCACGTGTAAGTCCTAATACACCTTTTGGCGCTCGGTAACTTCCGGCGCTGAGACATCTAGAGCTCTGTTGACTGTGTCTGCTCGAAGATTTCTGTGTGCCTCTCGCTACAGGCTGTCGATGGTTGTTTGAAATTGTCGCACGTAATTCCGGCGCTGATCTATCAATGTTTGAATGCAGATCGTTGATATTTCGCGGTTTCTGGTGTCTATCGGTGATGGACCTTAGGGGAATTACGTGCGATATTTTCGGGCGCTCGGTGCTTTCTGACGGGCAGTCATGCGGGCGACGTGTTGACAGCCTCTCAGCGTCTTAATACACCTTATAGCGCTTGGTGCTTTCTGACCTCGATTTCAACCAGTACAAGTACCTCATGGAGACCCGGTCTTAATGCACCTACTGGCGCTCGGTGCTTTCTGACCGCTCTACAACTGCTACCAGCTGTTCGTGCAGCTCACCTCGTCTTAATGCACCTTATGGCGCTCGGTGCCTTCCGACCTAACTAATACACAGAAAGACATAACCATGACCATGCACTGGGTCTTAATGCACCTTTTGGTGCTCGGTGCTTTCTGACACGAAGACGGAACATTCACCGTTTCCGAAGCCTGGCGTCTTAATGCACCTTTTGGCGCTCGGTGCTTTCTGACACGGGAATCACCACAGACAAGGTGCGCCTCAACTACTGTCTTAATGCACCTATTGGCGCTCGGTGCTTTCTGACCGACCTCCCCCTGTTCGTGGGGTCCGCGCCCGCCAAGCCGTCTTAATGCACCTTTTGGCGCTCGGTGCTTTCTGACAGCATCTACGATGATGGCGGCAACTTCTGGAAGAATGTCTTAATGCACCTTTTGGCGCTCGGTGCTTTCTGACCCCCGAGGAATACGTAGTTATCGACTTCGATTTGAGAGGAGTCTTAATGCACCTTTTGGCGCTCGGTGCTTTCTGACGCCGGAAACAAGCTGTCGCTCAAGCCGCCCGCTCCTCTGTCTTAATGCACCTTTTGGCGCTCGGTGCTTTCTGACAGTCAGAGGAAGAGGAGCTGGAGTTCTTGAGGCTCTTTGTCTTAATGCACCTTTTGGCGCTCGGTGCTTTCTGACGGGGCAGAACTCGGTGACCATTCATGCCGAGGTGAACGGGTCTTAATGCACCTTTTGGCGCTCGGTGCTTTCTGACTCATCAACCAGGCCCTCAACAACCGATAGGACGGGACGAGTCTTAATGCACCTTTTGGCGCTCGGTGCTTTCTGACACAATGGCCATTCGGGACAAGCATGACAGGATTCGTTGCGGTCTTAATGCACCTTTTGGCGCTCGGTGCTTTCTGACTCGGCGACCAGGAGGGCGACTACCCGATCATTTGCGTCTTAATGCACCTTTTGGCGCTCGGTGCTTTCTGACACAGTTGATCATCCAACGTGAAATCGCTAATAACATCGCTGTCTTAATGCACCTTTTGGCGCTCGGTGCTTTCTGACGATCTACCCACGTGGAAGGACGCGCTGCGTCTCGCGAAGTCTTAATGCACCTTTTGGCGCTCGGTGCTTTCTGACAATTGCAACCTACGTCCCCTACTACTAAGCGGCCCCGGTCTTAATGCACCTTTTGGCGCTCGGTGCTTTCTGACCCTCGTCCAGTGCGGATCTCTACGATGCTGCTCATGGCGTCTTAATGCACCTTTTGGCGCTCGGTGCTTTCTGACGCAGCTCATCACCGAGCCTGTCCGAGGACTCATGAAGGGCGTCTTAATGCACCTTTTGGCGCTCGGTGCTTTCTGACACGTCGATCTGGGACGGCATCAAGACCTCGATCAACAAGTCTTAATGCACCTTTTGGCGCTCGGTGCTTTCTGACCAATGAAGGGTTTTTTCAAGACCGTTGAGGCCGACGTCTTAATGCACCTTTTGGCGCTCGGTGCTTTCTGACCGACAACGCACGCGCCTACGGGACCGGGGCAATGAACAGTCTTAATGCACCTTTTGGCGCTCGGTGCTTTCTGACCAAGAATCTCCCCCGGTACCGCTACTTCGTCGATTGGTCTTAATGCACCTTTTGGCGCTCGGTGCTTTCTGACACCGGCTGAGCCAGATTAGCGCGGGGTTCCTTTACGAGTCTTAATGCACCTTTTGGCGCTCGGTGCTTTCTGACACCACATCAACGCAATCAACACCCTGGTCAGACAACGCGTCTTAATGCACCTTTTGGCGCTCGGTGCTTTCTGACCACTATGCGCTAAATAGCACTAGCTATGCGCTGAGAGTCCGTCTTAATGCACCTTTTGGCGCTCGGTGCTTTCTGACTTGGCCACCGCCACGGCAAGAACCTCGACGCTTACGTGTCTTAATGCACCTTTTGGCGCTCGGTGCTTTCTGACATCATCTAATACGCGCCCGTAAACCCGTGCGATGGGGTCTTAATGCACCTTTTGGCGCTCGGTGCTTTCTGACTGCGGATGATTGATTGCGCGACTGACGAAGAGTGGGGTCTTAATGCACCTTTTGGCGCTCGGTGCTTTCTGACGTCTATCCCGACTTCTCTAAGATGTTCTCGTTTGTCGCCAGTCTTAATGCACCTTTTGGCGCTCGGTGCTTTCTGACTCGCGGTCGGCTGACAATGGAGGAAACGATGGATGTTAGTCTTAATGCACCTTTTGGCGCTCGGTGCTTTCTGACTGGCAAACTGCGCTTAAGAACGGCGCAACCGCCGACGAGAGTCTTAATGCACCTTTTGGCGCTCGGTGCTTTCTGACGGTCCCGGCCCCTCGGACTTCGCGACGCGACCTGATCTGGGTCTTAATGCACCTTTTGGCGCTCGGTGCTTTCTGACCTTAATGCCCGCTTCTCGTGTCATCGCTCGAATTAGTCTTAATGCACCTTTTGGCGCTCGGTGCTTTCTGACACGATAAGTGGTGGTTCATGTGTAACGATCAAGTTAAGGTCTTAATGCACCTTTTGGCGCTCGGTGCTTTCTGACACATTGTCTCCCGTTTCATTCCTAGCGACATCTTTGGCGGGTCTTAATGCACCTTTTGGCGCTCGGTGCTTTCTGACCTCATCGACGACTACTCGCCACACCGTGACCTCTGGGTCTTAATGCACCTTTTGGCGCTCGGTGCTTTCTGACCTCAACTGTTTTCGTGCGTTGCGCTCAGGATACAGGCGTCTTAATGCACCTTTTGGCGCTCGGTGCTTTCTGACGACGCTGATCGCGCAGTGGAAGGAAGCCGTTGAAGGTCTTAATGCACCTTTTGGCGCTCGGTGCTTTCTGACAGATACTGGTCCCTATGCCGGCAGAGCGTCACACCAGAGTCTTAATGCACCTTTTGGCGCTCGGTGCTTTCTGACCACGGTGTGGTTAAGGATGTGTTTGTAATCGATTTAGGGTCTTAATGCACCTTTTGGCGCTCGGTGCTTTCTGACCACGGTGTGGTTAAGGATGTGTTTGTAATCGATTTAGGGTCTTAATGCACCTTTTGGCGCTCGGTGCTTTCTGACAAATGGCAGGCGAATTGCTCTCGCCAGTTCTTGAGATTCGTCTTAATGCACCTTTTGGCGCTCGGTGCTTTCTGACGTTCGTCCGGGGTTTGATACACCACAGTCTGCTGCTCTGGTCTTAATGCACCTTTTGGCGCTCGGTGCTTTCTGACCAGTTGAAGCCGCCGTCGACGCTGCCCACGGTCAGGGTGTCTTAATGCACCTTTTGGCGCTCGGTGCTTTCTGACGAAGGTCAAATGCGAACCACTGATCAAACTCAGTCTTTGGAGTCTTAATGCACCTTTTGGCGCTCGGTGCTTTCTGACATACTTGACAAAACTATTCCTAGAGTGGAATCCTACAAGTCTTAATGCACCTTTTGGCGCTCGGTGCTTTCTGACGACCCCGAAGAAGCTGCCGTCGAAGTTGCCGTTAACCGGTCTTAATGCACCTTTTGGCGCTCGGTGCTTTCTGACACAAAAGGGGAACATAGCCATGTCGTGCAATTGCCAGTCTTAATGCACCTTTTGGCGCTCGGTGCTTTCTGACAGTCAAGCAAAGATGAAGCCCTAAAGAACAACCCGCCTGTCTTAATGCACCTTTTGGCGCTCGGTGCTTTCTGACATAGGCTGACCGATGTCATCGAGTAAGCACACGCTGGTGTCTTAATGCACCTTTTGGCGCTCGGTGCTTTCTGACTATTCAGGCTGTCGAGATGGCTGAGTCTGGCGAACGTGGAGTCTTAATGCACCTTTTGGCGCTCGGTGCTTTCTGACCTCAAATACCCAGAGCGTTTGGGCCATTAACCCACAGAAAGTCTTAATGCACCTTTTGGCGCTCGGTGCTTTCTGACGCATCGGCGCTGTAGAAGGTCTGAATGAGTATGATGTCAAGTCTTAATGCACCTTTTGGCGCTCGGTGCTTTCTGACCGCGCGTGAGATGGTTTCAGCACATATCGACATCGAGAGTCTTAATGCACCTTTTGGCGCTCGGTGCTTTCTGACACAATATCGCGCGACATTCCGTCAACGTCGGCGATTAGTCTTAATGCACCTTTTGGCGCTCGGTGCTTTCTGACTGCCCGGCGTGTCGCACCCCCTATGACCAGGGGAAACGTCGTGCCGGATCGCCAGTGGCCGAAAAAGCACCCATTCGACCAGCAAGCACGAAGCCAGAATACCAGACTTTTCGTTGCGACTGCTCGCATCGCCACGGACCGCTCAAAGGGCCGTTTGTGCCCCGGAAATCGCCTCACTCGTCGGCGTGTCGCTCATCCACAACGCTTGACACTTGTAGAGTAACCGCAAGGTTGTTGAGTGGAAGGACAGACAATGACGACACCCGCCACGGCCTCGTCCCTGAGAGAAGTGCTCACCCCCGAAGCCCTCACTCGCGCCAGACGCCGACTCCTCACAGCACACCCCGACCCCACCAGAGCGAACACTCCCACGCCAGGAAGCCTCACCGACGAACAACTCCTCGTCCTCGCCGCCCAGGACTGGGCGCCGCCACGCATCGCCGCACTTGACACGAACACTCTCGCGACGGCCGACCCCATCACCGGGGCGCTCCTGGCCGAATCGGTGCGAGAAGCCCTCGAACGCCGCCTCACCACGGAGCGCCCCCACGGTACCTACGACGACACGCGCACAGGACACGACGCCTTCAGTAGGGGAGTCGCCGACGACTACGACCACGGCAACCATCACCTCGCGCGAGCCACCATCCGCCCGGCCGACCCGGGCCTCGTGACCTGTGCGGGCCTTTCGGCACTGGACGTGCCCGACGCCGACGCGCCCATTATCGACGAACTCGCCCGGGCCTCGGACCCCAACCCGATCGCGAGCGTGCTCGCCGACGCCGCTCTGCTCGATCTTGACAGGTACGCCACCGGGCGAGGCCTACGCTACTCGCGCATCGGAACCACCCTCATGCTCGCGGCGCCAAACGAGCGGCGCCTGGCCGACGCCATCGACACCGTCGCCGCCGCGGCCATCAACACGGGCGCGCGCGTCACCGACGTGACGACCCAGCACATTGATGAGGAGAAAGCCCTCGCGAGCGTCGGCATCGACCCGTGGACCGCTAAGCCAAGCGACGAACCCACCGGCCAAGCCGATCGCATCCTCTACGTCGGCCGCGACGGCGCACGCGTCCACGTCAAAGCGGGCCGCGTCCTCGTCGACGCGCCCGGCTCGCTGCCCGCGACGTCCCTGCCCAAAAACAGCGTCACGCGCATCGTCCTGTCCGGGAACGTCGGCCTGTCCGCGGGCGCTCGCTCGTGGGCGATGCGCAGCGGCGTCGACGTCGTGTGCCTGTCGCGGCGCGGCTCGTACCAGGGCACCCTCATCGGCGCGAACAGGGGAGCGCACGCCAGCCGGCTTCTCGCGCAAGTGGCCCTCACCGGCGATCATGAGCGGCGCGTCCGCCTGGCCGCCAGCCTCATTGGCGCGAAAATCCGCGGCCAAATCCACGTTCTCACCCGCATCGCCCGACGCGACGAAACCGTGCACGTCGCCGACACGACCGCGCACATGCACGCCTGGCGGCGCTCCCTCGCGGGCGCGCGCACACTCGACGAAGTCATGGGCATCGAAG
>ERZ773057.457-NODE-457-length-17568-cov-7.683150_pt1 | contig 17568 bp, 16 predicted proteins | sample MGYA00580629_ERZ773057 | MGnify/ENA primary metagenome ERZ773057 (study PRJEB29015, sample SAMEA2738143) | human oral metagenome | biome: human oral; feature: human-associated habitat; material: saliva | place: China | collected 2163 ...
GTGGTAGAAAGAATGATACTGATGACTGTCATCAAAATAATAGTGATGACATACAACGGCCCAACGCCCAAAATTGGCAGATGACCCTTTTCCATATTTCTTATCCTCCAATAATTAAAAATTTTAGTTAGTTATATCTAACTAAAATTTTAGCACTTCCTGACAGTACATTTCAATATCAATTAAAAGTGTAGATATTATTTTTTACTTGAACCATCTTTATCCAAGGAATTCCAAACTTTATCTAATAGAGAATGGAACTATTTGCTTTCCTCTTCACTCAAGCTAGCCAGCAAGATAGATTTTGTTGATACCATTACTTTTCTAGCATTCGTGATTCCCGCATGTCCTTCTTCTGTAAGAGTAATCATCTTTTCACGTTTATCCTTAGAATCAATGCACAATATATCATGTGAGTTCTCTTTAATTATTTCATGCATTCATACTTTTATCTTTCAAAAAATATACAGCAGATATCGATAGTGCTACTTCAATCACCACAAGAATGATAAGTGGTACTAGTGTACTCTTTACTAACATAAGTATCGCAAGACTATCAATCAACATATGTGCAAGCACACATGGTATCGCTCCCTTGGAGAATTCCTTGATTGTACCAAGCATAAATGTATTTCCAAGTATCATCAGATAAAACAATAAATAATTTGTGGATCCTGCAGTAGTCCATGGCAACCTATAAATTGGTAGATGCCATACAAACCAAATGACAGATATCACAAACATTTTAAGAATGAAATTCTTACACTGAAGATGTTCTTGTAGATACCATCTCCAACCTACCTCTTCCAGTCCACCTTGAAACAATGTCCATGGAAAGTAAGCTATCACAGCACCCAGCGCCATACCAGTAAATTTTACATTCCCTAATAAAACGGGGACACCATAATAAACAACTGGCACTAGCAACACGAATAACCAAATAATAGAACGTTCTTCCCCACAGAAGACCTTCTCTAAAAACTGCCACAATCCATTCACTTCTTTTGACTGATACGTAAATATAAATGCCATAATCATCGGAATGAGATTCAATAGTATAAATAGAATACTAGCAGTCGAATTAGATTTCTCAGGAGCTATCGCATAGATAATACCACCTAAAACAAATGTACATACGACAGTGATTACAGCATATAGGAATGCTTTTTTATTATTAGAAATACTCTTGTCCATAGGATACCTCTTAACTTATAACTTCCACTATATGCATTATAGCACTGAACTACAGCGTTACCATATTGATATCTTATAGATTTTCTCCAAGTGAAAATAATCTTAGCCGATAGTTAGCAAAAGTATACATGCATGCATATTTATATCAATTAACATTATTATTTAATGCTATGACTTTTTATACTTTTTACGAATAAATGTATAAGTTATCATCATAAGTACTAATCCAACTGTAGCATCTACGAGTATAATATTTGCGCCTAAAATTATATTATGACACACAACAACAATTGTCCCTATCCAAAGCGGTAACGAGAAACAAAGCCACATGATTCCATTTGCTCGATTATATGCACGAACATCTGTAATCTCATCCTCAGATACAGTATCACCTGCCCAAAACCACATTGGTTTCTTTCTCCTCCAGGCATAAATCCCAATAGATGTAAATAAAAGACTAGTAGGAACCGCAAATATGAAGAATAATAGATTTTTCATACGTATCTTATCTCCTTTTCTCCATTATATATATTAAGCTAACAAAAAAGCCAACAAAAAACGTTATACACGTTTTGAGAGGTAATGGAGTATATAACGTTTTAATCATATTTAATTTTGTGATTCATCCGAATATAGTTGGAAGTCTAGTAGATCCAAACTACCTTTATGCAAAGACAATTCCCTTTGATACCAAATATCACTATTGAATTCGATACTTCCTTGAGATACACCAACAGATATCTACCATATCAATTAATAACGCTTCAATATTATATAAGTTGCGCCGATTTGAAAATAACTTAGTTTCGTGGTTTATGATAAATATATTGTCCATGCGCATTTGTCGCTTTACCATTTCCATAAAAAATGGCATGTTTAGGACATCGATGTAAACAGCCTAGACACATTGTACATTCCTCTTTAACCCAAACCGGTTTATTCTCTCTCATTTCAATGGCCGTTACTGGGCATTTTTTTGCACATAATGTACATCCAATACAAGCATCTGAAACAGATAGGTTTACATTCTTTCTAACTTTATTATCATAAATAGACTTTGAAATCTTGCCAATAAATCCAGGAGTAGTGAAGTCCATATATTTTCCCAGTATTTTTCTCTCTAGTTGTTTCTTTAGAATCTCAATTTCTTTTTCTGCATTAGTAATCATTTTATCTACACGATTAGAATTTGATAAATCAAAAATCACTGTCCATGTATCTGGCATACGAATATCAAATTTTGCATCTAAATTTAATCCAGTTCTCTTTAGCAGTCCAGCCATAATCGAAGAGGCAGCGCCAGTTGTAGTTCCAAAAGTCCCTACATAAAAAGTATATGGTCTATGTGTATAATGAATTTCTAGTTTTTCTAGAAATTCATATACAATGCTTGGTAATCCCCAATCATATGTCGGACTAAGAATACCAATTCTATCATCCTCTAAATCATATTTATATAAATTGTTCTTATACGCCTCTTCAATCGAAACTATCTGTTCATTTTCATGTTTTATTTCGTCTACCACATGTTTTGTATTTCCTGTCGCAGAAAAATATATTAACATTATAACCACTCCTCCTCTTGCTTCTTTATAAATGTTTTATGTTCACCACTTTGCAATAATTGATCGATATGGGCGATTAGTAGTTTTAATTTCCCTAAAGCATTATTATCTGTATTTAAACAGTAATAAATCTTTGTTCCTTCCTTTCTTGCCCTAACAAATCCGGCATCTTTCAGTATCTGCATATGATGTGAAACTGCAGGACGTGATAGTGCTGTCTTTTTTGCAATGTCTATTACTCTAAATCCATCACATTTTTCCATAATCATCACAGAAATAAGATATTGTCTTGTCTCATCACCAATTGCTGTAAATATTTTCTGACAATCTATAAATTCTGATTGCAATAATATAGATTCTTCTTTTGAGTTCATCGCTATTCACTCCTTCTGCTTATTTGTTTAAACAAACACATTATATCAACTCACTGTAATAATTATTTATCTGTAAAGAAAATGGAGACGGACATTTACATCTATCTCCACTTTTAATTAGATTGCATTCATATTTTTACTAATGAGGAATCATCAATCAATGCTGTTTCTTTTTATACTTTTTCATTTGATTTTCTGCGCTTTTGGTAGTCTTTGTCTATACGATTTTTCCAATCTGCACTTACATAACTGCATTTTCTTAAAACACCTATTGTTTCATTTAACACTTCGTAGTTTAACTCAGTACCTTCACTATCACAATTGAAATTAACTGCTCTGCTTTCATCAATACCCATATAACTTGCAACATTAACAGCATCAATATTGGCAGCTAAGAACATAAACTCCCAACCATACTTTTCTTTTTGATTCTCAATTAATTTCTTCACTTTTGGATATGTATATGTTCTACTTGCATTCTCCATACCATCCGTTGTAATAACAAATAGCGTATGTTCGGGAACATCTTCCTTGCGTGCATACTTATGAATATTACTGATATGATGGATTGCATTTCCAATTGCATCTAATAAAGCTGTACAGCCTCCAGTTACATAATCATTTTCTGTCATTAGATTGATGTCCTTTACATCTACACGATCATGAATTACTGTACTTTCATTTGCAAATAATACCGTTGAGATTAACGCATCTCCTTCAACCTTTTTCTGCTTTTCAATCATGGAGTTAAAACCACCAATTGTATCTTTTTCAAGTCCTTGCATCGAGTCACTACGGTCCAAAATAAATACCAGTTCTGTCAAATTCTTTTTCATACACTTACCTCCTAAGGTGTTTCCCTTTTGTATGGCTTAAGTGTATCTATATATTTAGATGTAATGGTCGCCTGCAAAGCGACATTTTTTATCCACCAATTAAACTTTGGTCAAACGCAAATAATGCTTCATTGATTTCATAGACATTATAATTACCCTGTTTCACAAAGTATTCGATAATCAAATCAAACTTACTAGAATGTGATAATGCAAACCCAGCCTTTGCAAGCATGTCTTGCATTTCCTCTAATGATAATTCTAATGCTAAAGCAAATGCTATCACTGTAGGTTTGGATGGTTTATATAATTTATCCGACCGAATCTTCGAAAAAAGTTTTCTATCGATGTTTGCTTTCTTATAACACTCAGCATCACTCATACCACTCTCATCAATTTTTCTTAATAACATTTCCGAAAAGCTTTCATCAATATCACTAAGCCAATCCAGTATAGATTTCTGTTCAGCAGAACTAAGTGGTACTGACCCTTCTCTTAAACATTCATTTTCAAACTCAACGAATCTAGCTTTTTGCAAAAATAAAGAATTAGAATGGTCATCTACATATTTGTCATCAATATATGATGCGATATCAGAATACAATTTATCCCCTATTTCATATGCTTTCCGATCAAATATCACAAGATATACCATCATCTCATGATCTAACAGAAACTTCCCAATCTGTTCAACGGCAACCCTTAATGCTTGTTCCTTCGGATAGCCATAGATTCCTGAAGAGATTAGCGGGAATGCTATAGATTTACAACCGTATTCTTTTGCAAGATTTAGAGAAGCTATATAACATGATTCAAGTAATTCTTTTTCATTATGACTTCCATCAATCCAACGTGGCCCTACCGTATGGATAACATACGTGCATGGTAATTGATACCCTTTGGTAATTTTAGCAGCACCTGTTTCACACCCATTTAGCAACTTACATTCCGCAAGTAATTCAGGTCCAGCAGCACGATGAATACAACCATCTACTCCACCTCCACCTAAAAGAGAATTGTTTGCAGCATTGACAATTGCATCAACCTTCATTTTTGTAATATCATTTCGAACAATTTGCAAAGGCATAAGAAACCTCCCTGTTAATAAAAACTTTTGTGCATATAAACTTTCTTATATTCTACTTCACTTCATATTATTTTGTATAAAACTTTACAAATATCATTTATCAGTGTACTTCTTTAAAATACGATATTCATTACATTCATAAAAAAGAGCCATGTATTTATAACATGACTCTGTTTACATCTATTTTTTACTTACTCTTCTTGAAGCATAGGAACCAATCTAAGCAGTATTGATCTTCTGATTGATTTTCCATACGTTCTCTAGCAGTACCACAACTTCCAGCTGTTGGAACAATTACATCATCACCTGGACGCCAGTCTGCAGGTGTAGCGCAATGATCTGAATCTGCTTTTTGAAGTGCGAGAATAATTCTCTTAATTTCATCAAAGTTTCTTCCAGTTGATAGTGGGTAGTATAAAATTGTACGAATCTTGCCGTTAGGGTCTACTACGAATACAGCACGAACTGCTTGTGTATTAGAAGCATTTGGCTGAATCATGCCATATTTGTTAGCAACTTCCATACGGATATCTTCAATCAGAGGGAAAGTAACATTCACATGCTTCATATCCTTCCATTCAAGTTCTTGGATTCTACGTAACCAAGCGATGTGTGCATAGAGTGAATCAACTGAAAGACCAACTAATTCAGTATTAATAGCCTTGAATTCATCAATCATTGAAGCAAATGTCATAAACTCTGTTGTACATACTGGTGTAAAGTCTGCTGGATGTGAAAATAGAATTACCCATTTTCCTTTGTAGTCTTCAGGGAAGTTAATCTCCCCTTGTGTTGTAATCGCCTTAAACGCAGGAGCATCTTCACCTATCAAAGGCATTCTTTCTCTAATTTCTTCCATATTCAAATTCTCCTTTCATCTATTTTTGAACATGTATCTTTGATTAATGATATTATCTGCTATAATTTATATAAATCATTGTATTATTTGCCATAAAAATAGGAGAAAATTCTATGGATACGATTATTTTTCAAAATGAGAGTTTACCCGTACAGGTAGAACTTGAAAACGTAGCTTTGCGTGAAATGCATAGTGAAATACTTCATTTACACGATAATGTTGAAATTATTGTCATAAATAGTGGGACTGTAATATGTTCGGCAGGAGAAGATAACTTTGAACTTCGGGCAGGAGATGTTTGTCTGATTAACCATAAACAAATGCATAGAATCTGTGCAAATGGTGAGGCTAGATGTGCTTATAAAGTATTAAATGTTGGTGTTAGTCTTCTAATGCAAAATCCACTCATCTATCAAAAATATCTCAAACCTATGATAGAGGATAACTCTTTCTCACATATTAGTTTTGATGGAAATAGTGGTGCAGCAGCTAAGATTGCGGAATTAATTACAGATATTGAAGAACTCCAGCATACCTTACCGAGTGGTTATGAGTTACGATTAATCGCTCTACTACATCTTTTATTCCATGAAATATATCTGACATATGTTAACGAGCCTAAAAAGCCACCGATGGAAAATAACGCATTTATCCAACAAAAAATGATTGAATATATCTACAATCACTTTAACGAAGCAATTATTTTAGATGACATCGCTCATGCAGGTAATGTAAGTCGTAGCCAGTGTGCAAAGATCTTTAAGAAATACGCTCATCTATCCCCAATGAATTTCTTAAATAAACACCGCTTAGAAATCAGTCTTCATTTACTACGTTCTACCACAACTAGTGTTTCAGAAATAGCACAAAGTTGCGGTTTCTTTGATCAAAGTTATTTCAATAGACTATTCCTAAGAGAATATGGTTGTACACCACTTGCGTATAGAAAGAGTGGATGGAATAATCCATCCACTAATATCTTCTAAATATTTTAACTTTACCTACCTAATTTAACAACTCATATAGCTAATCTAATAATACGGTAGTAATTCTACTTTTTTGTTAGGTATGCTTATATTCTACCATTCCTTTTAGTACTCTATAGTTTTAAAAATAAATGGCTTAAAACTAATACCAGATTTTCTATCTTTAAGGGTAGTTGTACTAATGTTTAAATCAAGTAAATCAGGCTTATCAATGCGAATCTTAATTCCTTTATTTTTGCCAGATTCTACACTCAATGTATGGGCAGGTATTTTTAATATAATTAGTTTCATAGCCTTATTATCATTTAAGATAATCCACCATTCTTCTCCAAGCATTCTCTTTCTTGGGTTGGCCCAAAACTCATTTTTACTATCACTTTTCATAGCATAAGTAATTTTTGAGCCTAAATGAATTCCATTTTCGTAAAGAAAAGAAATAGCATCTGCCTTTGCTCTCTTACCTAAAGCGAGTTTTGTTTTTATATCTACAGTATTTATTAATGTCCCCTTTTTATTATCTGTAAAAACTGTTGTCCCTATTAGTTCCATTAAGAACAACGCTTCTTCTATATATTGATTTAACTCAACTTCACGGAACTTACTCACCTTCGGATTATTTCCCTTATTATGATTATCACAATCTAATCTTCCAACATCAATTGCCTTTTGAATTAAATTTGATTCAAGATAATCAATATCTGAATGTGTAAGACTATTATCTTTTGTGGTTAAAATAATGACGTTTTCCCACCAATTTTTTCCTACAATATGCTGTGCTATTCTCTTAGACAACATTGAGGATTGCCCAATATAGACTTTACTTTTTGAAATCAACATATAAACGCCATATTTTTTACACGCATCCGTTTTAAATAATTCAGAAACTGAATTTCTTGGAGCTGAATATAATTCACCAGAATTCCAACTAGAACCCTCTATGCTAATTACTCCTTCAAGATTTCCTTCATATAACAGCAAATTTATTGTTTTTGCTTTTGCGCCTCCCATTTATTATCCTCCATTATTCATTCTTTTACCTTTATTCAAGAATAAAATAACTTACTACAAAGATCAATAATCTAATGTAATTAATATGTATTTCCCTTTTAGTAAGATTTCGCTTCATAATATTTATAATTATATTTTGATAGTTAATCATTGATTCAATATAAAAAGACTTAACTTCATCTAAATTTAGTTAAGTCTTTTTGGTCATAGATTTAGTAAAATCATTTTCTACTAGAGTATCGTTTCCTTAATATCAATAATTTGCCTAAATACTTCTTCAAGAACATTCACTACAATACTATTCCCAGCCATTTTTATTAGTTTTTCCCTACAAAAAAATGCATGTGTTTTTGGCTGAAATTCATTATCTATTAATGCCTGAAAATCTTCCTCGTCAAAACCCATAAGAAGGAAGCATTCACGTGGTGTCAAGTTACGATAAGGAGATTTCCCTCTTTTATGATTAGGGTATAGTACTAAACCAGAATTAGGATTTCTATCTTGTTTTGTAGTAATAGTTTTTACCGTCATGCTAGTTGCTTCTATACCATTAAACACTATGGCATTATTCTCAAAAATTCTCCTTCTTGAAGGCGTAAAGTTTGGGTTACTTGCATCTGCTTCTTCACGATATTTATTTACTAAATAATCTGTTCTTAAATAGTGCTCCAGTCTTTCTAATTGTGGGGCCCTTTGCTCTTGCTGTAATTCAAGATTATTCTTCTCAAAATATCGTCTAACTCTTTCCCTTTTATGATTATTTTTATTGACATATACACTTATCATAAAAGTTCTTAAGCGCTTTTGAGGTATACCAAAGTTACTTGCTTCCAAAGTATATACCTGATTAACATAACCAATATCTTCAAGATAATTTTTCCAAGTATCAAAATCCGACTTATGCTCTTTTGATAGTATATTGCTGACATTTTCCATTAGAAGAAATTTTGGTGGCTTTTTATTAATTGCTTTAAATTCTTTAAGAATTCTTTCTACTTCCCAAAGCATGCCAGATCTATTATTTGCATCTCTTTTTATACCAGATTTATTACCATGCCAAGCACCACAAATTGATAAATCTTGACAAGGAAATGAATAAGTTAATATATCAATTTTTTTCGGTAAATCTATTGCTTTGACATCAGTTATACTCACAAGATTATTGGTCCTATCGATTGCTGCTAACAACCTTTTTTGTACTTCCCTAGGAACCATGTGTATTTGTTCTTTTTTTAATGGATTTTTTCCATCTCTACTTAGAGTAAAGCGACTTAGTCTCTCAATAATCTCTTGGCGAGACATATTATTGTATTTCTCTAAATCTTGTTTACCATTATGAATAATATCATATGCAATTATTGCATTGATATCCCAATCTATAGTTGCCAATACTTCAAAATTGGCGTTAATTCTTTTTAATGCTTTCGCTTGGCTGCCCACTCCACTGAACGCCTCAATAATTCTTAACATGTTTATTTTGGAAAACTTTCCTCTCTAGCATGTTGTAATGCCTCCCATATTTTAGCGCACTGTTTTTCAGTAGGCCACCTTTTTTCCATTCCTATAGCAACTTTTACAAAATCAATTTCCTTTGGAGTTAGAACTTTATGACTATTATCCCACTCTAATAAATATTTCCAGTTTTCAACACCAAAATTAAAAATTTCCATTTCTATATTAATATTATTATTTAATCTCTGGTCTTTACGCGCATCTTTCTTCTCTTGTTCGATATTTTCTTTATACGCTAAACTGCTAATAAATCCTTCTGTGATCTTAATATCCACGTCTTTCGCAGCATCCCAACATCTTTGCCGTTTTGCCCATTCAGTTACATTTTCAACTTGGCGATTTTCGCTAATTAAAAAATCATATATAATCTTTGAACTAATTTCTAATTGTTTTATCCATTCATTATTAATTCTTTGTTTCAACCAAATATCATGTAGCGGAATATCATAATATGGATACTTAGAATTTATTTCATAGATTAATCTCGAAATGGTATATGCAACTATATTAGCTTTATAACTATTATACCAAGGCTGTCTTTTTACAACTTTATCTGCTTCTTTAAAGATTATATTCATAGAAATGATATCTTCAAAAAAACGTTGATTAAAAATTGTTTCATCCTTCTCCCACTGATTTGTCACATATGATGCAAATTCAGAAAAAGATTTAACTCCACCAGCACTTGCAATATCTGGTCTACAATGCTGAATATTCCATAATTTAGCTAAATCAATTTTCTTAAACATCTGATTAGATGGGTTCAATAATTCAAATTTCTTTTTTTCTGCCGCCGTACTTTTATATGTTTCTTGCTTATATTGTCCATTTGCTCTCTCATAATACCAATGGGTCCCATATTGTTTCCCATCAACAGCTGGTGCAAGTACAGATCTCGAAAATTTCTCCATTCTAATATGGAATGGATGGTTAGACCAAAGGTCTGCCTCACTTACTTTATTTTGACTATTTGCATATCTAGAAATATTCGGTATCAATTCTTGAGCTTTATTTAAATCAGATACAACCGAAAGTTTCATTGGAACAAAGATATTTTTTATACTATTTTCCGACCCATCCTTTTTATCGTTTAATAACGCCGTAGCTAATGAAGCAGTTGTCTGTCCACCATTTACAATTTGCAAATCTGTTATTTCCGAAATATATGTGCTATCTCCTATATTCTTTTTCTCTATCTTTGATGCAGTTCCAGCAATCCCATTGTTATATGCGAAGAACTTCGAGGGATCATTTAAAATAGTATTTCTAATACCTTTATTTACTTTGCCCTTTGTCTGTAAGAAAGAACGCACATTACCTTCTAATAGTCTTCCACCATACTCATTATATAAGTTTGCCAAGACTATTCCAGGGATAATACATAAATATGAATCATAATCTTCTGTTGAACTTGCAGGTAATGCGGGAATTCCATTTTTTGTATATTCTGTTAGATTAATTACAATATCTTCTTTAGCATTTCCTGATGTCACTATTTGATACAATCGCGAAATATCCCATATATTATATTCAACAGGAATTCCATTTATGTCTCCAGCTTTTATATTCTTTATTTTCGAACTCATTATTCTGTCTGTTACTAAATAAATTCTATATCGTTTGACTTTCTTGTAAGTATTCTTTATATCATATGCTAAACCGTATCCCGGTGAACTTTCTTCTGCATTCTCTAAAATATAATCAGACTCTTCGATAAAAGCCTGTGCCTTTGAAAAATACTTATCTGACTCTGTGCTAGTTAGAGTTTCAGAATCATTCGAGGAAATTGTTGTACAAGTGAAAATTGTCAAATATTCTTCAAGTTCATTATAAGAATACCCATCAATTTGAATCTTCTTATTACGCTTCCCTAGTCCCTCAAATGGCAAATAATTAAACTCATCAATTTCTTCAGCATCAATCAGCACATCAGTTACGTACTTCAAAAACTCTTCTTGATTATTTGAGTTTTCTTCGATAGAAACATTTAGTTTTATTTCTTCTAACACCTCATCTCTGAATTCATTTATATTCATTTTTAATATCCACCTTATAGTTTTTTATCTCTGATAATAGTAAAGAATAATTTACATTTTTAATTGATGTAGGTACCTCATTCCTTTTTAACGAAGGAAAATTACATGTTACCAGATACTGATCAATCCCATTAAATCTATAACAGTAATCGCTATAATCTGCTGATTTAAAACAACCTTGCTCTATTAATTTACTGTTAAATAATAACAGTAGCTCATCATCATAAATCAATAAATTATGAATATTCTCTATCAAGGTATTTAAAGTTATTCTATTTGTATCTGTCATGCTCGTCTTATCTAAATATAAGACCACAAGATTCCCATCTTCAACTCTATCCAATTGCTCAATAGACGATATTTTAATAGAATCACTCCCACTTGTAGTTGCTTTTATTTCATACCATGTATTATCAACAACAAAATCTTGATCTGCTTTGCTAGGCCCGATCCATGATTTAATTGCTTTTTCTAAACCATATTTTTGAATCATATCATCTTTTAGGAAATATAATTCTCCAATTAAACCTTTGATCTCAGGTTCACTAAGTAGCTCACCTTTCTTCCTTTTTAACATTTCTTGCCATTTTATATATCGAGAACAAATAAATAACGTACCTTCTCTTCGCACTTTATATTGCTCTGAAGACGAAATCAAGTCAAAACAAAAATGTGAAAAAATATCTAAATACTTGCTATTAGTTAATGAAAAAGAAATCGCCCAACGTCTATCCTTTCGTTTACCTACAATCACTTCAATCACTGAGGAAGAAAATATCAGTTTTGGTTTGAATTCACAGACCAATAATAATGTTTCTCTATAATTTATGTCCTTACCCAAAAAAAGTTCTAATGGATGTTCTCTATATACCCTAGTAAAAGTCTCTGCACATATAATTTCATTGAACCTATTCTGAATATCTTTAATCGTCAGCATCTTCTTCACCAGATTCTTCTATCATGTCATCATCGACACCAATAATATCTCTCCATTTAACAAGATTTATTGTATACTGTAGTGTAATTTTCTTTTTTCCTTCTGGATTAGGTATACCAACTGCTAGACCAATAAGTGGCTTTAGAATGCTCATCTTCATTCTTTCTTTAGCGTAACGTATTTCCTGATCATCATTTTTAGCTTCAGTATTAAGTCCGACTGGATAAATAATTAATAATGGTTTACGTGAAATATTAGAAAAATAATCATTTTGACTAAATGCTTTATTTATATTTTCCGAACCCTTCTGCATTCTTATATAATCTTCAATTTCTTTGGCTTCTTTAGCCGTTAAACCACCTTTTGCAAAATTTGCTGAGCCTAATCTAGATTTAGATCCTGACATCTGAAGTGCACCAATTTCACGTTTAATAATTCTAAAAGAACGTTTTACGGGATTAATATTTCTGATATATTTACCAATATTAATCTCATCTTCAATACTTCCTGTGGCAATCACAACGTCCCACTCGTCTAATAATTTATCATCAGCACTTTGAATTGTTTTAATAATTTCTTCACTCCGGAAATTAAAATTAAATGGATGACACTCATAGCGTTGAAGCAAACTAATAATATCATTTTTATTTACATCCAAAATTTGTGGACAACCTTTTAGTGCCATATTTTCATTCTGAATAACTTTACATCCATTATCAATTATTTCATCTAACCAAGATGATACAGCATTATAATTAGACTCACATTTATCATTTGAGCTGAAAAGATATGGCGTTTCAGTAACCGTTCCACTAAAGCTAATGTTAACAGGAATATTCTGAGTATACCTCATCTTATTAGCCGCAGTAACTATTAATGAATTAATATCTGATCTTACACCCAAGCCAAACTCTTCAGGCGTATTACCTGAATTCATCATCTTTTTCACATCACGTTTTAATTCTTCTGTGGCCATTGAAATATATTCATACCAACCTTGTGAATCGCTACTCATCCAAACTTGGCAAACATCCGCATAATGAGGTCTATAACCAAACCATCTACCCATTTGCATTAATGTGTCATACATCTTGGAATTACGGTAAAAGTAACTTACCATTAAACCCTCAAGTGTCAAACCGCGAGATAAGCTAAATCCGCCTACAGCGATTAATCGTAATCCATCAATTGATTCATCATAATTTAAATAATTAGATGCGTTGCCCCCATTAATAGAGCGAACAACGACTGGACTAATTGCGTTATCTAGAGCCCTTAATATATCATCCCAACTAAATGTTTTTTCTCCATCAGCTTCTTCTTGAGTTAAGGTTGTAAAATATCGATTATAAACATCATAAATAAATTTGATATGTTCATGTTTTAACGCTAGTTTTCCCATACGACTATAGTTACGTACTTCACGTTGAATTTCTTTAACATATCCGTTTAATGTATCTTTTATTTTATTTTGAACATTTATAAACCGACTAATATTAACTAACATTGTTCTGTGTTTTTTTGTTTGGCCTCTTAAATCTCTAACAGCATTGCCAATAAAAAATGATGCTATTGCTTCCTTTAGTGATTTAGGAAGTTCTCCTGGTTCGTAATCCTTTTTATGTTTTTCTGGAAGATAATCCTCACAATCATCATTTGTCTTTAACATAAAATTATATTTACCATCTGCATCAAAGATACTTGTTGCACCAATATAGTTTGACGGTGCTGCTAAAGCATAGATAAAATGCTTTGGGAATAAATCTTCATTTATCATTTCTTCGTTACTATCTGGATTAATAAAAATATTTGCATATGGGGTTGCAGTAAACGCAACATAACTAGATTGTTCAAATAATTCTAATAGCTTTCTAATGCATGCATTAATAGCTGAAGGATCTTCCCCCTCTTTCTTTGTATTAACAGACGCATTATCCGCTTCATCATCAATTAATAACATCGGAAACTTTACTACACTACCGTTATCAGCGCTATTTTTGAGCCATCTTTCTAGATTTTCTAAAACACTTTTATTTTTCTTTAATACAAATAATACAGGGGCATTCATTCCAGATAAACGTGTGATTATTTGTTTACTTGAATTTAAATTAAAATCACTTCTAGTTGAAGTAAATGCTATACCATGAACACCTGGCGCATACTTACCAACTCCGACATCACTATTTTTGTTTTCTTCCATGAATACTTTACTATCAATGCCAATAAATCCATAGTCTAACCGTTCTTGAGTTTGTTTTCGTAACTTTTCTATTGTACCAGTTAGAAGAATTATGACTCTATAGCCTGCATCAGCAGCTTTATTAATTAACGATATATAAGTTGATGTTTTTCCTGACTGTACGTCACCGATTACCAAACCTTTTCTGGAAAAACCATTTTGCGACTTTGGATTACCAATCAAATCCATTATTTCATCTGTTACACCATCCAATTTATCCACCACTTGTTTACTAAAACCATTTTCTTCTATTAAAAATAGTCTATATCGATCGTGGAATGTACTTTTAATATTTTTTTTAGCATAGTTATACCATGGAGTATGGTTTTTTTCCTTAATAACTACCCCAGAATCCATTTTAATCGCCATTCGTACTTGGAGTTCTTTAATAATTTCCTCTATTTCATTTTCCGAAAGATGATCCATCTCACCTAATTTATTAACATATTCTACCAAAATCTGCTCATCAGTTATCCGGTCTGATAGCCATATTTGAGCCATGGATAACACTTTATTCTGTTCAGCATTCATTATGATAATCCTCCCTTATTTTTTTAATTACTTCTGTATACTGAATACTAAATTCAGTTTGCTCAAGTTTATTTAAAGCAGCCTCTATTCCCATTCCTAATTTAATGTACGCATCAAGAATTATCGTCAACATACGATATGCTTCTTCGAATTCCATTTTCTCTCTTTCATTTTGATTTTCTCCTTTTGCCATCGCGTAATATACTGTTCCATATGGAAATTCTACTTCCAGCAAGTTAAGGAACACTTCAAAATAATCAAATTGCTCATTATTTAAAGAATTTTTTAAATGATTATATAAAATTGACTCCCGATTAACTAAACATTTAAGACTACCTCGGTCATCCACCACATTCCATGCATTCTCTAAATTATTACCATTTATCTTTCTTCCTCTATATTTATAAACACGCTCACTAACACCAACTGCATTTTTAACAATACTAATTAATTCCTTTTTCACAATATCCGGCAGGGATGCCGTAGATTTTTTTATATCTATATCCCATAAATCATCTAGACTATTCGGAATGTCAACCTTGACTCTTGTTAATTTATTTAACTCATGATTTTTTATCAGTCTAAACCATGTCCCCCAAATAATAAGGCGTTTATTTCTATAAATATAAAATCCTTGATTTTGTCTCAAATCACTGACATCACCTATAAGTTTCTTGTCTTTCAATTTTAGTTTACTGGCAATAGGTAAAATATATGGTTTCACCTGAATTTTGCTGCCCTCTAAACTGAGAACTTGCTCTGGTAATGGTTGAGTTGCAGGATTATTAGTAAGGAATGGATCCATAGGAATTACTGGTGCATTATTAAAATAAATTTTTACAGTTTTTCCGGAATCATTATCCAAAAAGCGATGAAATATTAGAGATATATGATTCTTTGCAGTTTCAATTTTTGAATCAAATGTTTTTGAAAAATTCACTGTTTCACGATTTAATTTATCAAATTTTTCCCAAATTACTATTGTGCCAGACTTATAATTGTTTATATAACTTGTATATTTAAATTTATTAATTTCATTCTGTTCAAAAAATATTGCAGACCAAGAATTTTTTTTAATAACATAGTCCAAATCCCACCTAGCTGCAGCAAGAGTATTATTCTTTTTTGTAATAATAGTTACTCGTCTACATTGAGACAATGAAGCCATTTTTAATCCTAAGCCAAATCTTCCAAGATCATTTTTATCTCTAAGCTCTAGTGAACTCTTGCTACCATAGTTCATAGCAGATTTCAACTCTTCTTCCGTCATTCCTTTTCCATCATCAACAATTGCGACAAAAGGTATATCTACATAATCAAAATATACATCAATTCTATGGGCATCTTTACTTAAGCTGTTATCAATTATATCTGCTAAAGCAGATTCAAATGAATATCCAACAGCTCTTGTCGACTCCATTAAAATTGGAGCATTTGGTATCATTATTTCTTCTCTCATGGAATTAGCCCCCAATTATTTTTTTGAAATTTTACTAAAGATAGTATATACGAAGTGGTTTTTCAATTCAAATTTTCTTTGGTTATTTATTGAAAGTATAGATGATATAGATACTATACAAGTAAGAAGAGTTTTGAAAATACGCCGTACTATATAAGATTACTACTGACTTTAAAAATCTATATCTATCCTATACAGATATTTCCGAAAGATATAATACCTCGGTTACTACTGTCCAACTATATGCCGACACTTTCATTCAAATCTCAAGGTTAACTCTACCGACCAATCTTGGAATTGACCAGCTTCATTTAAATATGTCCAAATACAATGGTTCATATCTATGTTCTTTTGTAGATAATGATGTCCATGTTCTCAATGAACTATTACCCGATCATTCAAAACAAACATTATCAACTCATCTTGAGAAGATACCTTTAAAAGAAATAAATGTGTCATATATGTAACTATAAATATGTAGGACCCTTATATGGATGTATGTAAAAAGTACCTAATGCATTGTGAAATAGCAGAAGAACCTTTCCATATCATTAAACAAACACCTTACGGAGTGCTTTACACGTATACGTGTAGAAATCATGAAACAGTGTGTTTATGATAGTCCCAGTTACTATCTGTTGAAGACCTGGCATAAACTATTAGAAACCGATTCATTTTACCTAGATAATAGACCAAGATACAACTCAAAATTTCGTCAGAAGATGAATTATAGAGACCTTTACAACATGTTATTGGAGATAAGTCCTGATCTAAAACTTGCGTATGAATTAAAGGAGCTATATAGAGACTTCAATAAACGCTGCTCCTTCGAAGAAGCTGGCGCACAACTTGATTATCTAATCGAACTATTTGAACACTCTGAGTTAGACTGCTATAAGGAATTTATATCTTTACTGAAACACTGGAAACCAGAAATCATCAATAGTT
>ERZ773057.459-NODE-459-length-17557-cov-4.855217_pt1 | contig 17557 bp, 21 predicted proteins | sample MGYA00580629_ERZ773057 | MGnify/ENA primary metagenome ERZ773057 (study PRJEB29015, sample SAMEA2738143) | human oral metagenome | biome: human oral; feature: human-associated habitat; material: saliva | place: China | collected 2163 ...
TTGCCGTAGTTTAAAATTGCCTGAACGTACCAGACAACAAACAGACTATACAGCAGGCCAATAATAATCCTTGAACGCCGGCTTTTAAAACGGCGCAAAAGTAAAAATAGAGAAGCAATAAAAATTACTGAAGTTATCATTCTTTATTTTCCTTATAGATTCCGTATCGTTTCAAGACTCTATCCATTCTGCAAGATTTCATCTTCTTTCCGTTTTCTCTGCTGACCCGACCATTTGATACATAGCAACAATACTATCATACGAAGAATCAAATAGACCAAACGAAGAATTTTCATCTTACCCAGAGCAGACAAAAACTCCTCCCTTGCATGTCCCACTTCTTGACCTAACTGTTCAACCGTTTTGCCTGTTTCCTCTTTAATAACAGCTGCATTCTTTGAAATCAAATAATAATTTTGCTCTAAACTAGTGGTATAGGCTCTGGATATTGGTTCATCTAAGAAAAAATATACTCTATCAGCATACTTATCTTCAGACAAAGTATAGTATATTTCAGCTTCACTCTCCCATTTTTTAGGAAAACTAGTTATTCTAATATTTTCATAGTCCAGATGCATAATGCCATCCAAAATGTCACTAGTCCATTCTTCCGCATAGTGGTATAGATTCGCCTTTCTATCTACTATTGGCCAAACCATAACGTACCGACTATGCATGAATTCCTTGGTCAAGGCCGAATTGCTACCTAAACTAGTCGCACCAATCTCATATAAAGACCAAACAAGCACAATAAGCATTAAGAAAGCTTGAGTTGGTTTGTTTTTAAAATAGTTTTTCATTTTTAACATTTTACTCTTTGATTGCATGCCTGATGGCCTGCTTCCATCCCAGCAATCTCTGTAGTATAGCTAAACTCTACCTGCTGATTTTGCCTGTCGCTTATATCTACTCCAACCAGTTCACTGATAGCATTCTGAGCATAGATAGTACTTGACTTGATTTTTCTTTTCACACTTCCTTGACATAAACCAACTCTTGTTCACTGGACAGGTCAGGTCGGTAAGTAAAGCCAGCAAAGCTTAATTTTCTCATCTGTTCGACTTCTGTTACTTGGTTAGTTATTAGAGCTGTTAAAAAGTCGCCGCGCGCTTTTTTAGAAATGGTCGAATGGACTTTCAGCTTGCCGCCTCGGTTTTCCAGAAATTTAAAGCCTATCATGCGCTGGCGGATTTCCTTGGAAAAGACTGTTTCAAACTCGCTGGACAGGAGGGAGAAAATTAACTCATCTCTTGCCAGAGCTTGGTCATAAGCTTCTCTCCAAAATGCCTTGAGACCTTTCCCATCTAGCTTGAGTGGCATCATAAAGTCCAAGCGATGGGGCGCTATGGGCTCCAGGGCTGGGATAACACCGTAAAGCGCCGTTGTGATAGCAAGATGCTTCTCGATATACTGACTTTCCTCCTTGGTATAGTCCTGCCTCTTGATATGGCGGTACATGAGGCCATCAAAAAGATAAAGTGCTGGAGCATGCTGCGCAGTTCCTTCTCGCAAAGCCTGAATGGCTTGCCACTCTACCTCTGCTCTTTCTGGGGAAATTTTATAAAAAGATGCCAAGTCAGCTACTGACATGGTTGCCAACTCATCCAACACAACCTGAGTTTGTGCTGAAGGTGGATTCGGGATTGCAGATGGAGCAGTTAGATTCAACTCTTTCGCAGTTGGGATAAGAATTTTCATAGTTTCCTTCTTTCATTTAGTGAATATGGCGGACAACCCATTTGCCCAAGGCTGTCTCTAGTAGATAGCTGCCGATGATGAAGCCTAGCAGATTGGTCAAGATATCACCCAAGTCAAAAATGCCAAGGTGAAAGAGATACTGGCTTCCCTCAACCAGACTGATGGCCAAGGTAAAATAAGCCACATGTTTCCATGACAACTTGCAGAGAAAGCCCAGCGGAATGAACATAATGATATTCATGGTTGGTACCAGCTTATCTCCATAAATCCAATTATAGGTAAAAGACTGCAAGTCCAGACTAAAGCCCTGCCTGCCGATATTTTTCAAAAAGAGGGCATAGAATAGAATGAGAAAATAGAGGGTGTAACTGGCTAGCACCAGCCAACGAGGAATGTGGCGACTGTAGAGGCCGCGTATAAAAAGCGAGCTAATGGCTGTCAATGTTAGGATGATAGAAGCTGGTATCAGCAGGTTCCACTCTGGCTGATTCTTGTAAAAGACGACGGCTACATAGGCATAAAAAAAGCGCATATAGAGCCAAGACCAAAAAATCAGACTGCCTAGGAAGGCTGCCATATCAAAGATTGTTTGTTTTTTCATCTGAAACCTCCCTTTCTTCTTTTTAAAATTATATCAAATTTCAATGGGACATTCTATTTTTTGCTTGACTTTGATTTACAGAGATGTTATCATCTAGTTATAAAGACTAGATAAGAAAGTGATAAAGATTTGAAAGCACAACAAGTTTTTCCCAAGTGGGACGAATTACCAGAACTAGACCTATATTTGGACCAGGTTCTGCTCTATGTAAACAATGTCTGTGGCTCTTCTATTTCAGCTGCTGACAAGGGACTAACCGCTTCTATGATTAACAACTATGTCAAGCATGGCTATATTGCCAAGCCGGTCAAGAAGAAATATCAACGTCGTCAGGTAGCACGCTTGATTGCCATTACGACCTTAAAAACGGTCTTTTCTATCCAGGAAATTTCAGCTACTTTAAATATGCTACATAAAGAAGCAGATTCGCGAGAACTCTATGACGACTTTGTAGACTATATGAACGGAAGCAAGCTAGAGGTGGCACCCATCATTTCCACAGCCTGCCAGACGGTCAAACTCTATCAAAAGACCTTATCCCTAATCCAAGTACCAAATGAGGAGGAAGAAAATCTTGAACTACGCGCTTAAACTCAGTAAAAAACTATCCTTCGGAGAGGAAATCGCCAATGCTGTTACCCATGCGGTAGGAGCTGTTCTGATGCTGATTCTGCTCCCTATCTCAGCTATTTATAGCTATGAGGGGCACGGGTTGGTGGCTGCTGTCGGAACTTCTATCTTTGTCATCAGCCTCTTTCTCATGTTCCTCTCTTCAACTGTCTACCATTCAATGTCCTATGGCTCGACCCACAAATATATCTTGCGCATTATCGACCACTCCATGATTTATATCGCCATTGCTGGCAGCTACACGCCAGTCGTGCTGTCGCTGATGAATAACTGGTTTGGCTATCTCATCATTGCTATCCAGTGGGGAACGACCATCTTTGGTATCCTCTATAAGATTTTCGCTAAGAAGGTCAATGAAAAATTCAGTTTGGCTCTCTATTTGATTATGGGCTGGCTGGTAGTCTTTATCATTCCGCAGATTATCGGCCAAACCGGACCAGTTTTCTGGGGACTCATGCTGGCTGGTGGCCTCTGCTATACTGTAGGAGCTGGCTTCTATGCTCAAAAGAAGCCCTACTTCCACATGATTTGGCACCTTTTCATTCTAGCGGCCTCTGCCCTTCAATACCTTGCTATCGTTTACTTTATGTAAGAGAAAAACACAAAAACCGTCTGAGGATCTTCAGACGGTTTCTTTGTTTCTGCTGATTATTGATTCATCCTTGCTTTTCCAGAGTCCTTCTTTGCTTGTGCGCTTTTCTGACTTGCTTAAAGATTGGATATAAGATTGGGACAGCAATGACTGTCGCTAGACTGGAGCCAAATGTACCAGTAATCTCAGCTACTGCCAGCAAAAAGGCTGCTGGTAAACTACTCCCGCCAAGCAGTGTTCCTGTCAGAGTGTACTTGAGGATATTAAGCACAATTTTTACCAAAGCTGCTGCTACTGCTGTCACAAGAATATTTCTTAGTTTATCCTTTCTCTGAAAAAGTTCTTCATACAGAAAATGAATCACCACGGCCACCGCAAGTGCTTCTAGCAAGATAACTGGGATTTCCGCTGCATAACCATTTAACAAGTCAAATATTCCCAGTCCAATGGCAGCCGCTAAAAAACCGAGTTTACTGCCAAAAATCAGACAACCCACTACCACCAGCGCATTCCCAAAGTGAATAAACTGAGCTCCCACAGGAATTTTAAAAAACTGAATGCTCAAAAAAATCAAAGCAGCAAATAAACTAATCATGGTTAAGGTTTGCAAATCAAGTGTTTGTTTCTTCATCTTTTTCCTCCATTAAGGCTTGAAAATCAGCAAAAAGCTCTCCTAGGTAGGGTTGGTAAAAAACGCCCTTCTTTGGATCTATTTGCTCTTTAAAGCTAAGTGCCAAGCTCTTTTCAATAAATTTCAAAATCACAGGTAGGGCTTGCTTGATGTCGACCCCCTGAACAAAAGCGGCAGCTACAAGAGCCGTCAATATATCACCCGTTCCAAAAAATTGCTGGGGCAAAGCCGGACTAGAAAAGAGGTTAAACTCCTCTGTTGCCGCATCAAAATAGGCCACACCAATCTGCTTCTCTTTCATGGGCAAGCCAGTCAGCAAGACCTCGCTCGGTCCTAACTCAGCCAAACGTTTGCTGTAGTCCTCCCATCTACTTTCTGATAAACTATCTTCGTAGGGTTCTTCCAACAACAAACAGGCTTCCGTCAAATTGGGCAGAACCAAATCAGCATGCTGGCATAGGTGACGCATATGGTCTAGATGGGCATCTGAGAATCCCTGATAAAAGGTCCCCTTGTCTCCCATGATAGGATCCACGATAAGGGGCAAACCTTTTTCCTCTTTAAAGCGCAACAAATTTTCCACCTGTATGTCAGATTTCAAATATCCTGTTACCAAAGCTGAAAAGTCGAACTCTAGGCTCTGCCATTGTTTCAAAAAAGCAAGCATCCCATGCGTGTAATCATCTATGTAGACGTCTGGAAAACCGCCTGTGTGGGACGATAAAATCATGGTTGGCAAGAGGGCCACCTCTAGCTGGCAAATTGCAAAGAGTGGTAAGGCAGCTGTTGCAGCAACCTTACCTAAGCCAGAAATATCTGTGGCTAGAATGACTGTTTTTGTTTTCATGACTCCTCCTACTTGCTCTCTATTGTAAAATATCTGAAAATGAGTTACAATATGAAAAAATCAAATCTGTATGGGGACAGTTTTATGGTTAAAGCAAAATACCAACGCATAACTGATAAGATTACTAAGGATATTAAAGAGGGAAAATTGGCAACTGGTCAGAAAATTCCTTCTGTCCGGAAGCTTGCAGAGCGTTACCACTGCAGTAAGGATACTGCGCAGAAGGCTCTGATTGAGCTCAAATATCAGAAGTACATCTATGCCGTTCCCAAAAGCGGCTACTATGTGCTGGAGAATGCTCAGGAAGAAAAGCAGGATTTGGAGTTGCCTGTGAGGGATGACCGCCACCAAGCTTATGAAGATTTCCGACTCTGTGTAAATGAAACTCTGATAGGCCGGGAAAATTATCTCTTCAACTATTACCCTCAGCAGGAAGGACTGGAGGATTTGCGCCGCTCTGTGCAAAAGCTAATGCTGGACTCTGCTGTTTATGCTTCTAGGGATCAGTTGGTACTGACTTCCGGCACCCAACAGGCCCTCTATATACTTTCACAGATTGACTTTCCCAACCAAAAAGAGCGAATCTTGGTGGAGCAGCCGACCTACCATCGGATTAATGATCTTCTGCTAGCGCAAAAACTTCCTTATGAAACCATTGAAAGGACACCACAGGGGATTAATCTGCAAGAACTTGAGAAGATTTTTCAAAGCGGAAAGATCAAGTTTTTCTACACTATCCCGCGTTTTCACTATCCCTTGGGCCACTCTTACAGTCGGCAGGAAAAGGAAGAAATTCTTCGGCTAGCCCAGCTCTATAATGTCTATATCATAGAGGATGACTATCTATCAGACTTTGATAGCCGGCGGGAGCTAACCTTTCATTATCTAGACAATAGTCAGCGGGTCATCTACATCAAGTCCTTTTCTACCAGCCTTTTCCCTGCCCTGAGGATTACTGCCCTGCTCCTTCCGCCCCAGATTCAAAAGACCTTCATCGCTTACAAAAGCGCCGTGGACTATGACAGCAACCTCATCATGCAGAAGGCTCTATCGCTCTATATCGACAGTCTCATGTTTGAAAAAAATAGGCTGGCGCTGCTGCAGCTTCAAGAAGAGGAAGCAAGAAAGGCGCAGACACTGCTAGAACAAGCTCAGCTTCCACTATCCAGCTATCTGACCAAGGATGGCATTCTGTTAGACTTGAGGTCACTTTCTTCCGTCAGTGCTCTCAAACACAGCAGCCTGCCGCTTGACTTCTTTGAACAGAGTTACCTTGCTAGCTGTCCTTACCAGTATGCCAAGCTGCCTTACGATAACTTAGAAGAAAATGTAGAGAAATTAAAAGACTATTTAAAATAGGTGTAGAATTCATTCGGAATTCTACACCTTTCATTTATAATCAGGCTTTTCAAGACTCCATCATCCCAGCCTGCAGTTGGTACATTTTCTTATAGGTGCCATCTTGAGCTAGCAATTCTTCGTGGCTGCCGGATTCGATAATGCGACCCTTGTCTAAGACATAGATGCAGTCGGCATCCTGAATGGTAGATAATCGATGGGCTATGGCAATGGTTGTCCTACCCTGCCGCATCTTTCTCAGTGAGGCTTGAATCAGCTCCTCTGTTTCCGAATCAATATTGGCTGTCGCCTCATCCAAAATCAATATTTTAGGCTTGGTGGCGATGGTCCTAGCAAAGGCTAGAAGCTGCCGTTGACCGCTGGAAAAAGTCGCTCCCCGCTCAGTCACAGGGGCATCATAGCCTTGAGGCAACTGACTGATAAAGCCATGAGCATCTACAAACTTAGCCGCTTCTATAATCTCTTCACGCGTCAGCTGCTCTTGGTAAAGCTGGATATTGGAAGCAACGGTACCGTGATAAAGGAAGGGATCCTGCAAGACAAGGCCAATCTTTCGCCTCAGCTCCGCCTGACTATAGTCTTTAATATCGCGTCCATCAATCAAAATCTGCCCCCGCTCAAACTCATAAAAACGCAGGAAAAGATTAATAATAGAGGACTTGCCAGAGCCAGTCGAGCCCACAAAGGCAATCGTCTGGCCTTTTTTGACAGAAAAGGAGATATCCCGCAAAACATCTCGCTTTCCATCATAAGAAAAGGAAACATGCTTGAATTCGATGCTGCCATCTTGGATTTGCAAGTCTTGGTTTGCCTGATCAGGCTCGTAGTCAGTGCGGTCCATAATTTCAAAAACCCGTTCCGCAGCAACCATAGATGTCTGCAGAACAGAGTAATTCTGCATAACATCAATCAAAGGATTAAAAAGCTGATTAACATACTGGATAAAGGCATACATAATACCTGCCGTAATTCCCGCCACTTGCCAAGTCAAGCCAAAGTAAGTCAGAATCACTCCATAAGCCAAGATTTTCAGAAGAGACATGGCCGGCCTCAGAAAGAGACTATTGATATTGAGATAGCGATTGGTGAAGCCTAAATGCTGACCGTTGATTTCTTCAAATTCCCGCAGCAAGCGCTTCTCTTGCCCAAAAGCCTGAATAATCCGCATTCCTTCAATACTTTCAGATAGCTTGACATTCAAATCGCTGAGCTTATTCCGGACCTGCTTCAGCTGACGATTGGATAGATGCTGATAGAGCAAGATAGAGGCTGCCATCAAAGGCAAAAAGAGAGCAATCATCAGGGTCAATTGCCAGTTGAGGGCAAACATAGCGCTCAAAGTAACAACTAAAATCAGCAAGGAGCTCAAAAAATTAGAAAAAATCTCACTGAACATATCTGCGACTGCCTGAGTATCATTAGTCAGGCGGGAAACGATAGCACCAGCTGGCGTCCTATCAAAATAAGCCATTTGCAGACGCTGGATATTGGCAAAGCTTTCCTGTCGCAAATCCCGAACCACACTTTGAGCCACACGCGCAAAGAAATACTTTCCCAAGAAGGTAAAAAGTACCCGCAAGAGGAAAAGACCATAGTAAAGAGCCAGCAAAGGCAGGCCAGCCCAGGCTTGATTGCGCCCGATAAACTGATCAATAAAATAGCGGGCCAGAAGCGGCAATGCCGTTGTAACCAGAGTCGTCAGCAGGATGAAGGTCAAAGCCATGCTGCTCACTATCCTGTAGCGCCACATATAGCCTAGGAGGCGATGAAAAGTTGCTTTCTTTTTCATATTAATCTTCCTCCTTCAAGCTTTCTGCCAGCTGCTGATTGTGATAAGTCTGGGCATACCAGCCCTTTTGCTCCAATAGCTCTTGGTGAGTGCCCCGTTCCTTGATCCGTCCCTCTTCCATAACCAAAATCAGGTCTGCATGCACCAAGGCCGACAGCCGATGAGCTGTGATGATGGTTGTCTTGCCAGCACGCTCTGACTTTAGATTTTCCAAAATCAGATGCTCCGTCTTGGCATCGACAGCCGACAGGGAATCATCCAAAATCAGAATTTCAGGATTGGTAATAATAGCCCGACTCATTGCCAAGCGCTGCTTCTGCCCGCCAGATAAGGACAAGCCCCGCTCACCAACAACTGTATCCAGCCCCTCTGGCATAGCCTGAATATCCTCATACACACCGCATAGTTGAGCGGCAGCTAGAACCTGGCTATCTGTCAGCTGGGGATTAGCAAAGCGGATATTGTCCCGAATGGACAGAGCAAAGAGCATCTGTTCCTGTGGTACATAGCCGATAAGACGGCGCAGGTCTTTGAGGCGGTACTCCCGGATATCATATCCATTCAGATAGATAGCCCCCTCCTGAATATCCTGCTCCCGCAGCAGCAAGCGCAGAAGAGTGGTCTTCCCTGAGCCCGTCTGACCGACAATTCCCAGTGTCTGTCCCTGCTCAATGGAAAAATGAATATCCGATAAACTAGTCTCCTCTGCATAAGCAAATTTCTGAATGTCATAATCCAATCGACCATTTTCCGCATGAGAAAGAGGCTGTTCAGCTTCCTTGACATCTGACTCCTGAGCCAGCAGTTTCTCAATCCGTTCATAGGAAACAGCACCTCGCTGGCCGATGTTAAAAAGATAGCCTGTAGCCTGCAGCGGCCAAACCAGCATATCCAGATAAGTGATAAAAGTAACCAACTCTCCTATGGTAAACTGCCCTTGGGAGATAAAAATTCCACCGAAAATCAAGGTCAAAACATAAGAAAGACCGATAAAAAGCAAAACCAAGGGGTCAAAAAGAGAATCGTACTTGGCAGCCAAAACATTTTTTTCGTAGACTTCTTGATTTGTCTTGGCAAAAGACTGAGTCTCCGCCTCCTGATAGCCAAAGGACTTGGTCACTCGAATCCCTGAAACACTCTCCTGAACCTTATTGTTCAAATCCGAAAATGCCTCTTGAGCAGCCTTAAAACTTTCATGATTTTTTCGGCCAATCAAGCCCGTACCCCACGACAAGAAGGGCATGGGCACAATGGCAATCAAGGTTAGCCGCCAGTCCAAAACGAAAAACATAGTCAGCAGGGTCACCAGGGCTGTAATAGAAGCATCCACAGCTGACATGACTCCACCCCCAGCCAGACTGACAATTGCATTGATATCGTTGGTCGCATGAGCCATCAAGTCCCCTGTACGGTATTTCTGATAAAAAGAGGGAGACATGTGAGTAAAGTGCTCGAACAATCGAGAGCGCAGAATCCGTCCCAGATTATTGGACGTCCCTAAGATATAAAGACGCCAGACATAACGGAGGCCGTACATGATAAAAGCTGAAGCAATCAGCAACAGCAAATTAAAGAGCAGCTCTTGAGAAGTCAGATGTTTGCTAGCAATTCGGTCAATAACCTGACCGATGACTCTGGGCGGTATCAGATTGAAGACACTGACCAAGGACAAGGCCAAGATACCGATGATATAGCGCCGCTTTTCCAACTTAAAAAACCAGGCTAATTTTCTAATGAGGTTCATAATTTCTCCTATTCTTACTAGTCTTTTTATTATACTGTTTTTTAAGGAAAAATGAAACACAGCGGATTGGAGCGCTGTGCTTCGATTCTATTTTTTACTGGTCAGCTGGTAACTAACAGCCAGTAAATCAAAGATTTCCTGATCGCTCAGGCTATCATCCAAGGGCAGACTGAGCCAATATTTCTTATTCATGTGAAAGGCCGGGTAAATCCCCTTTTTCTGAATCAGCTCCGCCACATGATCATTCTTAACATTTAGCACCTCAATAGCGCCGCTTCGCTCTGCTTCAAACTTAGACCAGTCTGTGGTCAGAAAAGCCCCATACCATTTTTTACTGTCCTGGTGGCGGAAAACTCCAGCCTTGGTCGAGCTCTTTCTGGACGACTTCTCCCAGAGGTACTCTATTTGCCCCTGATAAACCTCAGCCGCATGATCCCGCAGTCGCTTACTCTGCTCATAGAGAAAGCCAACCTCATCAAAACAGTGCTGACGGATAGCCAGAAGAGCTGCCTGACAAGCTTCACGAACCTGACCGACAAACTCCCCCATCACCTGCTCCATCTTGACCTGCAGATAGGCGTCATCAGTATCACAATCAAAGACCTGATAGTCCAGCTTCCCATCTCTGATAGTCACCTCCAAGCGAAAGTTACCCTTCATAATCTTCTGCGAGAAATGGTAAGCCCCGTCAGACTCCTTAAAACCGTAAGTCTGAAGCTTATCTGGATTAGCCTTGTATTTTTCAAATAGTTCCAACATTTTATTAGGAGCCGCTAGAGCCCTTCTCCTCCTTAAAATACAATTTTAGTTCCATGCAGCTGGTCAACTGCCAGACTGTCTATAATTTGCTGACGATTGCCTAGATGAATGCCACCGCCCGGCATAATATCAATCCGATCAGCGGCATGCTCGATTAATTCGTCCAGCCAAGCAAAATGCTCCTCAATTGGCTCACTGTCAGGTCCTCCGTGGGTCAAAATTCGCTGGACACCGTTCTCAATCAGCCAGTCCATTTCGCCAAACTGGTATTCAGCCGGTATCGCATCAAAAGCCATGTGGAAGACTACTTCCAGTCCCTTGCATGCCTCCAGCAGGCGCTGCATCTTCGAAACATCTATTTCGTTCTTCTCCGTCAAGACACCAAAGACCACTCCCTGACTGCCGGCTTCCTTGGCTTTTTGGATATCAGCCAACATAATCCCAATTTCAAGGTCAGTGTAAACAAAATCACCGCCCCGAGGCCGAATCATGGTCATCACTGTCGCACCGTAAGGCTTGGCTAAGTCAACTGCTGCTCGAATTACGCCATAGCTGGGCGTCGTACCACCGACAGCCAGATTATCACAGAGTTCAATCCGTTGGGCCCCCGCCTTCATAGCCTTTTCTAACAAGGTTACATTTTCCGCACAAAATTCATAAAGCATCATCTCACCTCTGATTTAATATATTGATTTCCTTTATCTATTATAACACAAGAGCTTCGCGATATCAGCTCTTATCAAATTTTCTAGCTTCTCTTTTACACCAATCAAGCCAATGGATCTGATAGTCTTCCTTGGACAAAATGCGGTTCTGTAAATCAGCTATCGAGAAGATGCCTCTTTCTTGACAAGCCTGGACACAGTATCGATAAAAGACCCAGTTAAGCTCGTCCCTATCATAATAGATGGGAATATGAGAGAGGCCAGCCTGATATGCCTTAAAGGCTCTGCTATGTCCATCAGTAAAGAAAACTTTTCCATCCATGCGCTTGACAGGTAAAGCTTCAAGTTCTTGTTGGTCAAAATCAATACAAATCCTGTCCAGCTTTTCCCGTGAAAGGTAGAACTGACTGGGCTGGATCTGCGCTATGGGCAAGGTCAAATCAAGTGTATAGGACCTCCCTTTCTCCCTAGCAAGAGTTGGATAGAAACCAAGCGACTCAAACAAACTGCGAGAGGGCTGATTGAAATCATAAATTTCTTGAACTGTTAGTTTCTGATAGTCTAGATTGCGTGCGCGCTGCATCAAAGCAGAAAGAACTTTCTTGCCAACTCCTTTCCTACGGTAGTCCGCATATCCAATGATAATAGACAAATCATCTTGCCAAAAGGCCACATCCCCAATGGCCAGCCAGAACTCCTGCTCCCAAACCTCAATAAAATACACTTCACCTTGCCTAGCAAGATATTTATACATCCTTTGAATTCGCTCCGGCGGATAGGGGTCTCTTCTGCCATCAATCATATAAATCATATCTGGATCTTGGTACCAGTCCAAGGCTAGTTCAAACTGACCATCATAGGCCCGCAAACGCAGATTGTCATCAATAACAATCAGCTCCTCTTGCTGGATATTAGGAATAGGCATCTTTTCTCCCTCACAATGCTATTTCTCAAATAATAGTATAAAAACTCCATTTGATTCGGAAGACTTCTTCCTCAAATGAAGTTTTCTTTTTTAGATTCCATAACCCATGCTGAACTGGATTTTAGCAGCTCCGTTCTGGAAGCTGATTTTGTTAATGCTGAATTGACTCTGCGGCAGAGCTAGAAGGAAACTATCTCCCTCCGTTGTGATAGATGAATTAGAGGCCTGCATTTGTTGCTTCAGCATGCCTGTCACCCAAGATTTAGGGATAGGAAGAGAGCCTAGCTTGGCACTATCAATTGTGATGTGCAAGACATTATCCCTCACCGTCACATCAACCTCTAGGTCCAGCTTACTGCCAATGAAGAGCAGTTTGACTGGATACTGGATGCGCAGCTTATTGCCTTCAATACTGTAAACACTGTTCAGCAGCTCCTGATTCTCAGAGTCAGTCAGAGAAGACTTGAGCACCTGATTAAGCTGGACGCTATTGAGAGAAACTTCCGTGCTAACTCCCTGAGCCGTCACATTGGCGTTGCTCAAAGCTGGCTCAATAATACTCATCCAGGAAGCACTGCCTTGAACATTCTTTAATTGTTCACTTTGATTAACAGATGCAGGGACCAGAAACAGCACTGCTGCAAGCAACAGCACCAAAGCAATTCCCACTACTCTTTTTACCATTTTCATGTTTGTATTCCTTTAATTTGAGAAAATCCCTTTAGCCAAAAACACAGCAAGGATTTATCTTATTTTACACTATTTTTGCATAATTTTCTGTAACAAACATATTAAAAAGCTAACAATCCTGTGAGAAAAGGCCGGGACAGATAATCCCAGTCTTTTAATCACATAACGTTAGTTTTACAAGGCTCATCATAGATAGCCTATTCTTACTTAATTACTTCCTGAGTCTTAGCATAGTTGGCTTCGACTGCTTCTTTTTCTGATTTCCACCAGTCTTGGTTGTCTGTGTACCACTTGATGGTCTCTTTGAGACCCGCTTCAAAGTTGGTGAACTCTGGCTTCCATCCTAGCTCATCGCGGAGCTTGCTGGCATCAATAGCATAGCGAAGGTCGTGACCCGCACGATCTGTCACATGGTCATAAGCATCAGCTGGCTGTCCCATTTCCTTGAGAATCAGCTCCAGAACTTCCTTATTATTCTTCTCGCCATCAGCACCAATCAAGTAAGTTTCGCCGATTTGACCCTTGGTCAAAATCGTCCAAACGCCTGATGAATGGTCATTAGTATGAATCCAGTCACGGACGTTTTTACCTTCGCCATAAAGTTTTGGCTTGATACCGCTCAAGATATTGGTAATCTGGCGCGGAATGAACTTCTCGATGTGCTGGTAAGGACCATAGTTGTTTGAACAGTTAGAAATCGTTGCTTTCACGCCAAATGAGCGCACCCAAGCTTTAACGATCAAGTCTGAAGCTGCCTTGGTTGATGAGTAAGGTGAGCTTGGATTGTACTTGGTTTCAGCAGTAAATTTCTCACCTGGACCTTCTCCATGACCTGGCAAGTCTTCACGCAGAGGGAGATCTCCATAGACTTCGTCAGTCGATACATGGTGAAAACGAATGTCGTACTTACGAGCTGCTTCCAAGAGTGTGTAAGTTCCGATAAAGTTGGTGTGGATAAACGGACTCGGGTCATTGAGTGAGTTGTCATTGTGGCTTTCTGCCGCATAGTGAACGATAGCATCAGCTTCGGAAGCCAGCTTATCTACCAAGGCTGCATCAGCAATATCTCCAACAACCAACTCAACGCGGTCGCCTAAAATTTCTTCAATATTAGCCCGATTACCCGCGTAAGTCAGCTTGTCCAGCACTGTCACATGGACATCTGGAAAGTTATTATAAACATAATGGACAAAGTTGGAACCGATAAAACCAGCTCCACCTGTCACGATAATTTTTTTGTATTCAGTCATTGATTTATTTTTTCTCCATAATAAAACAAAATAAGGAATTATTTGTTTCGTAAAAAATAGTAATTTTGAAATTATATAAAGGGCTAAGAAAATAAACAAAAAGAGGAGAACCATCATCAGAATGAATCCTAATGGTCCTAGAGAAATAAGAAAATAGAATATAATCAGCAAGAAATAGATAATATATTCAAACACTTGTTCTATTCACTCTTCTTACAAATCTTCTTTTCTTAGTGGTTTTACATCCTTGAGTAATGGATGGTTCTTGTCTGCTTCTGAAACTTCTGCTGCTTCTAGGTTTTCCCATTGGATGCCTAGAGCTGGGTCCGCATAGTTGACAAAGGCATACTTAGGTTTGAGCTCCAAAGCCCAGTAGTCATTCACCAGATAGCTATAGGAAACGGTGTCAGAAAGGACTTGGAAGCCGTTGGCTACACCACGCGGCACAAAAATCCCCTTGCTGGCATCGATTACTGTCTGGTAGGTGTTACCAAAGGTTTCACCCTCACGTAAGTCTACCCATGAGCCTAGTACTTTACCATCGTCAGCGACTGAAATGTACTTATCCCATGGCTCAGCATGAAGACCACGCAGGACATTTTTACGAGAAAAGCTGACATTATTTTGCAATTTTCCTTCTGCAAAAAAGCTTTCAGGGAAGCCTAGCGGCAGCATTTTTTCCTTTTGGAAATTCTCCTTAAACCAGCCTCGGTTGTCCCCGCGTACAGGGATATCAAACTCCAGCATTCTAGGAATTCCAGGAACCTCACGCGCTGCTAATTCCTTATCAAAAAATTGTTCCGTCATCTTCTTATTCTTCTCCAATCAAGCGCAAGAGATAGTGGCCATATTCATTCTTTTTCAATAACTGCGCCAATTCATGCACTTGCTCTTTAGTGATATAGCCCATACGATAGGCAATTTCTTCCAGATTCGCCACCTGAACGTTCTGCATCCGCTGAACTGTTTCGATATATTGAGCGGCTTCTAAGAGACTTTCATGGGTACCTGTATCCAACCAAGCAAAACCACGTCCCATGAGCTCAACAGACAAATCACCACGATCCAAGTATGCCTTGTTGACATCTGTGATTTCCAGTTCTCCGCGAGGACTTGGCTTGATGTTCTTGGCAATTTCTACAACATCGTTATCGTAGAAATACAGTCCTGTCACTGCATAGTTAGAGCGCGGCTGTTCTGGTTTTTCTTCGATGGAAATAGCATTCATATTCTCATCAAATTCTACAACACCAAAACGTTCTGGGTCCTTGACATGGTAGCCAAAAACAGTTGCTCCTTTTTCCTTAGCAGCAGCATTTTGGAGCATTTTACTCAGACCTGGTCCATGGTAAATATTATCCCCAAGAATCAGCGCCACGCGGTCATCTCCAATGAAATCAGCACCAATGATAAAGGCTTGTGCCAGCCCGTCTGGACTTGGCTGCTCTGCATAAGAGAGCTTGATACCAAACTCAGAGCCATCACCCAGCAGATCCTCAAAACGAGGCAGATCCGTCGGAGTGGAGATAATCAAGATGTCCTTGATACCAGCCAGCATAAGAGTTGACAATGGATAATAAATCATGGGTTTGTCATAAACCGGCATGAGCTGTTTTGACGCAGCGCGGGTCAATGGGTACAAACGAGTACCAGAACCACCTGCAAGAATAATACCTTTCATATGAGTTTCCTCTCTTAATGTATTCTCCTTATTCTACCATTTTTGAAAGCGGATGTCATCCTTTTCACTACCCTTAAATAAAAGAAAAAGAGCGGAAATTCCGCTTTCTTCCGCTCTTTGATTCCAAGTCGATATCAACCCAAAGCCACATCCAAGACCATCATGAGAACAAAGCCCACCATGAGACCTAAAGTCGCCACATCTGTATTGCCATTGGTCTGCGAATCCGGTATCAGCTCCTCTACCACCACGAAAATCATAGCTCCTGCTGCAAAGGAAAGGGCATAGGGCAGAATAGCCGTCATGGCCATCACAGCAACTGCACCTAGTACTGCACCGATTGGCTCTACAATCGCGGACATGGAACCCCAGTAAAAGGCCTTAAGCCGAGACTTGCCGTCCGTCCGAATCGGAATGGACAGAGCCGCTCCTTCCGGGACGTTTTGCAGGCCAATTCCTAAAGCTAGGCCAATCGCACCGACAAAGGCTTCCGGACTAGGATTGGCGGCCAAAGCACCAAAGGCTACTCCGACTGCCAAACCTTCTGGAAAATTGTGAATGGTAATGGCTAAGAAGAGCAGAGCCGTCTTGGATAGCTTCTTGCAGCTATGCTCAGAAACACTCTCAGCCTCCGAAATATCCTTGCTCAAGTGCAAGTGAGGCACTACTGCATCAATCAACCGCAGGAAAAAACCTCCTACTAAAAAGCCAATCGCTGCGGGCAGCCAGGACAGCTTGCCATAAGAACTTTGCGCATATTCAATCGACGGCGCCAGAAGCGACCAAAAAGAAGCCGCAATCATAACGCCTGCCGCAAATCCCATCATAATATCCAGCAGCTTGCGACTGACTTGTTTAAAGAAAAATACAACAGCCGAGCCTACAATGGTACATCCCCATGTAAAAAGCCCAGCCAAGAATGCCTGCATAACCACAGGCTGCGATCGTAACCAGTCCATAACTTCTCCTTATTCTCTAAAATCAATCATACAAAATCATCTTGGTTTCCCCGATACAGTGTTCTTCCTCATTCCAGTAATGAATCCGCTCGAAAGAGCCTTTCCGCCAGTAGAGAGGCAAGCGTTCACGTATGTCGTCCTGCATATCTATTTGGTCAAGTTCAGAAATCTTCCACCATTTTGGTTCCCCTTCATGATCGTTTCCCCTGACTTGCCCCTCAAAGGCAGTACAAAGAAAATCATAATACACATACCGTTCTTTTTTACTCGGATTAGTGAAGCCTGAAATCCCCTTCAATTCCAAGTTTAGAGCAGTCAGCCCCGTTTCTTCTTTTAATTCGCGCCTTGCAGCTTCGAAAAAAGATTCTGGAAACTCTTACGAAGGTAAAAAGCTAAGCTTTTTCTATCCCCAACCTTCACCAGTCTATCCCCAGACTGGTGAAGCCGCCTGGTTGTATCCACCCTTTAAAGTTATCATGCTGGCGATTAAGCAGTAAAATTTCATCATCTTTTTTCACACAAATATTGACCCAATTCAAAATGGTTTCTGCCATATCAAACCTTCTTCACATACCTCTCGATAGGATAGTCAGCTGGATTCAGCTGTCCCACTTCTCCTAAAGCCATCTGAGCTAATTGGAGTCCGATGAGTGGGCCAGTTGTCAGACCAGAAGAGCCTAGTCCGCTGGCAGCGTAAACATTTGACAAGTTTGGAACAGCTCCAAAGAAAGGAGCAA
>ERZ773057.464-NODE-464-length-17460-cov-42.468658_pt1 | contig 17460 bp, 16 predicted proteins | sample MGYA00580629_ERZ773057 | MGnify/ENA primary metagenome ERZ773057 (study PRJEB29015, sample SAMEA2738143) | human oral metagenome | biome: human oral; feature: human-associated habitat; material: saliva | place: China | collected 2163 ...
CGATCGGCAGGCGTGAGTTTTTAGTGGTGGTGTTGCTAGCGCTAGTTTGTTGCCGGCTTTGGCGCTGCTAGTAGCGCTGGCGCTGCTAACGCTGGTGATTTTGTGCGAGCTGGTAGCGCACCCAGCGGCGCTGGCCGGTGGCAATGGCCAGGCCCCGCTCCACAAGTTCACGCAGCTCACTTCTCGCCTGCTCAGCGCTCACGCCGAACTGGTCGCGGTAGTCGCTGTTGCTCCAGATACGACCGTGGCGCATGTCTACCAGCGCCTTTTTCTGGTTCTGGTTCAAGCCCAAAATTGAGCCGAGCCCACCAAGCCAGGTCAGATCGCCGTCGGGAATTAGGGCCGAGTTCGGGAAACGCACCGTGAAGGACACACCGTTGTCATAAAAACGTGGCTCAGCCATTCCGGCGTCGCGCAGTTCCCGACGCGCCTGACGAATCCCTGTACCCATGGCCTCAATAACTCGCCCATTATGGCCTTGGACGTTGCGGCAGATCTGATAGAGCTTCTCATTTACTGCGGGGTGTTCACCAGAACCAAGCCGGTCAACTGTGATCCCCCACAGACCACCTGGATTTGTCAGGCGGAACCCATCATGGGTGATTCTCAGATCAATGCCTTTGCCACGCGAGGCTTCAGACAGATCACGGTGAACCAGTGCGTTAGCGATCACCTCGCGCACTGCCACCATGGGCAGTGCATATTCTGTGTTGCCATCACCTTTACTAGTGACGGTTTGTTTTGATTCTACGTTTTGCCTGACCCATTCCAGGGCGTCGTCGAGAATTACCGGTAGGGCTCCAGTGAAATCGCGGCGGTTAACTGCCCGTTCATCACCTCTACCTTCAACTGCCGCTGTAAGTGTCAGGTGAGGCAGAAGCCGCTGCGGGTACTCACCTAACGCATATAGGCCAGCCACCGTGAGCTCTGTGCCCGCACGGTCTGCGACGACGCCAGTGTAGTAAAGGACATCCGTGTCGTTTTCGTTAACCAGTCGCGGGGTGGTTTCACGTACAGCAGCAATATAACGGGAGACTAGTTCTTCATCTAGATCTTCCCGGCAACTACCAGCCACCACCTGGCCATCTGCATCTGGGCGATGATGGCGCAGGATAAGCAGCTGCTCTTCTGAGGCCGACATCTGATAGTCGCCGTCATATTGACGCAGGTAAGCCCGCTTATCCTTAAGCCAGCGCACCGGTTTATCGTTCGCGTCAGCACTTTCGACATTGATCACCCCGACCGTCTTGCCATCCATGTTGATCTGTCTAGCATCAACCTTGATTGGCATACTGAAGCCGTTTCGGGCTTGGTTAGTCGCTTTTTTTAGCAGACTATCAGCATTATCTATGCCGACGACATCAATGCCGTTGCATTCAGATACACCCAGCAATATCACGCCGCCATCTGGCATGTTTGCAAAGGCACTTAGTGTGGGTCCTAGCTGCTGCGGTGAATACTCTGAAAAAGTCTTAGCTTCGATTGCGTTCGTATCGCCTCCATGGGTCTCAAGCACAGCCAAGGCATGCTTGAGGTCCTCAAGATCGTTGATCATAGAGCTAATTCTATGTCATAGACCCCTGTTTCTATGTCATAGAAGGGGGTTTCTATGTCATAGAAGCCGTTTTTAAGGAATTTTTACTTCATAGAAGCCCTAAAAATTTCATAGAACTGGCTCTATGGCCGCCCCAGGTGACGGTCTGTCGCCACGCGGCTAACCATCCCAGAACAAATAGCACTCGTAAAAGACACACAAGGAGCCACATAAGCAGTACGCAGCAACTGAGTCGAATGCAAATCCGCCCCGAAAAGCAGGCTATAAACAATCTCTAAAACCGGGATCACCAGCAGCGATACCAGGGCCGTACCAACAGTAGCGAAAATAGTGGAACTCGCCCGGGAAATAGCCACCCCGTCAACCAAACGAGCCCAAAATCCCGGCCGCTGCGGTAACCGTGGTCCACATGCCGATCGACCCACCACGCAGCCAAGCAGCGGTAGGATCAACCCCACCCCAAGCACGCTGTGCTAAATACTGGATCAGCGTGGTAGTTAAGGTAGCCACCAGCATTATTGTGGCCAGTAGATAGTGTGCAGCCACTGGGCGGATAGTGGCCTGCGTTCGTGTACGACGGCGCCAGTGTAGTAACTCGCTTAGCTTCAAGCGGCTATCTTGGGCTGGGGTCAGGGTGAAAGTAGAGCAGCGGCCAAAACCCGCACAGGCAGCAATGTCTTGCACCTGGCCGCTAATAACCAGCTTACCCGCGCCGATCAGGCTGATCTGGTCGGCGAGCTCTAGCATATTGGCTTAACTGTACGTCTTGTAGTACCTGGGCTAACTTACGTCGGGCACTGGTTGGGTTTTTAATCGCATCCACGCCAGCGATTTTGACGCTACCACTATCTGGCTGTAGGAGCGTGGTCAGCATATTTTCACGGTAGTGGTTTTACCTGCACCGTTAGGGCCTAGCAGGGCGTGAATCTGACCGTATTTAATGTCCAGGATTAATCCGTTAACAGCCACAAACTTGCCCTTGTTAAAGCTGCGTTTAAGCTCGCGAGCTTCCACCGCAATATCTGCCATACAAAAAACCTATTCGCCCCCTGAAGCTGCCTAGCAGTCGCCGCTAGATTCGGCGCTGCTGAGGCTAAAGGTTACCTGCCCCGATTAAAATCTACAATAGTGGCTCATAAACTAGAGTCACAACATACTTATTAGTTAATACACCACCAATTAATTCAAACAACCTAAATATAAGGCGAAAACAAAAGTGTTGGGTGTCAAATATTTAACACCCAACACTTTTAAAGAGTTACTCTACAGAAACAGCTCTACTTAGTAATAGTGAACTTATAGACACCCGAGTTTTCAAGAGAAACCGTACCATCACCATTTATCGGGCTCTTCATAATTGAGGGTGTAGTTGGGGTCTGAATCCTCCTGTTTCGAGGAGTGCTCGGGTGATGTAGTTGGTGAGGTTTCGGAACCCGAGGGCGGATCCACGTAGGTGTTCGAGGCGGCCGTTGATCGCTTCGGTAGGGCCATTGGAGGTGTGGGGGTGGTCGAAGTAGGCCAGGATGTCCCCGGCTCGGCGTTTGAGTGTCCTGCCCAGCGTGATGAGCTCGGTCAGACCCCTCGGTACACGCGTGGAGGTCAGGGTGTTGATTTCGGCTTCCATCAGGGCCTTACCCGCGTCCGTGTCGGGCGCGCGGTAGGCGTCGATGATGTTCTGGTAGGCGCTCCAAGTGACCTCGAGCGCGACGTGCTCCTCACCGGAAAACAGGTTGAGTAGTTGGTGCTGCTGGCGTGGCGTGAGCAGGCAAGATCTGGTGTGTAACATCCTGCGAGCCTTGTACAGGGGATCCGTGGCACGCCCGCGCCGATGGTGAAGTTCTTGCTGAATGCGCCTGCGGCACTCATCCAAGGCGTTGCCAGCCAGGTGCACGACGTGGAAGGGATCCATGACCGCCCTTGCATCGGGGAGTTCTTCAGCGGCGGCGCTCTTAAACCCGGTGAATCCATCCATCGCGACGATCTCAATGTTCTCGCGCCAGGTGTCGGGCTGGGAGGCCAGCCAGGTTTTGAAGACCCGCTTGGATCGGCCCGGGACCATATCTAGGAGCCGGGAGGGGCCGCGACGGTCGCGGATGGGTGTCAAGTCCAAAATGACGGTGACGTATTTGTCTCCGTAGGGGGTGTGGCGCCACACGTGTTCATCCACGCCAATGACACGCACGCCTTCACACCGAGCTGGATCATTGATCAGCAGGCGCGCCCCTTCGGCCAGGACAGCGGTGTTGGCGGTATTCCAGGACACGCCCAGGGCCTGGGCGACGCGTGCCACCGTCAGATGGTGGACCACCAGGCCCGTCAGCGCCCAGCGCACCGCTGCACGTGAGAGCTTCGCGCGTGGATCGGCCGCTTGGCTCATGTCTTGACGCCACACGTGAGCACACTGCTGGCACCGGTAGCGGCGCACGCTCACGTGCAAGATCGTGGGGCGCCACCCGCAGGGTACGTGCGCCAAGCGCCTGATCACCGTGTCACGAGAAATGCCCTGGCATCCGCAGCGTCGACAACACCGGTCCTCACCAGTAATACGGCACGCCAATACTGCATGGTCGGGCTCAATGCACTGGCCCGTCACCTCCAACCCCAGGCCATCAAGGCCCGTGAACGTGGTCAGGTCAGGGCGATCAAAGGTAGTATTGGGCATGTCGAGGTCTTTCAGATGGACGGTGTCGGAACCCCCATCATCGGAAGACCTCGACCCCTACCCAGCCACGACACGCCCAACCCCGCCCACAACACCTACACCCTCAAATGCGAAGAGCCTTAGGAGCTCTTCATAATTTGGGGTGTAGTTGAGGTTTGAACCCGCCGGTTTCAAGTAGCGCTCGGGTGATGTCATTGGTGAGATTTCGCAAGTCCAAGGACACAGCCGCGTAGGTGTTCAAGGAGACTGTTGATGGCTACCGTTGATGGCTTCAGTTGGGCCGTTGCCGGTGTGGGAGTGGTCGAAGTAGGCCAGGATATCTGCGGCTCTGCGTTTGAGTGTCGTGCTCAGCGTAATGAGCTCGCTCAGGCCTCTCGGTACGCGCGTGGCGGTCAGTGTGTTGATTCCGGCTTGCATCAGGGCCTTACCCGCTCGTGCGTAGGATGAGCGGTAGGCATCAATGATGTTCTGGTTAGCGCTCCAGGTAACCTCAAGGGCGACGTGCTCCTCGCTGGAAACAGGTCAAGTATCTGGTGCTGCTGGCGCGGCGTGAGTAGGCGTGACCTGGTGTGTAACATCCTGCAGGCCTTGCACAGGGGGGACGTGGCTCGTTCGCGCCGATGGTGAAGTTCTTGTTGGATGCGTCTGCGGTACTCATCCAAGGCGTTGCCAGCGAGGTGCACGACCTGGAAGGGATCCATGACCGCCCTTGCGCCGGGGAGTTCTTCGGCGGCGCTCTTAAAACCAGTGAATCCATCCATCGCAATGATCTCGATGCGCTCACGCCACGTATCGGGCTGGTAGGCCAGCCAGGTTTTGAAGGCCTAAGGCCTGCTTGGAGCGGCCCGGGATCATGACCAAGAGCCAGCAGGGGCCGTTGCGATCGCGGATGGGTGCTAACTCCAATATAACGGTGACGTACCTGTCCCCGTACGGGGCGTGACGCTACACGTGTTTATCCACGCCGATGACGCGCACGCCTTCAAACCAAGCCTGGATCATTGATCAGCAGACGCGCCCTTCGACCAGGACAGTGGTGTTGGCGGTATTCACACGCTCAGGGCCTGGGCGATGCGCGCCATCGTCAAATGGTGAATGACCACACCCGTCAGCGTCCAGCGCGCCGCCGACCGCGAGAGCTTGGTGCGCGGCTGGGCTGCTTGGCTCATGTCGTGGTAACGCCTGGGCGCACTCTTGGTACCGGTAGCGGCGTACGCTCACGTGCAATATCTGGGGCGCCATCCGTAGGGCTCGTGTGCCAAGTGCCTGATCACTGTGTCATGCAGGGTGCCCTGGTACCCGCAGCGTCGATATCACTGGTCCTCAGTAGCGATACGGCAAGCTAACACTGCATGGTTTGACTCAATGCGCTGGACTGTCACTTCCAGCTCCAGGTCGTATAGGTGCGTGAACGCGGTTAGATCAGGGTGATCAAAGGTAGTATTGGGCATGTAGAGGTCTTTCATATGGGCGGTGTAGGAATCTCTATCATCGAAAGACCTCGACCCCTACATAACCAGGACACGCCCAACGCCGCCCACAACACCTACACCCTCAAATGCGAAGAGCCCACAACATGCCATATACCCCTCTATACAAGGCCCTTTGATTTTACATACCAAGATTATCTACTGGCCCCACATCAATAACATCAGATCTATGACCTGTTCACCAGTGATGATCACGTTGCGATTGAGGTCACTTGGAGTGTCTGTCAGGACATCATTGATACCTACCGAGCGTCCGACATACGCGCAGACAAGGCTCTGATGCAAGTAGAAATTAATACACTCACCTGCGAGTATGTTCCTGACTACCTGACCGAGACCATCACGTTTGATAAACACTTATAGCGCCAAGCTGGGAATATTCCACTTCGATCACCCCCATATCGCTAACAGAGCTGCCGAAGCTATCAACAGTCACCTTGAATGCTTATACGACTCTGCTCTCGGACTTCGCAATCTTTGCCCATTAGATCATTAGACACCTCCTTACGACCGGTAGTTTCAAACCTCAAATACACCCCAAATTATGAAGAGCCATCAAAATGGTAGGCATATCGAAATCTTTTGGTTCGGTTATGTAAGAATTTCCATTTTGAGTATCACAAAATTACTGACTTATCAGTAAAACATTAAGAAAACACCCAATCAATAATCACCCCTATTTGAACCTTGATTCTCATGGCAACAAAATTCAAGAAATCTGAAAACGATATTTCTTCAATGAAAATATCGCAACAATACATATTCTTATAGTCATGATAGCTCTTAAATTCAAGCGCCATAAATATCGTTAGAGCAAGAATTGAGAATAGAAAAATATATTTACCATATCCCCCGTTATCATCCATCACCCGTCGAGATGCAGTAGTAGATCTCGAAGGTGAAATCGAAGGTGGCGATGATATAGATTGAGTAGTATCGCCTCGATCAGGCACGATTTTGATAATACCTTTATCATCCACTTCATATCTACTTGCCATCAGAAATTTTACCAGGTCAGGCAAACGACCTAATATCTCCTTTTACCTACATTCAGCAATGTCAAGCATTTAGCTCTAACATTAGTACAATCTGGAATTTTTTAAAAGTTATTTACGAACAATATATGCCTTAGCCATACATAGGTTACATTAAAACCGATAGTTATATCTCATAAAAAAATCTAATCGCAAATTTAACATCCTACCCACCGAAGATTTCGCCAACGAATAGCTAAAAATCATTTCATGTACGCTTAAATAAAATTATTTCCAGTTAACATTATTTTATCTAGAACCCTGTTGGCTATAAAATATAGTCGCCAAATTCTTCGCGGAAGATATTTATTATACCATGTGACATCCTTTCTCTTACTCCTTAACACCTATCACGATGCAAATAATTAAAAACGCACAGAATATCGCATATCCAACATGTTTTAAAGTTATATTACTATCTGATGCTACATTTATTGTCGGATTTAGTTTTGCTGCCACAGAACTATGTAGGGTGGCAGTACCCTCTACGTCCGCCAAGGGAATATAAGTATCCCACCAATATACATCATATTTATTGCTATTGTGAATAGACGATTTCTTAGCTAATTCCTGCCCCTTTAACACAATGCTACCACTAGGTAAAAATAAGGACACTGTAGTCAACCTAACCTTTCTCTCAGGATAGGCTTTCTTGACAGCTGCTTGATATTGACGAATCGATAACGCATTGAATTCAAACGAGTATCGAGCATTTCCAATCGACATCAATTTAAGAGTCGAAGCCTTGCCTATATCCTTATCCTTAAACACAAGGTAAAATACACAATACTGAAGATCTTTATTGTAGTCATATTTATATTTAGTGGATTCACAATTAACAGAACTTACGCCATATATGCCGATATACTCTGAAATTGTACCATCCACAGAAAGCCATGTAGCATATTCTACTTTTAACTCTTTCGCAACAACATTGGGTGTAGCCAAAGCAGAAGTAGAGCTTATAAACATTAAAATCGTTATCAAAGCTGTTAGTATGCGAGACATAAGCTCTCCTTAAATCGTCAATATTTCATATTGTAGATATATAGTTTTTAGATAATTGATTCACTATTTCGGCACGAACAGAGTGAGACTTTCTGCTATCTATCAGTTGAGAAATTCTATTTGTTCTCAAGTGACTCTTAATCCAGAGAGGCGGAGTGAATTCTAACGTTTTATTAAATGGTATCGAATTACTCGTCTCTAGAAGTTTATAGTCTTCAAAAAATAAATCAGTATCGCCATTTATGCTCCATTCCAAAAAAGCGGTATGTCCGAGATCTAAATCTTCCCACAAATAAGAATCTGGGGGTAGATAGAACACATTCCCAGTTTTTCCTCTAGTGCTGGCGTTTATACCGAATAGCCCCCCAAAAATATCGTCAGCAATAATGAGTATTCCTGGAATTAACTCAGGAAAATTATTATTAATTTTATTAATATCTTTAATACTTAATCCATATTTATTTGTTCCGCCAAAATGTCGTATTATTCCATTCGATACGGACAAGCCTCCAACGTGATTCACAAGTGTACCGAGTGTTGAATATTCAGATATTCCGAGTACATCATCGCTGCTTCCAAAACGATCGACTCTCAAAATAACATCAACACTTTTCTCGCTTTGATCAATCCATGATTGAATCAAATTCAATGCGTTTTCTTTCATGATTTTCAACCTCAAATGATACGAAACCTTACACGTGTTCCATCCGGAACGCCATTAAGTTGCCACCTGAAAGATGATCCAGCCCCCTTATTATCTGACGGTGCGATATATGCTACGTGAGCTCCAGACCCGCCTTCAGAAAAAGCAGCAGGTGGATACTCGTCTCGATCATAGTTAACTGATCGAGGAATACCGGACAAAGACCGGCGTCTATTTTTGGCGGCACCAGACCTGTCCAATGTTAGCATAGCAGGATATCCTGCTTCTATAGCAGATTTGATATGCTCAGCGGATTCAGGATACTTACTGGAATCAATTACTACAACGCGATAGTTACTCTCTCCGGTAAATACGTTAGAAATGGTCTCCAACGTTTCGTTTTCACTCACTCCCTGAATGTCACTAATTTCACGAAGATAGGTAGCCATAACTCTAAGGCCATCCGACACATTAACAGATATAGCCTTAACAATTAGTCCCGAGTCATCATTATACTGGTCTCGTAATTTAGTTGCTCTATCTCTCAATGCTTCTAATTCAGCCAGTGTACTTTCTAACTGTTTTAATTCTAAAATAATCTCATCTCGTTTGCAGCTATCACTCTCATCGAAGGAAAGATAGGATAATTCTCTTTTCAAAAAAGAAATTTCCGCTTCAATCTTCCAAATTCTTTTTGCGACACGAAGGGTTATGTTATAAGTATTAGATTTCACTGATTGACGATATTGATTTGCCGCCTCCCCAATTTTCTCAAAACAATCCATAGCAGAGTCGATAATTACAATAGAAACGTTTACATCGGACATATCATATCAAGACAGATTTCTAAGTTGTTTCACAAGGTTTTGAATATAAGAAATTGAAGTTTCTACTTCAACCATCTGCTTCTGAAGAGTTACTGAGGCTTCTTTTACAGAGGTTGACATCGAATTAACTGCGATAACGCAAGGAGTAATCTCACCAAGAAGCTTTTCGTATTGCGGATCATGCCAGTTGTCTGCCTGCGAATCGGTACTAGATCTCATTATTACAGCCTTTTGTTGCAATTCCTCTGATAAGAAGACAAGTTTCGCCGCCATTGACTCTAAATCCGTTTTTAGAACAGAAAGTACTTGACAGTAGGTGGAAAGCGAATCCACGCTATTCACATTTACTTTCCCAGCCATAACAACATCCTTTCACTTGTTAGAGTAAATATCGTCAAGTTCATGCTCAATTTGCAACATCGAAGCGTGAATTAAATCTGATAGCTCGATCAACTGACAATATCTTTGGTAAATATCTTGAAAGAACTCATCATTGATGGTATGAGACTTATTGTCATCCCAGGTAGACATAATAGTCTGCCAACTAAAAAACAGATGATTCATCTCGGATTCATCATAAAAACCAACAATACTCATGATTCTTCCAAAATCGAAAACATGCTCGCCTCCTCACTAGATAATTGGAATTTCAGCAAATATCCCCACAATATTTACAATTTTCATTTTTAGATACACGTAAATTATTGCTCACCCAAAGCGGATTAGGAAAGATAGCGGCTATCTCACCACCGATTTTAGTGCTATTCGTATTACAAATCCAAGTATATTGCTTCAAATACTCTAGTAATCGAGGAGTATAATTATCATTATCGCGATTAATTAAATCTAATGCTAATTTTACTGCAATAATTGTTATATAATCGATGTCCGCAGCAATGCCTGGCTCAAATGATAATAACTCTTTTTCCTCGTCACTACCAAAATAGGTGTGATGACTCTCAGGACGCTCTTCATCAATTAGACCTGCGAATGCGCAGTGATAACAAGAAAGGTTGTTTCCAGAAGCCCAATAGAAGATCTCCCCAGCAAATGCTCGAGTTCTGCAGTTAGTTGAGATAAAAGTGCTGTCAGTTTCAATAGCAAGCCTGCATGCAAAATCGCTAGAGGCTCGATTGTCACCTCCGCCAATGATTATAGTGTCTCTACCTAAAAACGGTAGTAGCTGTTCTTTTTCAATATCTTGAATAAATGAATGGAATATAATTACTTCTGCGTCGGGATTAATGTTTAAAATTTTGTCCTTAACAGCATCTACTTTATACCTGCCCAGATCGTCAAAACCACACTGATGTCGACAGATATTATGTATTTGTAGTATATCAGTATCACATAACACGAATCTGCCTACTCCAGAACGTGCTAACTCCATTGCCGCGAAGGATCCTACAGAACCGCAACCCACCATTAGTGCGCATTTATCTAACATATCGTCAGACTCTAATAAACCACTATTTCTAGAAAACAAATTTGTAATACTATTATAGGTCTTTATATTTACAAGATCGAAAGAATTGAAATTATTTTCTTGGTAACCAGAATCCAAGTTATCCCTTATTCGATCTACTTGTAATAAACGCAACTGCAGATCATCATGTGAAAAACAACCAGCTAGAACAAAATCAATGTTGCGTGAAGCCGAATTAAGATTAACCCATGAATCCGACAAATCATTACCAATGTAGCCGATTACGGTACAGTTCTTTGGAAAAGACGAACCGGAAAATATGTATATAGACTTAGTCTCCTTTCTGATAAACCCGTATAAATTACCTCTAAAACCTGAATTTTCTATAATTTCAGAAGGAATGTGTGCGGTCCATTCAGAAGCTTTTAGCGAATTGAATTCCTGTCCATCATACATTGATAAAAAGTTCTCAAGAGTTGAGGAATCGATAGTATATTCTTCCTCGTCAAGATAGCTTTCTTCAGGAAACACACCCTGCTTCAAACGTTTGCGAAACTCATAGACCGGCTCCATACCTGGGTCAATGTTTGCTTCACCTTCCTGGCTACTCAACTCAGACTCCTAATTTACTGCGAGATACAATATCATTTATGTTTGCAATCGCTAAGATTTCCTTATTTAAAATCTTATCATCGCCAACCTCAACATCAATTTTTGTATATTCCACCCCATACTTCTCGCTTTGCTCAGCATAATAAAATGTAATGCGGAAATATGGGTCATAATTGACAATTGCCGAAATACAACCACTTCCATTTTGCACAGAAGCAGCATACCCATAGTTTGTTCGGTCATCAGTAGAAGAAAAAACATCCATTGAGCCTGGATGCCTATGCCACATCCCTAAAAAAACTAATGGCCTTTTATAAGTTCTTGAGATGACATTACATACATGATTCTGGTAAGCATGGTCAGCTTCATGATAGGCCACAGAAAATACTGCATTAACTCCCGGATCGCTAGCTTCAATTACATACCAGACACCATCATCAAAATGTCCTAAAAGCAATCCCCCAGTTTCAGTTTTAATTTTAGCCTGTGACTCGTTAAAAATTTGTATAAAAGCCCGATTCGAAAGTACTATTTTCTTACAAGTAGCGTTAACTGTTCCCGAACACGAAAGCCTACCATCAACATATTTGGGCCGTTGATAGCCAGTATCTTTTAATTGACTTTCACCTACACTTGCGACACTAGAAATTTCTCTTATTGATGGATGATTAAATCCCTGTCCTACTGAAGTGTTAACAACATCTACCCATTCAATAGTATATTGGACTATCTTCTCAGAGATACATTTATCACATGGATTAATTAAATAATCGTAAAAAAATTTATCTAATTCAGGAAAATTTAGATATGTTCCATTCGCGTCCTGCGCAATACAGGGATCAGTGTCAACACTATAAAACTTCTCAAGATCCGCAACTTCTGGATCTACTAAATAAACTCTTATTCCAATTTGCTCTTGCTTATCTCTTTTTGGAAAAGTTGAGCTAAAAGTCAGCAAAAACGTCCAGCCTTTTACAGTAAAAGGCTGATATAAATCACCTTTGCTATTAATGATGTAGGGCTGTTTTTGAGCAATCTTTTTTATATACAAAACCTCATTTTTACGAAACTTTGGATTTTGCTCAACCCATTGTTCTAACAGAAACTTTCTCACCGAACTATAATTAGTGTCATCTTCTAGGATTACATTAGAATTAATCGGACCACTTTTTCCAAGATACTTAATTCGCCAAGTATTCATTAAATGAAACATAGCCCTTGCTCCTCTGCGAAAAAAATTAACTTTCATTTACACATTACGGCTTAATATACTTTACATCTTGCCTTTAAAACGTCAATTTAGACTAAAATGATGTTTGTTGCGATATCATTATTACTCGGGCATCATAAATATTTCGTATCTACTCTCGCTATTGTCTAAATCTTTCCATGCTCTTGAAACAAAGACCATGTCTCCTGATCGATTAATCCAAGTTCGAATACAGTTATCCAACGCATCGCGAATCTAAGGCAGGCAGCAGCAGTTGTGATTTGTTCCCCAATTCTACTACCTGCGTGAATGTTATTATAGTGCTGCGTGCAAATATAAATTCTGTTATTTGAGTCCTTCAACAAATGTGGAATACTTTTGGGTACAACTTTTGACTGCTTGACTAACTTCAGCATCTCATCATAATTCGGCTTCACTGGATAAAACTTTACCGATCCACCCCACCTTTGTTGTGGATGATCAGAGTCATACACTGCATAAAGTGTCCAATCTTTCTGTTTTCCGCAAACGACCGGACGCAATCTGATAACCCAGGCCATATTTCCGGACTTAGTATACGTTAGTTTTGACCCATAAGGAGCAATATCTCGCATGGCTTTGATTTCAGCTTCCTTGAGAGCAGGATCAAGCTCATACCATTGAGGTGCTGCAACAACTGCTTTATCCACAGCTTTAAATCCTTTACCTTCTCCAACAGAAGATGTAGACGCAGGATCTGCAGGATTATAGATGGTACCTTGGTCATTCACAAAAGTTTCCTCACCTCCTTTGAGCTGTGAACGCAATTGAGCTATCGCCTCGGCAACATCAGGATCATCAGCAGCAGCAATCAATTTATTTAGGTTAGAAAACATGAAACCTCTCCCTACGCCATAGCAACTATCGCTACCCAAAATAGTAGCAGTTTTCGTGTCTGTTAGCAATAGCCTACGGAAACCTACGCCCCGTATTTTATAACCTACGTTACTGTCAACTATTTTATCAATAGCTACGGTTGCATTCCTACATCAACACATGATTCGAATTTCCAATTCGAATATTTTAAACATCTATACACATGTAAAATATCTACAGAAATTGTGGTAGAATTATTATTCAGCAATTTTTCCACTTAGCCCCGAATATCCATGTTCTTTCATCTGTTTTTTTTCGATATCATTCAAATCAATGTTTATGGTATTGAAAATTTGCTCAGCGAGCGGTAGCCTAACTCGACCGAGTTTATCGCTAGACTTATTATAGTAATATGCTTTTACCACGCTTGGACGAATCGTATTAAATGCGGATTCTTTTACTCGATCATTAACATTTTGCATCGCGGATCGCATGCTAGTGAGACTTCCGACACTAATTAGTCTGCAGGAAATTTCTTGATCAAAATATGTACACGAATTCTTAAGCTTACTAAAATCTTCGCATAAGATAAGAGAAAACACAGACGAAGATCGAACCACATTCATCATCTGTGAAACAGGACTCGGCATGTTCGGCGAAAACTCGTTCATGCAGATACTATCGTAACTGTAAGGATTGATTATAACTACAAGTAAAAAACTCTGTTTAGATATCTGCTCATTGCAATAATAGAGAAAATCTTCAACCGATTCAGTAATGTGGATATAATCATCGAGCACTGAGGTAAATCCCAATTTATTATAATTCGACATTGAAGATAAGATGCAAATCTTAAAGTCATCATACCTATTAACCACGTGTGCTACTACAGAGGCCGTGGTGCTTGCGTGCACCCTAAAGTCATTACCGCAAACAATTAAATGTTTTACTTGATTTCGCAACGCAATTATTTGATTATCAATAAAATCGTCGCTATTTTCATTATAGACATCATAATAGAGCCTATTTGATTCGCCGATAATAATTCTATCGGTGGCTTGATAGGTCGCCGAAGTGTCTACTGGGCGCTCCGAATTTAATATGATACCATTCTGTTTACCTTGAATGGCAATAATTTTCTCACAAACTGTCATTATCGTTTCTTCGTCAGGATAGAAACATTGAACTACTTGATTAAGGCTTTCATCGTCTCCCATATTTGGATTGATTATCATTTGACCGTTTCTAAGCGTCTGCGCGTTGTTAATTGCGGCATTCTGTTCGGGCATAATTTCTTTAGCGCCTGACTGAGGCAATTTAAACATCACCCGATATGTAAAATACTCCTTGGTTTGTGAGTCAAAGGAATTCGATGTATAATCCCTTCGAACTCGCTGTGAAGCCATGATAATATGGATGCCTACGGTACGACACATGCGCACTAGGTGATTAGTGATTTCACCAGTGTCACGGGACGAATTATAAAGAGATTGAAACTCATCGATAATTAGGAGTGTCCTGGGAATATTTTCCATAGCATGAATCTCAGCGTTCACTTTATAAAATTGTTCGATATTTTTTACAATTTTTCCAGAGACTTCTGCTAATTTTTGAAACTTTTGATTCCTAATTTGCACAATAGAAGAAATGTAATTTAGGAAGTTTACAGCGATATCTGGTTCTGAATCGTCAAGAGTGACCTTAATTGATTTCAAACCTTTCTGACTATAAATATTAAACTCTGATCCATTTTTTAGATCCACCAGATATAGTTCAAGATTTTGAGGCGAGTATCGCGTTATGCATTGCAAAATCATTGTGTGCAATAGACTTGATTTTCCGGAGGAGGGGTTTCCAGCTATCAAGACAGATGAATTATTTTTATCTAGGGTAATCGAATATTGTTTACCATGAGAATCGAAACCTATTGGAATAACAACATTACTTACACAAGATTCTTTAAAGAAATCTTGATCGTTAGGCATATAGTTTATCAACGGTACGATTGTTTGATTTACATTATTCTGAGTATTTTTTTCCACAATGTAGCGCCCGATGGATTGTTTTATCTTCGGAGGAGCCAGTAAGGTAATTGAATTATCTTTCAAACTCATACTACCATCCGAATTAATATAGATTTTATTGGAAATATCGAATAGTGCATTAATTGCCTTATTTCTTTCGCGCATAGTAGTTTGGTTGAGTTCAAATTCTTCATCGGGAATCCCAATAAACGTGATAACTCCGTTTCGATTACCGTTTTTAACGATTAAATTTAGCTTTTCGAATAGCTCTACGGATGATATTTCGGAAATGTTGCTAATAAACAACATATTCAGTTCTCTTTTTGGAACGTTGTTCTTGTTATATGATTCGATATCTTCGGAGTTATCGCGCAAGTGAAACTTATTTGTTTCAATAATATACTCAAACAGCGCGTCAGTAACTAACTTGAGTTCTGACACGGTCCTAATGATATTTACTTTTTTGCTTTTTTGGCCGTCTTCGAAAATACTAAACTCAGAATATTTACTTCCCATATTGCTACAATCTACGATATAAACATTGGCCCCAATATCAGAAAATATATTCATTGATTGTAATACATAGTCACTAAATAAAGAATACAGTGTATCCGAATGTTTCAGGCTGTATCTAATACATACAGGCTTCTTTAAATACCTATTTAAAGCAACTGGCAAGAGAAGATTTCTATTTGAATAAATTGTATCTTGTAAAATGAAGGATAGATACCTATCGAGTGTTCCGTCATCCGCTTTTGAAATCGTTTGAATTCCAATTCCGAGCATCAGGAAATCTATTTTAGATAGATTTTCAATACCGCCAGCACAATATACAGAGGAGTATTTCGTGATAACGTCGTAAGCTAATTTGTATGTTGTATTTTTATTAAAAGTATCCTCCAAGCCGTTTAAAAGCAATTTCTGCAACTCTTTTAAATCACTGTTTTTCTTCGAAGTGGCTTCTGCATCAAACATTTGATTCTCATTTTGAAGTCTGATAACTTTTCGCGCCGTTGCTTTATTTATTTCAGCTTCGATAAGTGCTACAGCATCGTATACTTCACGCTGAGCTGCATTCAGCATAATTTCGAGTTTTTGTCGATTTTCAACTACTCGCTTATAAGTATTCTTTGAATATGGAGTATTAAAAAAACTACAAACGACACTAAGTGCCTTTGGCATTTTCGATTTCGTTATTTTCTCTATGCTTTTAACAGTATTTGCCAATTGCAGACTAATGTCTTCTTTGGAATGGGATATTGAACTTGCATTTAACTGCGACTCGTTTCCATTCTCATATTTAAACTGCCAAAATTTACGATCTGAAATCTGTTCTTCTTGTTCGTCAATAAATCGGACGACCGTCCTGATGCTATCCAACTGCTCGTTAATTTGTTGCTGCAATGACAACTTTTGTTGCTGATCTTCTAATTCTACTTGCTCAAGTTTTGTTAGTAATTCCTTCTTATTTGAATTTCGCGCTGAACTTTCACGCTTTAGTAGATATTGGAAGGTCTTGTTGTACTCATCAATTATTTTCTGGAATTTCTCGAAATCATTAATGAATTCCATAGCAGACTCATGCATTACTTCACACTTTCTTCGAAGGGTTTACTATTTGACAATTTCTGCAATACATAGCTCTTATAAAGCTTTGAAATTAGGGAATATAGACATACTAAACGTAAAGAGTATCGTACTCCATACGCTAAATATTGTATATATTTGTCTACAGGATTGTCAAGCATCATTACGGAAACTATAACAACTTAAATTTAAGTGAACTGAGCAGAGTGTAGCTAATGGAAAATAAAACTAAATTAAAAATGTCTCTACATGCATACATTATGTTATTGTAGATCTTTCGCTATTTTGCTGTATATGTTAAACAATCTAAAATTTCTTGTAGAAATTCTTGCTACCTGTTACAGGTTAACTGGATACACTGAAAAATCTGATGTCCTGTAAGCCTAAACGCTAGCAGGGCAGGCGTGAGCTGCAAGTTTTAGCTCCGCGAGCGCAGCCAGGTTCATACCAGCAGGCTTGCACCCTCTACTTTTGTGGCCTCTACTTTAGGTAGCTGCGCACCAGCTGGGTTACTACTGCGGCGCTGC
>ERZ773057.467-NODE-467-length-17329-cov-4.856953_pt1 | contig 17329 bp, 11 predicted proteins | sample MGYA00580629_ERZ773057 | MGnify/ENA primary metagenome ERZ773057 (study PRJEB29015, sample SAMEA2738143) | human oral metagenome | biome: human oral; feature: human-associated habitat; material: saliva | place: China | collected 2163 ...
CAAGCGGGGGAAACATGTTTCAGTCAAGGGCGGGAATCAGAAGCGCTTTGTCCGCTTATCTTCACTTCCGAAAGGATATAGAGAAGCAGAGATTCGTGCAGCAATCTCCGGTGAAGCAAAGCGTGAAGGCAGACCACACCAAAAGCCGGAATATTCCTTCAACCTGCTTATTGATATTCAGAGCAAACTGCAGTCCAAAGGCAAAGGCTTCGAGCGCTGGGCTACAGTTTACAACCTGAAGCAGATGTCGAAGACGGTACTATTCCTTCGAGACAATAAGATCGACACCATGGAACAGCTAAATGTTCTCGCGACAGAAAAGCAAGAGCAGCGCGACCGCCTGCTTTTCTCAATTCAGGCAGCCGAGAAGCGTCTAAAGGAAATTGCCGCGTTGAAAACAAATATTATCAACTACTCAAAGACTAGGACTGTCTACGAAGCTTATCGGAAAGCCGGATATAGCAAAAGCTTTCTGGAGGAGCACAGGACGGAAATCATGCTACACAAGGCGGCGAAAGCGGCTTTCGATGCGCTTGGGATAAAGAAACTGTCTAAGGTTAAAGAACTGAGCGCTGAATACGAACAGGTACTGGAAGCTAAAAAGGTAGCTTATGCCGAATACCGGCAGGTGAAAAAGGAAACGCAGGAATTTTGGATTGCGCAGAGAAACATCACATCTCTCTATGCCGCAGAGCATGAAGCAGACGAAGAGAGACAGCGACGGGAAGAGAAGAAGCAGAGATGATTAGGAACCAGAGCAACAGAGAAACACATCATTGTCCGGTTCTGCCATCAAGCGTTCCGCAGGAATGCGCAGCCTCACGAAGTGAGTTCTTCTAAGGGCTTGGGAGTATCCCAACAAGTGGCGTATGAGGTCCGGATGGACGCTCATACACTGCTTGCACGGTATTATCAGGAATTTTGCAATGCCCCAAAGCTAATAAAAGTCATAGTTCCCCACATGAAAATGAAATCTCCATGTAAAACAGCAAGAGGTCGAAGACTGCCACTGAAAAGTCGCTGATTTTCTGGTATAATCCATTCTGTAATACTGTAGCACTAACTTGTGATGGAAATGGATGAGGATAAGAACATGATTATTTCTTACGACAACCTTTGGAAACTGCTGATCGATAAGCGAATGAACAAGACGGAATTGGCTCAAAAAACAAAAATCAGTACGAGCACGATTGCGAAGATGTCGCGGGGAGAGCCTGTGGCGCTGACGGTTCTGGTCCGCATCTGTGACTACCTCAACTGTGATATTGGCGATGTTGTAAGCGTCAAGCGAGTTTGAAGTACGTTTTTTAGGACACCTGATTTGCTACAGTATGAGTGTGGGATTAGCGACTTCGGACGCGGAAGGAAAGAGACGGATGAAGATACTTGATAATGTCACGGAGATTGTTCGTGACGATATGGAGAACACAATCAAGCGAGGCAGCAAAGTCTCTATCGCAGCCGCCTGCTTCTCGATATATGCCTATAAAGTTTTGAAGAAACAGCTGGAGTCTGTGGATGAGTTCCGGTTTATTTTTACATCCCCGACTTTTGTGACCGAGAAGGCAGAAAAGCAAAAGAGAGAGTTCTATATCCCAAGACTGAATCGCGAACAAAGCCTTTATGGAACAGAGTTTGAGATCAAGCTTCGCAATGAGATGACGCAGAAGGCCATTGCGCAGGAATGTGCCGACTGGATTCGGAAGAAGGCTCATTTCAAGTCCAATACGACCGGTGAGAATATGGGCGGCTTTATCACAGTTTCGGCTCCTTCTGAGGATGTAGCCTATATGCCGATGGGCGGCTTTACGACTGTTGATATCGGCTGCGAGCGCGGCAACAACAGCTACAACATGGTCAATCGGATGGAGGCGCCGTTCTCTACACAGTACATGCAGCTTTTTGATTCTCTTTGGAACGACAAAGAAAAGCTGCAGGATGTCACCGATGTGATCATTGAAAACATCAGCTCCGCTTATAATGAGAACTCGCCGGAATTCATCTACTTCATGATGCTGTATAACGTATTCAGCGAGTTCCTAGATGATCTTTCTGAAGACGTTCTGCCGAATGAGGCGACTGGGTTTAAGCAAAGCAAAATCTGGAGCATGCTTTACGATTTCCAGAAGGACGCTGTGCTTGCAATCATCAACAAGCTGGAGAAATATAACGGCTGCATTCTGGCAGACAGCGTTGGTCTTGGTAAGACCTTCACTGCGCTGGCAGTCATCAAATACTATGAGAATCGTAACAAGACAGTTCTTGTTCTCTGCCCCAAAAAGTTGAGTGAGAACTGGAATACATACAAAGACAACTACGTCAATAATCCGATCGCATCTGACCGTCTGAATTATGATGTCCTTTTCCATACGGATCTGTCCAGAAACGGCGGTATGTCCAATGGTCTTGATATGGATCGCCTGAACTGGGGCAACTATGATCTGGTCGTTATCGATGAATCGCACAACTTCCGTAACGGTGCCGGTACCCATGCGAACACGCAGGAGAACCGGTATGTGAAGCTGATGGATAAGGTGATTCGTGCGGGCGTAAAGACAAAAGTTCTGATGCTTTCTGCAACGCCGGTCAACAATCGTTTCATCGACTTGAAGAATCAGTTGGCGATTGCCTACGAAGGAAATACAGAGTTCATTGACGAGCGCCTGGATACAAAAAAGCCAATTGATGAGATCTTCCGCCAGGCGCAGAAAGCTTTCAATGCCTGGAGCAAACTGGAACCTGAAGAGCGCACAACGGATGCGCTTCTGCGGACGCTTGACTTTGACTTCTTTGAAGTCCTGGACAGCGTAACGATAGCCCGTTCCAGAAGGCACATTGAGAAATATTACGATACCACTGAGATAGGAAAATTCCCGACACGCTTGAAGCCGATCTCACTGCGTCCAAGCATGACGGATCTGAACAGTGCCATCAACTATAACCAGATATATGAGCAGCTGATGCTCTTAACGCTGTGCATCTATACACCGTCGAATTACATCTTCCCGAGTAAGCTCTCGAAGTATATCGATCTGACGCACAATAAGGGGAACAACCTGACGCAGCGTGGCCGTGAGCAAGGTATCCAGCGCCTCATGAGCATCAACCTTTTGAAGCGTCTGGAGAGTTCTGTCTACTCTTTCAATCTGACATTAAGCCGTATTCTTGAGCTGATCCGGGATACTATCAAGTCGATCGATGACTTTGAAAAATATGGTTCTGCAGATCTGGATATGTACGAAGCTTCCGACAATGATTTTGATATGGAAGACGGCAATACAGATTTCTTTACCGTTGGCAAAAAGGTCAAGATTGATCTTGCTGATATGGATTACAAGACCTGGCGGAGTGAACTGCAGAAGGATGCAGATACATTGGAGCTGCTTACTCTTATGGTGGCTGACATTACGCCGGAGCATGATCTGAAGCTGCAGACCTTACTGCATTTACTGGATGATAAGATGCACAATCCTATCAATCCCGGGAACAAGAAGGTACTAATCTTCTCTGCGTTCTCCGATACGGCGGAGTATCTGTATGATCAGGTCAGCAGTTATATGAAAAATAATTACGGCCTTGATACGGCGGTCATCACAGGTACGATTGACGGGAAGACAACGATCAAGGGATTAAAGGCAACGCTGAATAATGTGCTGACTTGCTTCTCCCCGATCTCAAAGAGCCGTGATGTGCTAATGCCGGGAAGTACAAAGGAAATCGATATTCTGATCGCTACCGACTGTATTTCCGAAGGTCAGAACCTGCAGGACTGCGATTATCTGGTCAACTACGATATTCACTGGAACCCGGTCAGAATCATTCAGCGTTTCGGACGAATCGACCGTATCGGAAGTCGGAACCAGTATATTCAGCTGGTGAACTTCTGGCCGGATATGACGCTGGATGACTATATCAATCTGAAGTCTCGTGTCGAGACCAGAATGAAGATCTCCATCATGACCTCCACCGGTGATGATGACCTGATTAATCCGGAAGAGAAGGGCAATCTGGAATACAGAAAGCAACAGCTGAAACGCCTGCAGGAAGAGGTTGTGGACATAGAAGATATGTCAGACGGCATCTCCATCATGGATCTTGGTCTGAATGAGTTCCGGCTTGATCTGCTGGAATACATTAAGAACCATGATGACCTGAACAAGAAGCCGAAAGGTCTTCACGCTGTTGTGCCCGCGGACGAAGAGAATCCAGAAGGCGTGATCTTTGTCCTGAAGAACATCAACAACAACATCAATATAGATAACCAAAACCGAATCCATCCGTTTTATATGGTTTACATCGGCGTGGATGGCGAAATCGTATGCGATTATCTGAATCCGAAGAAAATGCTGGATACAGTACGTCTACTCTGCCGTGGGAAGAAAGATCCGGTACTTGCTCTGTGCAGAAAGTTTAATGAAGAAACCAATGATGGCCGGGATATGCAGGAAGTATCACAACTGCTGAACGATGCGATTAACTCCATCATCGATGTGAAAGAGGAAAGCGATATTGACAGTCTGTTCTCCGCTGGCGGAACATCTGCTCTGATGTCTGAAATAAACGGCTTGGATGATTTTGAACTGATTTGCTTCCTTGTCGTTAAGTAGGAGGTGCCCCTGAATGCTTGGATTACCGAAAACAACGGAATTCAACAAGCGGATTCCTAAGCAGAAATTATATGAGAATCTGACCGTTACCCCTGCAATTAAGCGTGTGTTCATCGACCAGATCAAGGTCATCTACTGGAGAAACAAAATTGCTGCTACAACTGTGAATCTGGCTCCCGGGGAAACTGTAACGGAGATTGAGGTATTTGAGATTAAGCTGAACAGTTCGCAGCTTGATGCTGCCGTACTGAAACATATTGATAAAGAGATTCCGTATCATATCCTGTTCCTTCTAGAGTATGAAGGCAGATATCAGGCGTGGACGGCATACAAGGAAGAAGCTGGTTCCGGCACAAACGCATTCAAGGTTGGGACATATTATCATACGGACTGGATGCCAGAAGATGAGCTGCCGCTGAAGCTTAATGGACTGAATATCGATAAAGTATATGAGAACTTCGTCCGGCAGATTGCCGGTGATGTGCTCCAGACGAACAACGAGGAATCTCTAAAGGAATCTGTAGAGCGTGATGAAAAGCGCAAGCAGCTGCAGAAACAGATAGATTCCCTGCGGGCAAAGGTTCGTAAGGAAAAGCAGCTCAACAAGCAGGTACAGCTGAATGTGGAATTAAAGAGGTTACGTAAAGAACTGGAGGATATCTTGTAAATGAATGATGAAATGCAAAACCTTGCGAACGAGATTTCTTCGGAAAATGAGGATTCAGATAAAAGAAAAGTAGTTATTGATCTGGGAGAAGAGGCAGATGATATAGCAGATTCTGCAACCACATCAATCGCATCTCTGGGTCAATCAATGGCGAAAATGCAGAATAGCTATATAAAGAGCATTGAGCCGTTAATGGAGCAACGGGCTATGCTTGATAATATGATGTCGCCAATTCTTGAGCGGCAAACAAAGATAAGCGCGATGATGGCTCCAATATTGAAGCAGCAGGAATTGTTGGCCTCGATAACGGCACCGTTGCAGGACATTCAGTCAACTTTAGCGCTTAAGAGTATGGAATTGATAAGTCCAGCGATTCAATCATACTATAAAGGGATTTCAGCATCCATTAGCGAAAGTATTAGACCGATATTGGATAGCTATAAGCCTTTGATGAGCGATACCTTAACAAGCCTTGTATCTTCATATCAGTTTGATTGGGTAGATAAAATTCAAATACCGATCCGGAATTATCTCGAGACGATTGACTTCTCGCCTTTGTACAGTGTTTTTGAAGCTTTTAAGGGTCTTGATGTTACAAAGTATAGAGATAAGCTCAATAAGATCGCAATAGCAGAAACATATGATGCACGGTGGTTTCCTCATGCGTTGTGTTTAGATGATCAGGAGATGGTTATTGAGTTCTGGTCAATATTGGATTCAACAAGAAAGAGCAAAAATCGTATAAAGAAAATCGATCAGCTTGTTTTCAGTAGATATGACAAGAATCGGATTGAAGGGACTAAGAAGGCGTGGCGTCAGAAGAATATTCCTGAACATAAGATGCGAATGATGCATCAAGCTGTCCAAGCCTATCACAGAAAAGAGTATGCCCTTACTGTTGTTTTGCTTTCGACGCTCTGGGAGGGAATAATATACGATAAGACGAATGATTTTAGAGGGAAATCCGGGAAACGAACGAAGGAAGATTTCAAGAGGTTGATTTCACAAACAGATTATGATGCGCTGTTTGTCTCTTTCTTTGATGAATATATCATGTATGATTGTCGCTCTGTAGCAGAAGTCAAAGAGGATGTTCCTGGAAGGAATAGCAGTGCCCACAGCTGGTACAGCAAATATCCAAGCAGGAAAGCAGGGTTAAATGCAATACTGTTTACAGATTTTCTGATAAACCTTGAACCGTTGGAGGAGATTGAAAATGGATAAAATGAAAATGGAATCGGTTGATATGACCGCTCAGAACATTGAAAAGATCGCGGCGCTGTTTCCTAACTGCATTACAGAGGGTACAGATAAAAATGGCAATCTGAAGAAGGCCATAAACTTTGAACTGCTTCGGCAGACGCTTTCTGAAGATGTGATTGAAGGAGATGAGGCCTATGAGTTTACATGGGTTGGAAAAAAATCCTCCAATGTGGAGGCAAATAAGTCTATTCGTAAAACATTGCGTCCTTGCAAAGAGGAAAGTGTCAATTGGGACAAGACTCAAAACCTATACATTGAGGGTGATAATCTTGAGGTGCTGAAACTTCTTCAAGAAAGCTACCTTGGAAAGGTTAAGCTTATATATATAGATCCACCTTACAATACAGGGAACGACTTCATTTATAAGGATGATTTTACATTAAGCAACTCAGAATATGAAGAACAAATAGGATTGTACGATGAAGAGTCTATAAATCGACTGTTTAAGAATACAGATTCGAATGGGAGATTTCATTCCGATTGGTGCTCAATGATTTATCCAAGGTTGGTGTTGGCCAGAAATCTTCTAAACGATGAGGGAGCCATTTTTATAAGCATAGGCGAAGGAGAACTATTTTCACTAAAACAGATATGTGATGAAGTTTTTGGTAATCGAAATTATATTTCATTGATAACACGACCAACAGGGACTCATACAGGAGTGACAAATAGAGCTATTGTCGGTGAGTCGGATTATATTCTTGTTTATGCAAAGGATATAACTAAAGCTACTATTGACGGGCTTCCAATGTCGGAGGCTGATGCGAAAATTTACGACATGGAAGATGAATATGGGCGATTTTTAATTAGGCCTTTACGTAGGACTGGCGGAGAAAATCGAAGGGAAGATCGGCCTAATATGTATTTTGGAATAGAAGCTCCGGATGGATCGTTGGTTTATCCTATTGGTCCATCTGGGTATGAGAGCAGATGGATATGTAATCCATCTGGTTACGAGTACTTTAAAAAGGCAAATCGGATTTTCTGGAAAAAAATTGAGATTGATGGTGAGATAAAATGGCAGGTTTATCAAAAGTTTTATTTTGAGAATAAGAGGAAGGCTGTTTCGAATCTTTGGAATGATCTTGAGGGAAACAAGAAGGCTACGAGAGATTTTAGAGCACTATTTCAGGAGGATGATATAGATTTTGATTTTCCTAAGCCTGTGCAACTGATTCAACGTATGATTGAGATCGCAAATGACCCAGATGCAATAGTCTTGGATTTTTTCTCGGGATCTGCAACAACTGCACAGGCTGTTATGACCCAAAATTCAATAGATGATGGCAACAGACATTTCATCATGGTTCAACTTGATGAAAAATGCGATGATGCAACAGCTGCAAAAGGTTATAAAAATATTTGTGAGATTGGGAAAGAGAGAATTCGAAGAGCTGGGGTCGCACTTAAGGAGAATAATCATAGCCTTTCAGGCGGAATTGATATAGGTTTCCGAGTGTTTAAGCTGGATGATAGTAATATGAATGATGTCTATTATTCTGCTGGAGACTACACGCAGGGTATGCTCTCGATGCTGGAATCTAACGTAAAGGCCGATCGCACTGACCTTGATCTCTTGTTTGGCTGCTTGCTGGAATGGGGACTTTCTCTGTCCATGCCATATATATCTGAGAAGGTCGAAGGGTGCACGGTACACACATATAATGATGGAGACCTGATTGCTTGCTTTGATGAAAATATCCCTGATTCCGTCATTAAAGAGATTGCAAAGAGACAGCCACTCCGCGCTGTATTTCGCGATAGCAGCTTCAATGGAAGTCCGGCCAAGATCAACGTGGGAGAGATTTTCAAAATGCTGGCACCGGATACAAGAGTAAAAGTAATCTAAGGAGGTGGCATCTGTATGAGAATACAATACAAGCATCAAAAGTTCCAGGCTGATGCTGCCAAGGCTGTTGTAGATGTCTTTGCCGGTCAGCCGTATCTTACGCCTTCTTATATGATGGATCGAGGCATTGGAACTTTTCAGATAAAACTGACAGAGGAAGAGGAATTTACCGGCTGGAGCAATCACCGTATCATCCCGGAACTGAATGACCAGCTGATTCTGGAGCATCTGCAGAAGATCCAGCGTGCTAATCAGATCGCACCGTCTTCCAAGCTGGAAGGCCGTGTAGACGGATATAACCTGACCGTCGAGATGGAGACCGGCGTCGGCAAGACCTATACCTATATCAAGACCATGTATGAGCTGAATCGCGCCTATGGCTGGAGCAAGTTCATTATTGTTGTGCCGAGCATCGCTATCCGTGAGGGTGTATATAAGTCCTTCGAGATGACACAGGGGCATTTTGCGGAGGAATACGGAAAGAAGATCCGCTTCTTCATCTATAATTCTTCGCAGCTGACAGAGATCGACCGCTTTGCTTCTGACAGCTCGATCAATGTCATGATCATCAACTCTCAGGCCTTCAATGCCAAAGGCAAGGATGCCCGGCGTATTTACATGAAGCTGGACGAGTTCCGTTCCCGCAGGCCAATCGATATTATCGCAAAGACGAATCCGATCTTAATCATTGATGAGCCGCAGTCTGTAGAAGGCAAACAGACGAAGGAACGTCTGAAGGAGTTCCATCCTTTGCTTACGCTACGCTACTCTGCTACCCATAAGTCAGACAGCATTTACAACATGGTTTACCGTCTTGACGCAATGGAAGCCTATAACAAACGCCTGGTCAAAAAGATTGCCGTAAAAGGCATCTCTGAAAGCGGAACCACAGCAACAGACAGCTATGTCTATCTGGAAGGTATCAATCTTTCCAGAGCTGATCCGACTGCTACGATTCAGTTTGATGTGAAGCAGGCTACTGGCACCAAACAGAAAAGCCGTGTGGTGAAGATCAGGGATGATCTTTATGACTATTCCAACGGTCTGGAGGAATACAAAGAAGGCTTCGTTGTGAAGGCCATTGATGGCCGTGATGATTCAATAGAGTTTCTGAACGGCATCAAGATTTATGCCGGTGATGTGATCGGCAAGGTGGATGAAGATCAGCTCCGCCGTATTCAGATTCGTGAAACAATACTCTCTCACATTCAGAGAGAGCGCCAGCTGTTCTATAAAGGCATCAAGGTACTTAGTCTCTTCTTCATTGATGAGGTGGCAAACTACCGCCAGTATGATGCTGCCGGCCAACCGATGAACGGCAAGTACGCAACCATGTTTGAAGAGGAGTATGAAGATGTTATCCATATGATGCAGTTAAGCCTTGGAGAGGATGATTATCTGAAATACCTTGACAGCATCCCCGTAGCCAAAACCCACGCAGGCTATTTCTCTGTGGACGGAAAAGGCAAGATAATCAACTCTAAGGTGGGACGCAAGGAGACAACTTCTGATGATGTCAGCGCCTATGAGCTGATTATGAAAAACAAAGAGCTGTTGCTGGATCGTGATCCGAAGAAATCGCCGGTGCGCTTTATCTTCTCACATTCTGCCTTGCGGGAAGGATGGGATAACCCAAATGTATTCCAGATCTGCACCTTGAAGCAGTCCAGCAGTGATGTCCGGAAGCGTCAGGAGGTGGGCCGCGGGCTTCGCCTTTGTGTGAATCAGGATGGAGAACGCATGGACACCAATGCGCTGGGAAATGATGTCCACAGCGTAAATGTCCTGACGGTCATCGCCAGTGAAAGCTATGATTCCTTCGCAAAAGGATTGCAGACAGAAATGGCGGATGCTGTGGCTGACAGGCCGCGTGCCGTTACCGCCGATCTGTTCATCGGCAAGGTCATCAAGGATGATAAGGGAAACGAGCAGGTTGTGGACAGCGATACGGCTCACGCAATCTTCTTTGATATGATCGTCAATGGATATGTTGATAAGAAGGGTGCTCTTACCGATAAATACTATGATGACAAAGCAAATGGCGAGATTAAGGTCGCTGAAGAAGTGGCTGACTCGGTTGTTTCCGTCATTGAGATCGTGGATTCCGTTTATGATCCGCGCAGTATGCAGCCGGAGAATGCCCGCAGCAATAATGTTGAGCTGAAGGTTGACGAAGATAAGCTTGCCATGCCGGAGTTCAAAGCGCTCTGGTCGAAGATCAATGCCAAATCCGTCTATGTGGTTGACTTTGATACCGATGAGCTGGTAAAGAAGTCTATTGCCGCACTGGACAGCAAGCTTCGCGTATCCAAAATCTATTTCCGCGTAGAAACCGGCGCTATGGATCAGATTAAGTCAAAGGAGGAGCTGGTCAGCGGCGCTTCTTTCGTGAAAGAAAAATCCGGAAGCTACGACGTTACCATCACAGCGAACTCTAATGTGAAATATGACCTGATCGGCAAGTTGGTTGATGAGACCGGGCTTACCCGGAAGGCTATTATTCAGATTCTTCAGGGCATCCAGCCGTATGTCTTTAATCAGTTTAAGGACAACCCGGAGGAATTTATCCTGAAGACAGCTTCCCTGATCAATGATGAAAAAGCGACGGCTATTATCCAGCACATTACATACGACGTCCTGGATGAACACTATGGAACGGATGTATTCACCGATCCGACGATCAAGGGGAAACTTGGTGTCAATGCGATGAAGGCAAATAAGCATCTGTATGATCATATCGTTTATGATTCATCGAACGAGCGTGATTTTGCCACTGACCTTGATACGAATACCAATGTTGCGGTTTATGTGAAGCTGCCGGATGGATTTTATATTTCCACGCCGGTCGGACACTATAACCCGGACTGGGCGATTGCTTTCTATGAGGGCACAGTGAAGCATATTTACTTCGTTGCCGAAACAAAAGGCTCTATGAGCTCGATGCAGCTGCGTCTCATTGAGGAATCAAAGATTCACTGTGCGAGAGAACACTTTAAGGCAATCTCCAGCGGCAATGTTGTCTACGATGTCGTAGACAGCTATAAGTCACTGCTTGAGAAAGTGATGAGATAAAAGAAAGATGAGGTGATCCCATGGCTCAGCACATATCTGTTCGTGTGCCATGGCATGATGATGGCTGGAAGGGCTCCGTCTGCAAGGAGCCTTCCACCAACATGGCGTGCCTGAAACTGAAGAATATAATGGAAAACCGTGATGATGCCTTTGAGTGCAGCATCTGTGGTCAGTGTATGGTCGAACAGGAAGAAAACCTGCCCTGCATCAGTGAGGGCGGAGCTTTTATGTCCGACCAGCCCTTGCACAAGGAAACAGTACATCCATATAAGCAGAATAATTCTGCTACGCACGGGCATTTTCTTCCGACTGATGTGGTTTATCCTGCATATTCTTTTCCGGCGAGGCCGTTTGCTTGGCTGATGCATCAAACCAACGATCGTCCTGGTATTGAAAACACCGCTCCTATATATGGAATTGATTATCAGCCTGAACGTGAACCTGAGTTAGGCTTTAGATCGACCTGGGTTCAGGATGCTGACAATCATAGGGCGATCTTTGATTATTTTTACCGGGATGTTATCCCGGATCAGTCTCTCTGTATCGCTTATGCTAAGCAGGTTCCTTTTGTTGAAGATAACCGCCGTGTTGTCATCGGTATCGGTCATGTGAAGAGAATCGTACCGGCTATTGAACACAAACATACGAATGCCGGCAAGCTGCGTTCTATGATCTGGGAAACGATGGTATGTCATTCCATTCGGGATGACCACAAAGATGGTTTTGTGATTCCCTATCAGCAGATGATGGAATATGCCAAAGATCATCCGGATTTCGATATGGCGTCCATTACGGTGTTCGCGCCGGATGATGCCTTTGATGAGTTTTCCTATGTAACAGAGCATTTAAGCTACGATGCCGTTATCGACGTACTCTTGAGCTGTATCAAGGCTTTCAAGATTATCAATGATTGCCTTGATGAGGATTATTCAAACGTCCTTACCTGGCTAAATGCACAGCTTGCTCTTGTATGGGAAGACCGAGAAGCATTCCCCGGCCTTGGTGTTATGCTGAGTGCTTTTGGCATCCAGCTGGGCATTCCGCTGGCACGGGAGATCAAGGCATCATTTGAAGAAAATCATGACGATTTCTGGGCGTACGTTGATGGTGTAATAGAGGATCCGGAGGCTTATATTGCCGAGGAAAGCCTATGCGAAACCATCACACCCATTATTAAGAAAACCTGGAAAGCGCTGAAGCCGGAACGCAAGCAGTTGTTCCAGCTCCTTTGCCGTTTCTCCCTCAATTTGGATCAGGCGAACGTCCTGTTCAATGAGAGCCAGCGAGAAAAAAGGCACATCATCTGCACTGACCGGGCAATCCTTGAGAATCCGTATGTTCTGTATGAACAGACACGGCTGAAACTGGACGATCTGTATCTTTCTATACAGAAAGTCGATCGTGCTGTATTCCCTGTTCCGTCCATTGCGGAAAAGTATCCTTTGGAGAGTCCTTCAAAACTTGTATCAGATAATGATGAACGGCGTGTCAGAGCAGTGGTCATATCTGTTCTTGAATATGCAGCAGTACAAGGCCATACATTCCTTCCGTGCACCCTTCTTACAGACCAGGTTCAGAATATGACATTGGATCCGGCCTGCCCGGTCACTGCTGATATGATTTCAGCCATTGAACCTTTTATGGCGTCTGAAGTGATGAAGCGGGAAATGAAGGATGGCACAGAGTACTATAAGCTGACACGCCTCAACGCATTTGATGTCGAGATTGAGAAACGTGTCCGGAAGCGTCTGAGAGCGACAAAGCTCCAGGTCAATGCAGATTGGAGAAGGCTGCTGGATGAAAAGTTTGGCGGCAGAAATCTTCCGAAACTTGAAGAGCTGGCGCGTAATGAGAAGGCAGCTGTACTCAAAGTCCTGGCAGAGTCGCGTCTTTCTGTTCTGGTCGGTGATGCCGGGACAGGAAAAACAACGGTTCTTTCTGTTCTGTGCAGTGAGCCATCGATTGCCGCTGGTGGAGTATTATTACTGGCTCCTACGGGAAAGGCAACAGTACGCCTGATGGAAAGCGTTGGCGTAAATGGCCAACGATTTACAGCGTTTAATGTGGCTCAATTCCTTACCCGCAGCCATCGTTTTGACTGGGAAGAAATGCGGTTCAGTCTTTCCAAGCAACCGTATACCGATCTTCCCGAAACAGTCATCATTGATGAAGCGTCGATGCTTACGGAAGAAATGTTTGGAGCCCTCCTGGAGGCAATCGGAACCGTAAAGAGAATTATCTTCGTTGGTGATCCGAATCAGCTTCCGCCCATAGGATCAGGAAAGCCTTTTGTCGATCTTGTAAATCTATTACGTGAAGAGCTTCCGGCAAGAAGCAGTCTGGACAATCCACGAGTCTGCAACTGCTATGGAGAATTGCGGATTAACCGCAGGCAGCAAAAGGAAGAAGAACGGCTTGATGTAAATCTTTCCCGGTGCTTTACCCGCACTGAAGAACTTGATGATGAGGAGGATATCATCTCCAAGATTGTTCAAGGTGGCAGTGAAAACATTCAGATTAAGCAGTGGGAAACCAGAGAAGAACTGGAGGCCATGCTTCTTGATACCGTTGCATCAGAAATCGGTATGAATGATCCGGATGATCAGGCTGGATTTGATCGAGCTTTTGGAGCAACGGTTGGGGACTACGAAACCTTCTTCAACAAGGATTCCGCTCAATTTTCGGATAAATGGCAGATTATGGCCCCTGTTCGCAATATGCCGCAGGGCGTCGTCAACATCAATCGCCTTTTCCATCAGAAGTACAGGGCGCATCAGATCGAACTTTCAAGACGTCGGGGCTTTAAGAAGTGTATTCCTGTGGCCTATGGCTCGGAAGAAATCGTATATGGTGACAAGGTTATAAATGTTCAGAATATCAGTAAAGAAGCTTTCCCGAATGACGGGAAAGCCATGGGATATGTAGCTAACGGAGAGATTGGAATCGCCTGCGGAACCTATAAGAAAGGTCTTAAAAATAACTTTCTGAATGTCGCCTTCTCTTCACAGAAAGGCTATACATACTCTTATGATGGGCGTGATTTTGACGATGAGTCAGGGACATCCCGCCTGGAGCTCGCTTATGCATTAACCGTCCATAAGTCACAGGGAAGCCAGTTTAACACGGTCATTCTCGTGCTGGCTGAACCTTGCCGGATCATATCCAGGGAGCTGCTTTATACCGCACTGACGCGGCAGGTCGATAAGATTATTATCCTGTATAACCAGGAGGCTTATCATCTTATGAAGTATGCTTCTGAGACGAATTCGGATATCGCCAAACGATTCACCGATCTCTTTGCAGATGTATTCCCTGATGACCAGGGCATTCATAAGCCGCAGATTACGAAGGTTGGCGATACATTCTTTGATGAAAAGCTGATTCATAAGACGGCTCGTGGGGAACTGGTTCGCTCCAAATCAGAGGTCATCATTGCCGATGCGTTGTTCCATAAGGGGCTTGAATATCAATATGAGCCGGAGCTGATTCTTGAAGGAAAGAGCAAGCGTCCTGATTTCAAGATTATCGATGCAGATACCGGAGAGGAATGGTATTGGGAGCATTGTGGCATGATGTCCGATGCGAAATATGCTAAGCGCTGGGCTGAAAAAGAAAAGTTCTACGCTAAGAACGGTATCGTCAGGGGCAAAAATCTGATTGTCACTGAAGAACATGATGGAGAAGGTCTTGATTCCTTCCAGATCAACGAAATGATAAAGGACATCTTTATGCTGTAACGCCGAGGTGAATGAAATGAGAATCCTTTTTTGCAATATTGCCTGGATGGATTACTATCAGGGAATTATTCCGGGAAAAGATGAGCCGAAAAGTGGCGGAGCATTTGTCAAGGAAAATAATGATGCGCATGAGAAATTCAATTTTCAGTAGGCCTATCTTACTGAAAAACAAGCCGGATATCCTGATGGTGAGTATTGTATTGGCTTTGTCGAGACAAAATCAACAAACGAGAAAACCATAAATCAGCTGAACATTGAGAAAATTGAAGGTTGCGCTGCCTTGAAGAAAGAACAGGAAGTCGATGATGTACTTGTAGTGTACTGCGCGAAATACCCGGATTCCTTTGCCAATGAGACGATGGTACAAGCATGCGACAGTATACCGCAACTATGCGCAGATCAATTTTGAGAATGAAGATGGAACCGTTTACGAGCAGTTTTACAACGCTATAGCCAGAAAAGAGGACTGCACACTGCTTCCACGCAGCCTGAGAAGAAAGAGCAACACATGGAGGGTGCCACGGAAGCAGAGGGGCATATCATACGGATTTGGGCAAGCCAATGTTTGGTATGCGCAAGGTTCTGATGATAATCCAGATCTGAAGAGATTTCTGGATCGTATTGTTTCTCTGATTGAGTCGTATGATGGAGAGAACTGGGTAGATGCATTGAACAAAGAATAGATTGTATAAAAGGAATTACAATTGAACTAATAGGCAAGCGGCTGCCACAGTGGTGACCACTATGGAAAATGGAACAAAATTACGACTATTATACCTATACCAACACTTGATCAATCATACGGATGCCGACCATACTCTCTCCACTCCGGACCTGATCCGAATCCTGAAGGAGCAGTACGACATTGAAGTGAATCGCAATACCCTTGCGAATGATTTTTCGATGCTTGAAAAGGCCGGCATCCATATTGAAGTCATTCATTCCCAGCAGAACAAGTACTATATATAAAGTTGACCTTGCAATCCCGACTTCGCGCGCAATGTGACTTTTTGGGAGCTTTAATTGCAGCAGCACTTCAATCTGTGCGCGCTTTTCGCGTGTCAGGTGGCGATATTTTCTATTTGTGTTATACTCGTTCTGGGCCATGGCGAACCTCCCGGTGTGGTGGTGTGTGGTAGCTTCATCATACCACGAGTTCGTCATCGGCTCTTTTTTATTGTCCTAGTTCATCTTACAGTCATCCTTGCAGGCATGTCTATGTATCCGGACGCGTCAAGTCGGCGAACGAGCATGGGTATTACATTGTGGGTGCCATTCATGAAGCGATTGATACCCGCAGGAAAATCTGGCTCATTTACGCGGACTGTGATGTGAATAAGAAGCGCTACATGACCAATGGCGGTGCGTCATACACGGTAAGTCCCTATACATTGGAATGGGATGGTGACTATTACTATCTCCGTGGCTTTTGTGATGAGCGCCAGGCGATGCGCACTTTCCGCATCGACCGCATTGCGGAGCAACCGAAAATCCTGAATCAGATTGCGGGATCACCTCCGGAAGACTATTCGCCTGCTCAGTACAGCAAGTGTGTTTTCCGTATGTTTGACACGGATCAGCCGGAAGAAGTTCAGCTTCAGTGCCATGTATCGACAATGAAGTATCTCATCGATAACTTTGGCATGGATGTTAAGACAGAACCAATCGGTGAAGATAGCTTTAGGGCCAATGTCCTTGTGTGCGCTAGCTCAACATTTTATCGTTGGCTCTTTGGTTTCAACGGTAAGATCAAGATTCTGGGAGCGGAAGCGGTGAAGAATGCCTACCGGGAAATGCTTCAAAAAGCGCTCTATGAGGAGTGAATCGTAGTTCACTGCTCAATATTCGGTGCACCTGTGTTTCATTAAACGCCTAACCCCTTGACCTCATCGTCAAGGGGTTTTATAATGCAATCAATGGAACGATTCGTTCCGTTATCGATTGAAAGGAATTGCGACCATGAGGAAAATGAACCCGGAAATGATGGAACTCATCATTTCTTACGTTGATCAGTATTTCTGCGAAATGCATGTCACGCCTTCGGTGAATGAAATTGCTAAGGGTGTGGACATCCCCAAAACAACTGCATATCGCTACCTGGTTGAAATGGATAATCGCGGAATGATTGAGTATG
>ERZ773057.468-NODE-468-length-17210-cov-4.680734_pt1 | contig 17210 bp, 10 predicted proteins | sample MGYA00580629_ERZ773057 | MGnify/ENA primary metagenome ERZ773057 (study PRJEB29015, sample SAMEA2738143) | human oral metagenome | biome: human oral; feature: human-associated habitat; material: saliva | place: China | collected 2163 ...
TGAAAGATTTTGGTTTGGAATATGAATTGGAAGATGTTCAAAAATGGTACAATGGGTATTTGTTTGGAGATACAAAAGTGTATAATCCTTGGTCTATTATTAATTTTTTGAAAAAGGGAAGATTGCGACCTTATTGGGTAAATACTAGTGGGAATGGATTGATTCAGCTATATTTGGAAAAATTAAAGAATAAGATTTTTGATGAATTTTCAAAATTGTTAAATAAAGAAAGTGTTTTAAAAAGAATTAATGATAATATGACTTTTGGGAATTTAGAAGCTAATTTTGAGAAAAATATTTGGAATCTATTTTTTCATAGCGGGTATTTGACTTTGGCTGAGGAATATGATGTTATGAAAAAAAATACTCGTATAAAAATTCCAAATAAAGAAATTTTAGAAATGTTTTCTGAAATGTTTATTGAAGTATATTTCAAGGATACTGATAATTTTTTAGATATGACAGAAGCGTTAAAAAATGGAGATGTTAAAAAATTTAAGTTGGAATTAAATAAAGTTTTATTAGAAAATACAGGAATTTTTGATGTGAATGGAATTTATAAAGAACAGTTTTATCACGGACTTATGCTTGGAATAATTTTGATTTTAAAAAATGAGTATGAAATTACATCAAATGGCTTTGCTGGGAAAGGTCGGTATGACCTGCTTTTGAAACCTAAAAATATTTTAAATAAATTAACTGGAAGAGAAGGGATTATTTTTGAATTGAAAATTGTGAATACGAAAAGTGAATTAAGTTTTGAAGAAATTCATAAAAAACTTGAAAAAGAATGCGAAATTGCGTTAAAACAGATTGATGAAAAAGAATATAGTTCGGTTTTGAGAAATGCTGGGGTAAAACAATAGTTTTTTAAAAGTTATCTAAAGTTTATAAAAAAAATAGCTTTAGATAACCTTTTTTACTTAACTTTTTTTGAAAAATGATGTATAATTTATTGAGAAAAGTAAAAAAGGAGCAAAAAATGTACTCTAGCAAAGATTTGAAAAAAGAAGTTTACAAATTGGGTGAAGTGGCAAAGTTTGTAGGTGTTACCAATGGAACATTAAGGCGTTGGGAAAATTTAGGAAAAGTAAAATTTTCTAAAACTGATTATGGTACAAGAAGTTTAACAAAAGATAAATTAATTGAACTCCTTAAAGCAAATAATTTATGGAGTGATGAAATAGAGTGCCTGCAAAAAAAAGATGTAATATATTGTCGAGTTTCAAGTCACGACCAAAAAAAACATGGAGATTTAGATAGACAGATACAATTTCTTATTAAAACTAATAATGATTTGATAAATCCTGTAATTTTATCTGAAGTAGGAAGTGGATTAAATGATAAAAGAAAACAGTTCCAAAAGCTATTAAGAATGGTTTTAAATAATGAAGTTTCAAGAATATTTATTACTTATGAGGACAGGTTGACAAGATTTGGATTTGAATATTTGAGAACAATGTGTGAAATGCACGAAACCAAAATAATAGTTGTTAAGGATGTTGATGTTAAAAAGTCTATAGAGCAGGAACTTATGGAAGATATAATGTCACTTATGGCTTCTTTTTCAGGAAAATTATATGGAATAAGAAGTAAAAAAAATAAAATTACAGAAAAGAAAGGGAAAATAAATGGAAACAAAGGAAATAAAAAAATAGTGACTGAACATCTGAAAGAATTAAGAACAGTTGATGAACTTGAAGATTTAATTGGGAAAGAAAAACTAGCACAATTTTTTGTAGAACATTATTTAGAAAAGGTAAAAGAGGATTTACCAGAACCTGATTTTGACATTGAAGATATAATGAAGTAAAGGAGGAGGAAATGCTAAAGCGGAAATATACAACTGTTACTCAACTACATAAAACTAATAATAAAGAAATAATTGAATATTTTGAAAATGCTTGTGTATATTTCTGCAAGTTACAGAGGAAAGCATTTCATATATTCAAGAATGAAAATATAAAAGGAGTTAAAACTGAATATAAAAAATTTAGACAAGATTTTATGAAAGAGCATAATATTAGTAGAAGAACAGCTGATTCTATACTTAGAGATGTTCAAGGACGCATTAATGCACTTATTGAATTAAAAAAATATGAAGTTTCTCAAAAAGAATATAAAATTAAAACTTTAAAAGAAAGTATTGAAAAACTTGATGATAAAATTTTAAAATTGCAAGAAAAACTAAATAATAAAATAACAATCAATCATCTTACATATCGAAATTTAAAAAAATCAAGAGCATTTAAAAAAATGAGATTAAATAAATTTAAAATGAGACTTGAACAACTTAAATGGGAAATAAAAACAGGAAATTATAAATTATGTTTTGGAACTAAAAAATTATTAAAAAGTAAAAAAGCAAAATTTTTGTTACAGCGTGATAGTCAAATAACATATATTGGAAGTCAAGATGAAACTGGTAGAAATCAAATGTTACAATTGAGTTATAATAATAAAAATAATCAATTTAACATAAAAATAAGAAAAGATTTTGGATTTGATACAGAAACAAAATATGTGTTTGGAAAATGTTATTTTAATAATTATAAGAATGAATTGATAAAAGCATTGCAAAACAAAAATTCAACACCATTAACTTATTCTATAATTCGTAAAAATAGCAGATATTACTTGCATTGCACTTTTGAATATAGAATTGAAAATAAAAGTAACTTTTTAACAAGAAAAACTTATGGAACAATTGGACTTGATTTTAATAAAGGCTTTATTGCTTTGAGTGAAATAGATAGAAATTCAAATTTGATAGGAACTGATATTCTAAAATATCGTTTTGGAAAAGGAAGCAAGACACAATCTGACTTAGAAAAATGTATTTCTAAAATATTGAAAAGAGCTTTAGAAACAGGAAAAGATATTTGCATTGAAAATTTGAATTTTAAAGCTAAAAAATTCAAAACAGAAAAAGCTAAAACTAAAAAAGGTAAGCAATATAATAATATGTTGCATAGTTTATCATATACTCTATACGATAAACTAATAACAAATATAGCTTTCAGAAATAAAGTAAATGTTATAAAAATAAATCCAGCTTGGACTAGCTGGATTGCTAAGAATAAATTCTGCAACAGGATGAAATTAAATATCCATATAGGTGCTTCTTTTGTTATTGCAAGAAAAGGAATTGGAATAAAAGACGAAGTAAAATAAAAAAAACTAATTTTCTGCATAAATTTGTATCTAACCAAGAGATTCGAGCAAATCACTTTGTGGAAGTTTAAATTAGTAACAATAATTTGAAATTGCTAAAGATTTACATATAAATGAAATTTCAAATTATTTGGATAACCGTGTGTCCTTTAGTTTTTTATACTATAAAAATAACTTTGTATAACTTTGCAAATTACGGTTAAAAAGATTTTGAAGATTGGGATTTCATTTTTAGGAAAAGAATTTGAAGTGAAATTTGAGAGAGAGAAAGAAATTTATTAAAAACATAATAATTTTTATTATTTAAAAAAGAAAAGATAAGTGTAAACTTGAAAAATATTTATATTTTTTTAGTTTACATTTTTTTATATTTTAAATTTTATAAAAAACAAAAAAATTATAAATATAATATGAATTAAATTTTTTTATACTGTAAAAAAAATAAAATAAAAATATATAATTTTTATTTAAAAGTATTGACTTTTATATTTCTGTGTGATATACTCTTAATGTAAAAAATAACAGAAAATAAAAATATGTAAAAATAAAGATTTGAATTTTTGGAAGGATGATAAAAATGAATAAAAGAAAACTTTTAATTTTAACAGTAATATCAATAATGCTAGCAGTAAGCTGTGGTAGTAGCGGAGGAAGCGGTTCTGGAGCAACTTCAGATTCAACACCAACTGGTGGAAATCAGTATAGCAGTGACAGTGGAAATGGTTCAACAAGTGGTTCAGGAACAAATAATTCAGGACAGCAATTAACAGCAAACGATTTTGATTATTATACTGGTGCAACTTATGTGGCAAATGAAACAACGCCATATTCAAGACCATTTTCACCAGTTGATCATTTAGAAAACAATAGATTCGATTCTTCAGGAAAAATTGCTATAAATGATACTGATAGAATTTATAATTCTAAAAATCCAGACAACAATCATAGTGCTTTTAAAGGAGAAGGTGTAGCAGTTGGAGTATTTGATGAAGGATTTAATGATGAAACAAATTGGGGATATGTAAATAAATTAACAAATAACATTGAAAGAGTTCAAGGAAAAGGTAATACAGATACAACACATGGATATAGAGTTATAAAGTCTCTTTTACAAAATGCTCCTTCAGTAAAAATATATGCAATGGATGTTGTTAAAAGAATTAGTGCAACACCAGAATATGAAGAATATAAAAGACTTTATGATAAAGGAGTAAGAATTTTTAATAATTCGTATGGAAACACAACTTATATTCCAACTTCTGTTGATTCTTCGCTTGGAACAGATACACATGCTTTTTTAAAGAAAGCAATAAATGAAGGAGGAGCATTATTTATATGGTCTGGTGGAAACGAAGAAAATCTTGATCGAGCAGGAGCTTTCGGTAATTTACCAAGAGTTGATCCAAGCTTAGAAAAAGGTTGGATTAATGTTGTAGGTCTTATGTCAAAAGACTATTATAAAGGTAATACAATAGCTAATGTAAGTTGGAATAAACTTATTCCATTAACACCAGCAGGAAGTTCTAAATATTGGTCAATATCAGCATTAGGTTCGGTAGATTATTATGATTATGATGAAGGAAAAATAGAGACAACTTATGGTTCTTCATTTGCAGCACCTCGTGTGACAGCAGCAGCAGCTTTGGTTAAACAAGCATATCCATTTATGAATGGAGATTTAATAAGACAAACTCTTTTATCTACTGCAACTGATATAGGAGATCCAGGTGTAGATGATGTTTATGGATGGGGATTGTTAAATATTGATAAGGCATTAAAGGGACCTGCATTATTTGATAGAAGATTAACTCAAGGAAAAGATGTGGAAATACAGCTTGATGGCGGAAATTATGGTTTTGGAAATAATATTTCAGGTGATGCAGGATTAAATTTGACTGGAAATGGAAGTCTTACATTAAATGGATTAACAACATATACTGGTAAAACAACAGTAGGTTCAGGTGCATACTTAATAGTTAAAAAAGATTCGAGAAGTAGAATGTTTGTAAAAGATGGAGGAACTGTTGCAACAGGAAGTCAATCAATGAGTATTCCATCAGTAGAAGTTTCAGCAAATGGTACATTTGTTAATAATGCAAATTCTCAAATTCAAGAATTAAGAGCAGAAAATGGTTCAAAAATTGTTACAGATGTAAATAGTACAATTGCAACTAATACTGCTGAAATAAACGGTGAAGTAAAACTTACAAATAATAGCGGTGAATATTTTACTAAAAACGGAAGAACAGCCAATGTTATTAAAGGAAATGTAACTGGCAATGCAAATATAAGTACTGAATCTGACCTTTTAAATGCAAAAGCAGAAAATAATACAATTGGAGTTCAAGCAGTTGTTTCAAGAAAAGATGTGACTGAATATGCGAAAGGAATTGGTGCGACTGAGCAGGAAGTTAATACAGCACAGCAAATTGAAACTTCGTTGCAAGGGACAGACAGACAGCTTGAAAATGGCACAGCTTCGGCAAAAACTTTGTCTAATGCGGCTAAATTGCAGTCTTTAAATAAAACTACGCTTGATACTTTGTCTGGACAAATTTATGCTTCGGCTCAAGCCTTGACATTTGAACAGCAGGAAAATGTTAATAGAGATATTTCTAATAGAATTAGCGGACTTGGAGACAGCATTGAAAGTGATGCCAACTATAGTTTCTGGATGGATGGAGCTTTTTCTAAGGGGAAAATTGAAAGAGATGGCTTTGCTAAAGGGAAAACTAGAGTAAATAGTGGAATTGCTGGATTTGAAGCTAAAGTTAATGACAACGCGATGGTTGGAGTTGCGATTGATTATTCAAAAGGGAAAGTAAAATTTGACCATTATAATGGAGAAAGTAAATCGGATTCAGTTGGAATTTCTGCTTATGGTAGACAAAATATTGGAAATGCTTATGTTGGTGGAAGATTAGGATACAGCAATGTTGACAGCGATGTTAAAAGAGATATTATTATAAATTCTAACGATTGGAAACAGTCTTCGATTAAACATAATGACAATGTATTTTCAGCATATGTAGAAACTGGATATGACATTAAAAAAGGTAAAGGATTTACTTTGACACCATTTGTTGGAGCAAGTTATGACACAGTTAAAAGAGGAAGTTTTGAGGAAGAAAATTCTTCTTACGGATTAAAAGCCGACAAAAAAACTTACTCTATGCCAAATGCAATTGCAGGATTAAAAGCAAAACAGACTTTAACTAGAAATGGCGGACTAAAAACAACATTTAGCACTTATGCAAGTTATGAAAAAGGACTTGGAGATAAAGATTTAGACTTTGACGCAAGTTATGTGAATAATCCAAGTTCTAAATTTAGAGTTAAAGGAATTAACATGTCGAGAAGTAAAGTTAAAGTTGGTGTAGGTGTTGAACATGAAGTGGCTAAAAATGTTTCATTGCACTTGAATTATGACTTGAAGAAGGCGACAGACAAGAAAGACACTAATCATATGGTTACAACAGGATTTAAAGTTAGTTTTTAATGATTTGACAAAATGACAAGGGGTTGTTTTTTGACCTCTTGTTTCGATATAATATGAAAATAAAAATAAAAATAAAAATAAGGAAAGGAAGAGATTGAAAATGAAAAAAATTATATTGGGAATATTGGCTATTGGGAGTTTGAGTTTTGCACAAGGGAATTATGAAGTTTATAAAAATGATGATTATCAGATTTCGATGGAGCAAATTAATAAATTAAATCCTGAAATTGAAAAGGCAATTTCAAAATTTTATACATTTGAAAATATGAAAAATATGTTTGAAAAGGAACTTGGAGAATTATCAAGAAATGAAAAAGAACTTAATTTGAAAATGTTTGGCGAAACTTATAAATATTTTAGTTATAAAATAAAAAAAGTTTCCTATGTTTCAGAAAATAATGTAAAAATTTTAGTTGAGATAAAATATCCAGATATGGATGAAAAAAATCTTTTAAAAGATTTGGATGAGGTTTTTAAGGCAAAAACTGGACAAAATTATTATGATTATACACATAAAGCGGTATTACAAGAGAAAAAAATAACAGACGCTTATGAAAAAGTGCTTTATGACTGTGAATTTGAGGCATATAAAAAAATGTTGTCTAAATTGACGGCAAATGATTATCAGATGGAAGAAATTGAATTGCAAGGAATTAAGGAAAATGGAGAATGGAAAATCGGATTTTTTAATTAAAAAAATAAAATTACTGATACAAATTTCTTGTTTTGTTTACCAAGTTTAATTAATAATTTTGAAAAAAAGTTATAAAAAATTATAAAAAACTACAAGTTTTGATAATTTAAAACTTGGATTTTTTATTTTTTTATTGTATAATACTTAAGGAAAAGGGAGTAGAGAAAATGTACTCAATCAATGATTTGAAAAAAGAAGTTTACAAATTGGGAGAAATTGCTAAATTTCTTGGAGTTACGACTGCGACTCTTAGAAGATGGGATAAAATGGGGAAAGTCCATTTTTCAAAAACGGATTTTGGCACAAGAAGTTTGACGAAGGATGAATTGATTAAATTATTGAAGGCAAATAATCTTTGGAGCGTAGCGATTGAAAAATTACAGAAAAAAGATGTCATATATTGTCGCGTATCAAGCATTGATCAAAAAAGGCGTGGAGAATTGGACAAACAAATCCGATTTCTTATAGACAGTTGTGACAATCTTGTAAATCCTATAATTTTGTCAGAAGCTGGAAGCGGATTGAACGACAATCGAAAGAAAATTCAAAAATTACTTAGAATGATTTTAAACAATGAAGTTTCAAGGGTTTTCATCACTTATGAGGACAGATTGACGAGATTTGGATTTGAATATTTAAAGACGATGTGTGAAATGCACGGAACTGAAATTATCGTTGTCAAGAATAATGTCGATGTTGATGTAAAAAACTCAATAGAACAGGAACTTATAGACGATATTAAGTCACTTATGACTACATTTTCAAGAAAAATTTCTAAAACAAGAAATAAACAAAATAAAAAAACTGATTTTGAAATTGATGACATAATGAAATAAAAATAAATAAAAATTAAACAAAATAAAATATAACATAATATAAAACATAATATAAAGAAAAAAAATATAATTTTATATAAGTTTTTATGGTATAATATTTTATAGAACAATATTATTTATTATATAAAATATATAAAATATATAAATTTAATCATTATAATTAAAAATAATTTTTTAAAATTAATTTTTAATTGGATTTTAGATTATAGAAAAAGAAAAGGGATGTGAAAATATGAAATTAGGAGATAATGTAGATATAATTGCACCGTTAAATGTAAAAACTGCGGATAGGGAAACAGGTTATTATCTGTTAAATCCTACTCTTGTAAGTAACGGTAAAATAAAAGGATTTGAAAACGCAGAAGTGCCAAATAGGTATAAAAGCGGAAAGAATAAAATTGATGATAAGTATTTTATTCAAAAGGGAGATGTTCTATTTCAGGCAAAAGGAAGTAAAATAGAAGTCGTTTATGTTGAAAAGGAGTATGAAAAAGCACTTCCAGCAACACTTTATTTTATTTTGAGACCAAATGAGAAAATTAATCCAAAATATCTTCAATGGCTATTAAAAACAGAATTACTTTTACTTTATTTTGAAAAGAAATATAAAACTATGAATGTAGTTCGTGCAGTAAATAAAGTAGATATTGTGGAATTGGATATAGACCTTCCAGAAAGAGAAGTTCAGGATAAAATGGTTGAAATAATAGAAAGTTTTGAAGAAGAACATAATATTACTTTAGAGTATTTGAAAAGTAAAAAGAAATATATTGAAGAGAGCATAATTTCTAAAAATGGGGTGAAAATAAATGAGAAGTAGATTTTTTGATATTGCAGTGGAAGAAATAAAAGAAAATAAAGATGTGAAAAAGACGGATGCGCTTAAAGCATGGTTATTTCTGTATGTAGCTTGCATAAGTAAAGTGGTTTTTGAAGAAATTGAAAATTTACGGGATGAAGATTATTTATTTTTAGAGTATTTAATAGATAATGATTTTGAGTATAATTTAAAAGAAACATATTTGGAAAATATGAAAATATTATCAGAAAAGATAGAATTATTTAAAGAATCGTATAATTTTGTAGTTGAAAATCTTGAAGTTAGAGAAGTTCTGAGCAATATGACGGATATGGAGCTGGAGTTAAAACTTGATATTTTGAGAGGAAGATATACTAAAATTGCACAAAACTTTGTGAGTAAAGTAATAAATTTACCGATTATTCAAGAAGAAAAAATTACTAATCTTTTAGTGGATTTTCTAAATGTAAAAAGTAACGAACTTTTATATAATGCTGATTTTTTTGAATTAAATAATTTCTATAATGAAGTAGTTGATGAAAATGAAAAAAATGAAATTTTGAAAATACTTCTTTCTATGGCAAATTCTAATAATGAAAATAAAACAGTAGTAATTTTGACGAAAAATAGCGATTCAAAAAATTTAATTTCAGAATTGCTTAATAAAAATGATAAAATGATAATGGATTTGGAGACTTTTGAACTTTTTGAAAATAAAGAAGAAATAATTAGAAACAATTGGGTTGAAGCAGTAATTTCTATACCGTATAATAATATTTTAAGAAATCAAATAGTTGTTTTAAATAAAGAAAAGTTAAAAGATGATGTGTTATTTATTCAAACACAAAATTATTTTGAAAAGGCAAATGATAAAATAAAAGCAGAAAATTATGAGAAGTTATCAAAAGTATTTAAAAATAGAGAAGAAATTAACGGTGTTTCAAAAGTTGTATCAAATGAAAAAATATTATTTAAAAATTGTAACTTAGATATTTTAACTTATGTTTTTAAAACAAAAGAAAAGATAGATTTAAAAGAATTGGAATTTGAAAAAAATCAGCTTTCTAGCAAGATGGAAGAAAACAGAAAGGAATGTGATAGACTAATAGCAGAATATTTACCGGATAAACAATAAAAAGTAAAAATATTATTGTTATAAAAGTTATCTTATGAATGTAAATTAAGATAGCTTTTTTATATAAGTTTATATAAAAAACAGTAATTAAAATATCGAAAAAATTATTATTTTTTAATAAAATAAGTTATTGTTATACTATACTGTAAAAATTAAAGGAAACAAAAATGCAGAAAATTATACTAAAGATTTATAAAAATAAAGCTATCAATCGAGATATTTTGACTGGTAGCTTTTTTTTATAATTTAATAAAAATTTTATTTTATAAATTAATTTTTTATTTAAGTGGAAAAATTTGAAGAAAGAGATTAGTTGCTTTTTGTGCAGTATCTAAAAATTGTTCAGTTCCTTCACGTAATTTTGATTTTGGACGGCAACTTTCAGCGGTTTCTTCATATCTTCCTGAACTTATAGTTTCCCAATGACTACAAATTGTTGTTGTATATTGATTTCCATTCTCATCTGTGTGTACAGCTTCGTCTAGTAATGAGCAACTTGTACAGCTTAGTATTGTGATAATTCCTACTAAAAAAAGTTTTAATTTCATAAAATTTCCTCCTGTATTTGTAATTTATTTTTTATATTATTTTGCAAATAAAATTTTAAAGTTACAAAGCTCTAAACCCTTAAAATCTGGAGCTTTTTTGAAAGTTTAAAAATTATAATTTTAATAATTAATTAAAACGAAACTCCTAATCCTACACCAACATGCGAGTTCTTATCTTTCGTATCATATCCACCGTTTACAGATACATCGAATTTTCCAGTTTCAAATCCAACTTTTAAGTCGCTTCTGAAGTTTCCTTTTTTCTCATCTTTAGCGCTTTTTAGTCTAATTCTAGTATTTGTGTCAGTGAATTTAACTTCATTTACTCTGTCATCAACTTTTCCAAGTTCGTGGTCGTAACCAAGTCCAAGTGACGCTTTAAATTTAGTTCCTTTTGCTGATACTGGACTAGAGAATCCAAATTCCACTCCAGCTCCTGGTCTTACTGAATAGTAGTCATTTGCTTTAACTTCCACATTTAGAGTTCCATCTTTTTCTTTAATCTTGTTAAATCTTCCGTAACCAAGTTTTAATGCAGCGTAAGGTTTAACTGTGAAGTTTTCACCAACATTGAAAGTCTTACCAAGTTCGTTTGTCAAATTAACTCCGTAAGCGTTGTAGTTAGCTTTATTTTCGTAAGAGTTATTTCCTACAACAAATCTTCTCTTCATATTATTTTGTGAAACAAATCCATTTCCGTCCAAAGTCCATTCAAGACTGTTTACATCAAAAGTTTTGTATCCACCAACTTCAAGCATTGAGATATTTTCTTTAGATCTTCCGTTATCTTTTAATTTGAAGTTGTTGTTTATTGCACCTGCATAAATTCCTTGTTTTGCGTCAGCGTTGTTGAATAAATATGAAATTCCGTAAGCTGAGCTGTCTGAATCAGCTATTCCTTGAACTTTTGAGCTGTGTTTGTTTTTATCAAAGAAAGTTGAAACATGGTGTCCAGATTCATCTGCATTTTCTTTTTGCAAGTCAGAAATTCTGTTATTTAAAATATCATCTGTTTTTGAAATTCTTTGCTGAACATTTGCATATTGATTTCCGCTAACTTCACGGTATGTGTCTGCAAAAGTTTTTTTGCTGCTTACAGTATTCAAGTAATTAAAGATTTCTTTATCATTAGAATTTGCAACTTTATATTTTTCGTCAAGTCCTCTAGCCACATCTTGAGTCATTTCATCGTCAGCAAAATTTGCGTAAGATAATTTTTTCAAAGTAACTTTTGCAATTTTGTTATTTAAAATTTCAGGATTTGCTTGCCAAACTAATGAACCAGTTTTAACATTCCAGTTTTTAATGTTGCTTGTTTGCATTGAATTATTAAATGGAGCTAATACATCGTCTCCAACTGTAACTTCAGTATCATTAGTTTTTTCAGTAGCTTCAGCACCAATTAACAAGTCAGCACTCTTCAATCCCAAGTTTGCAAGTCCTTCAATCGGTTTAGTTCTTCCCAATGAATCCACATATACTTTCATGTCGCTGCTTAAAAGTTTTCTATCTGATGACTGAACAGTCACTTGGTAAGAATTATCAACACGATCTCTTACAGCTCCACCGCTAATTTCGATATTTCCATAGTTTTTAACAGTACCACCGGCAATAACGATTCCAGCACCGCCGTTAGAGTCGATATGAATTGTTCCGTTATTTGTGAATTCTGCATCTTTTCCAACAACTACACCAACTGCATCATTTGGAGTTCCTTCAGTAGTTATAAGTCCATTATTAACACCTATGGCATCTTTTCCAAGATACATTCCGACACCGCCATCTTTGGTAATTTTAATAATTCCACTATTATCATTTATTAAAGTACCAATACCAGCCATACCAATAGAATTTTTACCAATTTCAATTTCTCCATGATTTTCTAAATTTGCATTTGGATTATCGCTGTACATTCCCATACTTGGATTATATTTATCAGATGAATCTCCTATTTTAATTTTATTGGATTCCGACATATTAGAAGATGCATTAAATACTTTGGTTCTTCCTTTTCCAGTTACGTAGAATCCAATTGATTTATCACCTGATAGATCAATTAGTTCATTATTTGACGAAGATACATAATCATTGCTATAACTATCAATAATAGATGCAGGATCTAATTTTTGATCATTGATATTTGCTACTATTCCAATAGCGTTATTTGCTTCACTTTCAATTGTTCCGTCATTGATAGCATTTCCTGATACATCATTGTAACGTTTGTAATAATACATTCCAATAGAATTTTCTCCTAAGTTAATACTGCTAAATAGATTATTTTCAATATAACCGTTAGACTCATGTGCTTTTCCATTTCCATCTTCATAACTATAAATTCCAATAGAATTTTTTCCAACAGAAATAATTCCTTTGTTATGGAATTCACCATTTTTAATATATGCTCCAAAACTGCTATCTCCTGTTAAATTGATAACACCTCCGTTTACATTGATGCCTGATTTTCTAGAATCAATACTTTGAATGGCAATTTGATTAGGTTTAGATCCAGCTATAGTAACCTGTTTTCTAACTAAATACTTAGGAACTTCAAAAGTTGAATTTGGAGCATTCAATTTATTATATAAATCATTTGGGTCATCTAAATTCACATCTTTGTCGATAAAAATATGTGAATTATGAAATTCAGCTACATTATAATCTGTTCCATTAATTGTTGGTCTTTGATTTCGAGGAACTAATGACATTAAACTATTAGAATCAGTCATTGATAAATCTGCAGTTACAAATTCAAACAAAAATATAGATGATCCTGGATGCATGTTAAGTGTTAAGTTATTGGAATTAGTCATATATTTTGTAAGCATATCATTAACTAACTGTTCCGGATTTATCGCAGTACCTACCATATTTCTAGAAATTGCAAACCCTTTTACATCCATTGTTGTTGGGGATGCAATGTTAAGTGTTGGGGATAAGCTGTTATAATTATCAGGCAACTTAAATCCTATTTCATTTTCCCCGACATTATAATGAGTTAGAGCAATTACATTAGAATTAGCTTGATCCATATCTTCTTTTACAATAGTTGGAGTTGCATAACTCTTATTTAATTTTAAATTTGAAAAATTTGGAAGAGTAAATCTCGCTCCTGTACTTGGTTGCGAATAAGATGGTCCATTTTTAGCAATAGGTGTTCCACTACCATTATTTATACCGCTTCCACTTCCACTTCCGCTTCCTCCACTGCTTTCACAACTAACAATAGCAATTAATGCAAATACCATCAATAAAAATTTTTTCGTCTTGTTCATAAATCAATCTCTCCTTTAAAATTTATTTTTATTAAAAAAATTACTTTATATTATTTTCCAATATATTTCATTTTTTTAGATTATGTATGAATAAGAAAAATGTATAAACGAAATTACATAGAATTTAAAGAATAAACAAAAATATAAAATATATCATTCTGCTTAAATTTAAGTGTTTTTTTGTTTTATTAACAAAGAAATTAATATTCTGTTTTTAAATAATATTTTTTATTTCGTTTATGTTATAAGTATAGTATATAATTTTAAAAAAGTCAAGAAAAATATAAATATTTTAATTTACCATATTTTTTAATATTTTTTAAAAAATAGTAATATTCATATTTTATTTATTTTATATAATTAAAGAAAGTAAATAAATATATAAAAATAATATTTTAAAAATATTTTTTAATTTAAAATAGTAAAAAAAAGATAAAATATTTTGAAAAACTACTTGACAATCATAAAATTATGTAGTATACTCACATTATAATAAAAACAGAAAATAAAAATATGTAAAATATAATTTAAAACAAAATACAGTTTTTACAAAAAAAATAAACTTAAATAAAAATATAAATTTTAACAGAAAATAAAATGATTTAAAAACTATAAGGAGATACAACTATGAAAATTAAAAGTAAAATATTATTAGGAATTTTAGCATTATCAACATTAGGTTTTAGTGCAAAATTAAATTATACAACAGATAAAGGAATTAAATATAAAGGAGAAATAGTCAAATTTGCCAAAGAAAAACAAGGAAGCTATCCAATATTTAATATGCTTTATGATGGAGAAGCGGGAATGTCAACAGAACATTATTGGAAAGATAATTTGGGGATAAATTTAAAAGATGTGAAAGTATTAAGAGGAACAACAGAAAATGAAAAAAGATTTTATAATGATAATGCTCATATGCTTTCAATGTTTGAAGCATTTGATGTGGAAATGTCAGGTGGATATGTAAAAAATCATTTAGATGAAGTAACAGCAGCTTCAGTAATAGTACCTAATTCAATACCAAAAGGGATTCTGTCATTATCAATGTATTATATAACAGGATCAACAGGATTTATGACAAGTAAATCAGTATATTTTGGAGATACCATAAATGAATTGGCAGGTGAAGTGATGCAAACACCAAGATTTAATGGATATACATCAGATAATACAAATTTACTTGTTTCAGCTTATGGAAATGATGACACTCTAACCCCAAAAGCAAGAAAAAAAGGTGAAGATATTTATGCAATACATCCATCGCAACAAAGTTTTTTCTTTCCAATGTTTGGAGAAGAAGTTCAAAAAATGCAAAGAAGCGATATAATAAAAGTAAAAGACTTCGTTTGTAATGGATATAAATCAAATAGAACTTTTACTGACATAAGAAATATGGATGGACCTAGACAGGAGAATCCTTATAAAGGATGTGGCGTAAACGATAATCCAGATAAAGGTTATTACCCATTCTTTGCCTTATATTCAAGAGCTAACACAATTCTTGCAGATGGTGAAATAACAGCGGCAGGTGAAAGAAGAACAGGTTCTTCATTTGCTGTTCCAAGATTATCTGCCATTATAACTAAAATAATGCAAAAATTTCCTGGTGTTTCTTACTTGGAAGCAAAAGAAATTCTTTTAACTTCTGCTACAAGAGAAAAAGATATACTAGATAATCAGTATGGGTGGGGAGTCGCTAATTTAATAAGAGCTTTAAAAGGTCCTGGTGCTATAAATACAGGCTTAATCGAAGAACAAAAATTCTATACTGGAATGTATGATAAAATATTTGATTTTAATGGAAATGCTTATTTTTGGGCTTCCCCTACTAGCGATTGGACTTGGAGCAACGATATTTATGGAAATTTACCAAAACATCCAACAGGTTCTACTAAATATGATATAGTTGCAACAACTAAAGATAAAGATGGTGATATTCCTAAAACAAGTTTGGCTTTCCAAACAATAAGAAATGTATCATTCCAAAACTTTATTCCATCCGAAAAAAATTATTATGCTGATACAGCAGAGTTTAAACCAGGTTTAAGAAAAGCAGGTGACAAAACTCTTACTATTAATGGTAATATCTATTATGAAGGGCCTACACAAATTCTTGAAGGAACTCTTGTATTAAATGGAAATGTACCTAAATCAACTGTAATTGTTTATGAAAACAGCACTGCTGTAATTTCTGGTAATGTAAATCATTTGATAATGGCTGGAGGAAATGTTTACTTAAAAGAAGGGGCTGTTATTGGAACTTTAGAATTTGATCCAAATATCCCTTCTTACATAAATATTGAAAATGAAGGAAAAGGAATAACAATTGGAACAATTGCTTCCAAAAGAGAAAAACTTGATAAATTTAAATCTTTGTTTAAAAATGGCTCTCTAAAAGCTGAAAAAGAAATAACTAAAATAGATGTGGAAGATGTAAATGTAAATCCTTATAAATATCAAGATTTAAAAAGAGAATATTTCTTTTCAGGTTTCGGGGATAAAATAAAAAATACCAAAGGTAGTAATATTTATTCAAAATTATTAAAAAGATATACTGAAATGGATAAAGCACCTGAAAGTGCCAAAAATATCGTGCCTGGTTATTCAAATGGTCAATTTATGTTAGATGCTTACGCTCCTGGTGATTATGACAAAGAATTTACCAAATTAACTAATCCAATTGCTTCAAATGATAACTACAAAATTTCACCTTCTTCAGTTGAATGGTCTAACTTCTATGATGCTAGACAAAAAGCTGGACTAGAAAATTAAAAAATGATATAATTAAAAAAAAATAAAAAAAAAGAGGTTAGTTTTATGAGATATTTAGATGTTAATTACGAAGACAACGAAAAAGCGAAAGAATTTGGAGCTAGATGGAATCCAAAAAAGAAAAAATGGGAATTTGAAAAAGAGGAAGATGCACAAAAATTTTTAGATTGGAAAAAAAATCAGAAAAATAAAGGTGAAAAATATTATATTCATAAAAAATTTGCAATAAATTTAGATGGAATTGTAGCTGATATTTGTATCGACAAAGGAATGAAAGGCTTTATATTCAAAAAATTAAGGGAAGCGTATAAAATTACCGAAAAAGATAAAAAAGTATCGATTAATTCTTTAAAAGTTGTGATGCCATATCTTGATTTCAAATATTTATTAGACAAGGACAAGGAAAATCCGTTTAATTTAACAAAAGATTCAAAAAAAGTATTTGTTATTTCAGCCGAGGAAGTTAAGTCAGATT
>ERZ773057.471-NODE-471-length-17104-cov-7.103936_pt1 | contig 17104 bp, 17 predicted proteins | sample MGYA00580629_ERZ773057 | MGnify/ENA primary metagenome ERZ773057 (study PRJEB29015, sample SAMEA2738143) | human oral metagenome | biome: human oral; feature: human-associated habitat; material: saliva | place: China | collected 2163 ...
GCCAGCTCACACAGAGGAAGGAGAAGGATCGCTAACATGTCCGAACTCGCTTTCGTGCTCTGTGCAGTCCGACGATGAGTGCGCATAGAGCCACTTGGGTCAGAGCAACCGAGGCTTGGGGTGAAGTAGGACGGGAAAGGGGAATCAGAAGAGTTGCTATCCCCAGCGCTCCACCCGCGCAGGAAAGAAGTACCGAATAGGCCAGCATCTGCCTCGGCGATGAGGAAAGAAGTCGGGCGGCGAGTGCGGGGACAATGAGGTACCCCACGACCAAAAGAACACCAATTGCCGAGGCCCCCGCGACGACGATTGCGCACATCGCGGCGTTGAGGCAGACATCGCACAGCGTCGTGGGTACTCGCGCGGCGAGTGCTCCCGCACTGTCAAAGGCGCGCATGAGCTGAGCGCGCCACGAAAGAACGACTAGGACGCAGGCAAAAAGGCAAAAGATGAGGGAAATCGCCATGCGCTGGGGAGTAATCTCCAGAAGACGGCCAAACATCAACGCCTCCATTTGGCCTGACATATCGCCCTTCTTGAGGGAAATGATGACGCCGAGCGCGAAGAAAGAGGTCAGGACAACTGCTGCAGCCGCCTCGTGCGCGCGGTGACGCATCGACCAGGTCAAGGCGGCAGCAACGAATATCGCGCAGATCCCCCCGCCTGCAGGGATCCAATCGATACCACCGAAAACCGCACCAACGACGATCCCGGGGAAGACCGAATGGACCGAGGCCTCGGCACCGAATTGCCAGTTGCGCAGATTGACCAGGGTTCCAACCGCGCCGGCTGCAATTCCAAATAGAGCAAGGAAGAGCAGGGGACGAAGGAAAAATGGAGACTGCCACAGGGGAGGAGCGCTTGCGATCGCGTTAAACATTGTGGATCCCGCCGAAAGCTTCATTAATGATCTCTGGACGGAAAACTTCAGAGGTAGGCCCGCAGGCAATCTGGCGCCCAGCCACGATCAGGCTCTCATCGCAGACCTCGGTTGCGACCCGATAGTCGTGGGTTGAAATCATGAATGCGGTTCCCTGAGCTTTTGCTTGGCTGATGAGCGACAGCAGAGCTTCGCGGTTGGGCTCGTCCAAACCGTTGAAAGGTTCGTCAAGCAATACCAAGCGAGGCTGGGCAACCAGGGCGCGCGCGACCAGAACGCGCTGGCGTTGTCCGCCGGAAAGGGTCCCGAAGCGCTCGCGGGCACGCTCGACTAAACCAATCTGTTCTAATGCTGCACCGACCGCTTCTTTCTGTTCACGACTGAGTGGACGTAGAAGCTTTGTCTTGGGGTACATTCCCATCTCAACGACCTGACGGACGCTGATCGGGAAACTCAAGTCGATATCACTGTTTTGTGGGACGTAGCCGAGGAAATCCAGCGGGCAGCTCAGTTCTCCGGAGATGAGTTGGGCGCTTCCCAAGAGCGCTCGCATGAGCGTTGTCTTTCCCGATCCATTTGGACCGATCAAAGCGAGGGCATGTCCGGGGCTGAGCGAGAGGGTGATTCCCGTCAGGACCGGTGTCTGGGAGTAGCCGATGCTGGCAGTTTTGGCTGAGAAGACAGTGGCGCCAGCATCGCGGCCCTCGTCAGGCTCCGAAAACTTATGAGCGTCTGCGTTCATCATGCTCGCTTAACGCTTGAGTTCTGAAGGTAGAGGGGCGATCGTTCCGTCCCAGGCTTTTGTCATGGTTGTGACGTTATGGATGATCGAGCCGATGTAGGTTTCGCCTTCACTGCCCACGGGTCCAAGGGAATCTCCATAGAGCGCGTCGTCGCCGATGATGGCTTTGACTCCCGCGGCGCGTGCAATCGTTTCAATTGACTTCGAGTTATTGGAATTCTCGGCGAAAATCGCGCTCGCTCCAGATTTCTTCACTTCCTCGCTTGCCTGCGCGATGTGCTCAGCAGTTGCATCCTGCTGTTCGTTGAAATCGGAAAGTGCTGCACCGATAAAACGAATGCCGTAGCGTTTCGACAAATATCCGAAGGCATCGTGGGAGCTAAAAAGGACGCGCTTATCGGCAGGAACGCTGTTAAAGCTGTCCTTCGCCCACGCATCGAGGGAATCGATACGCTTTGCGTACTCTTCGGTTGCCGTGCTGTATGCCTCGGCGTGATCCGGGTCAGCTGCTGAGAGGAATTCACCGATGTTGCGGACCTGCAGGGCTGCGTTCGCTGGAGAGGTCCAAACGTGAGGATCGTAGGCGAACTCCGGCTCGCTCTCTCCTTCTTCTGGCGGGAAAGGCCAGGGTGCCGCCTCGACTGTATGACTGCCCCGGGAAACTGAGTATGGAAGCAGTTTGTCTCTTTGTGGGCGGTTCTGCGGATCTTCGATATCGCGTGCGCTAAGAACACCCGAGGTCACTCCCATCGTTCCCTTGAACCCAGAGGCGCTCACGGCCTGATCCAGGAAATGCTCGAGGTCGACGCCCGAGACGAGCAGGACTTTCGCCGACGCAAGTGCTTGCAGTTGCTGGGGAGTCATTTCGTGCTCGTGTGCCGAGGCGTTGGGGGCAAGTAGACACGTGAGCTGAACTTTTGCGCTGGCTTGCTCGGCGGGGGCCCCAATATGGGATTGCGTTCCCGTGGCATCAGTTTTATCGAGCGAGATGGAGTTTTGTGCCGAGGGCTGCTGCGCAATTTGGGTGACATAGTCGCAGATCTGGGTGGTGCTTGCGACGAGGGAGAGTGAGGTGGAGCCCGACTGTGAAGATGCAGTTGAGCACGAGGCGATCGAAGTTGCGCCCAGTAGGCAGACCGCTGTGGTGGCAAGGAATGAACGCGAGTAAGCGGTGGACATTGAACTTCCTCTTCATCGGGGTGTTATCTAATTATGGCTTTCTTTGTCAAAAAGTTCGCATAGCCGAACTTTGAGAAAGGTTATCGTAACTAAGTGAATTTAGCTAGGCCTTAGTTCCCACAAAACGGACGATTTTGGACGAAACCTCGGAAGTGGGCTCGTCGTGGGGTAAAGTAAAGGCAAAATTCGGGGATTACCCGGCTCACGACTTTGCAAGGACTCGCAATGGATACGCTCAATGACCTCCCACTGCGCCAGCTCGATCCCGAAATCCAGGCGGTTTTGGATAGCGAATTGGAACGCCAGCAGCACACGCTGGAAATGATCGCCTCGGAAAACTTTGTTCCGCGTGCGGTTCTTGAAGCGCAGGGATCTGTCCTGACCAACAAGTACGCGGAGGGCTATCCGGGCCGTCGCTACTACGGTGGATGTGAGTTCGTTGATGTTGCGGAATCTCTGGCTATTTCACGCGCAAAGGAAGTGTTTGCCGGCGCGGACTACGTCAACGTTCAGCCTCACTCAGGTGCCCAGGCAAATGCTGCAGCCCTCATGGCAATGGCAAATGTTGGTGATACTCTGCTGGGTCTGTCCCTAGCGCACGGAGGTCACCTCACTCACGGCATGCGCATCAACTTCTCGGGTAAGAACTACCACGCTGTTGGTTACGAGGTTGATCCGCAAACCATGCGCATTGAGCCTGAACAGGTTCGCGAGGCCGCGCTTCGTGAGCGTCCCCGCGTGCTGATCGCGGGATGGTCGGCTTACCCGCGTCACTTGGACTTTGCTGCCTTCCGCGAAATTGCCGACGAGGTCGGGGCTGTGTTGTGGGTTGATATGGCCCACTTTGCGGGCTTGGTTGCCGCCGGTTTGCATCCCTCCCCGGTTCCTCACGCAGATATTGTGACCACGACCGTCCATAAGACTTTGGGCGGGCCTCGCTCGGGAATGATTCTGTCCTCGCGGGGGGAGCAGTGGGGCAAGAAGCTTGATAGCGCGGTCTTCCCCGGACAGCAGGGCGGTCCACTGATGCACGTCGTTGCAGCAAAGGCGATTTCCATGAAGGTTGCTCAGACCGAGGAATTCAAGGATCGTCAGCAGCGAACACTTGACGGTGCACAGGCAATTGCCCAGCGCCTCTTGGCGCCCGATGCACAAGCCGCGGGAATCCGCCTTGTAACGGGTGGTACCGATGTGCACCTCGTTCTGGTTGATCTTGTGAACTCTTCACTGGATGGGCAGCAGGCAGAAGATCTGCTCCACGAGGTTGGTATTACGGTCAATCGCAATGCGGTGCCTTTCGACCCGCGACCCCCAAGGGTGACCTCGGGTCTGCGCATTGGAACACCTGCATTGGCAACGCGCGGTTTCAGCGTTGCTGATTTTGAAGAGGTCGGTGACATTATCGCGACTGCTCTCATTCAGGGTGCAAGCGGAAGTGTTGATGTCGATAGATTGCGTGCACGCGTGCGCGCTCTTGCCGATGCTCACCCCTTGTATGCGGGGCTGAATCAATGAGGGCTCCGTGGGAAGGCGATGCTCGCGTTCTGGACGGTACAGCGTGCGCAGCTCAGATCAAGGATGAGCTTCGTGCAAGGGTTGAGGTTTTGCGTGCTCGCGGAGCTGTTCCAGGGCTTGGAACGATCTTGGTTGGCGAGGATCCGGGATCCGTTGCCTATGTGGCCGGTAAACATCGTGACTGCACGGAAGTGGGTATTGAATCAATCCGCGTCGATTTGCCTACCGAGGCTTCGCAGGAGGAAATCCTTGCGGCAGTTGAAAGGCTGAACGCTGATCCTGCTTGCACGGGTTTCATTGTTCAGCTGCCACTTCCTCGCGGCGTTGATACCAATTGGATTCTCGAGGCTGTGGATCCCGACAAGGATGCCGACGGTCTTCACCCGACAAATCTGGGCCGATTGGTCCTGCGGGGGAGTGAACCCATTCAATCACCGCTTCCGTGTACGCCCCGTGCTGTCATTGAATTAATTCAGCGCAATGGGATCGACCTTAATGGCGCAGATGTGTGCGTTGTAGGACGCGGAGTAACTGTCGGTCGCTCAATTGGGCTGTTGCTCACGCGTAAAGACATCAATGCGACGGTGACAATCTGTCATACCGGAACACGGGATCTGGCTGCGCACACGCGGGCGGCGGATGTCGTTGTTGCTGCGACGGGTTATGCGGGCTTGATTACTGCGGATATGGTCCGTCTTGGAGCTGTTGTGCTGGATGTGGGTGTTTCTCGCGTCGTTGATCCGGAAAGTGGGAAGGCGCGCCTGATGGGTGACGTTGCAGACGGTGTTGACCGCATCGCAGGCTGGCTCTCGCCAAATCCTGGGGGAGTGGGGCCAATGACGCGTGCGCTTTTGCTGATGAATGTCGTCGAGGCTGCGGAGCGCTGCTTAAGCGCGTAAGTTTCTATCTGGATGGATGAAAATAGTCAAGCTTTCATTATTGCTTTTATTAAAGCTTGCCTTTGTGGAAGCTTGACTATTTTTCTTTAACACTGTCATTAAACTTGAGCCAAATTCACTTAATTCTTAACGATTGTGTTAGCGAGTTCGTTTGCTCTTTCTCTCAAAGGGTCAGTTTGATGCGAAAAAGCTATCTTTTCTGATATTTCCCTCGGGTTGCATTATGCTATGCTGCCGCGCTGTTGCTTATGTTGAAGTTGATGTGTGCGGGATTTTCTATAAGGATTCTTTGTTCTAGTTTTAAAACGGGGTTACTTAACAGCCTCTAACAATTTGTTTTGAGCCTTGCGTTTTTTAGGGTATGCGTGTAGTTTTCCTGTGAGCAGGGTTACAACCTGTCATCCGGTACCAAGGTGGTTGCCGGTGTTTTCTATGAATTGTCAGGAAGGACAAGTCATGCCAGTTAACTTGAGTGGACGTCATTTCCTCAAGCTTCTCGATTTCACTTCTGATGAAGTTCGCTACCTCATCGACCTCTCGAGCCAGTTCAAGGCACTGAAGCTTACTGGGACGCCCCACCGTTACCTCGAAGGCAAGAACATTGTTCTGCTGTTTGAGAAGACTTCTACGCGTACACGTTGTGCATTCGAGGTCGCCGGTATGGATCTTGGTATGGGCGTCACCTACCTGGATCCGGGCAGCTCTCAGATGGGCAAGAAGGAATCCATCGAAGACACCGCACGTGTCCTCGGCCGTATGTACGACGGTATTGAATACCGCGGTTTCGCTCAGGAGATCGTTGAGGATCTCGCAGCGAATGCTGGCGTTCCCGTGTGGAATGGTCTGACCACCGAGTTCCACCCGACTCAGATGATTGCCGACATGCTCACCGTTCAGGAGAACTTCCCCCAGGGAATCAAGGGCCTGAAGTTCGTGTTCATGGGCGATGCTCGTAACAATGTTGCCAACTCGCTGATGGTTGTTTGTTCGAAGCTTGGTCTGCACTTCGTTGCATGTGGCCCGAAGGACCTTATGCCCGCTGACGAGCTTGTTGCACAGTGCCGTGAGATCGCCAAGGAGACCGGTGCAAGCATCACGCTGACCGATGACCCGGTTGAGGCGTGCACTGGTGCTCACGTGGTCTACACCGATATCTGGGTGTCCATGGGCGAGCCGGCGGAGCTGTGGGAGAAGCGCATCAAGGAGCTCAGCCCCTACCGCGTGACCGAGAAGCTCATGGCTCTGACCGATTCTGAGTCGATCTTCATGCACTGCCTGCCCTCTTTCCACGACACCAAGACCACAATCGGTGCAGACATTGCCGAGCGTTTCGGTGTCACCGAGATGGAAGTTGAGGATGCAGTGTTTGAGTCCTCGAAGTCCCGTGTCTTTGATGAGGCGGAGAACCGCATGCACACCATCAAGGCCGTGATGTACGCGACCTTGAAGTGAGGTTGTTGTGGGACAGCGACTTGTAATTGCACTTGGTGGTAATGCCCTTGGCAATACCCCCGCTGAGCAACTTGAACTGATCAAGGAGACCGCTCGGACAATTGTTGATCTCGTCGAGCTCGGCAATGATGTGATCGTTACGCATGGTAACGGTCCCCAGGTCGGAATGATCAAGGTTGCAACTGATAACTCGGCAACTAAGGTTGGCGGCACCCCCAGTATTCCGTTCCCGGAATGTGGCGCAATGTCGCAGGGCTACATTGGTTACCATCTCCAGCAGGCGATTGATAATGAACTTTCTGTTCGTTCTATCGACCGTCACTGTGCCTCGGTTGTGACACAGACTGAGGTCAGCGCAGATGATCCTGCCTTCTCCAAGCCTTCAAAGCCCGTGGGCGCCTTCTTCACCGAAGAAGAGGCCAAGGCTCTGATGGAAGAGACGGGAAACACGTACGTTGAGGATGCCGGTCGCGGATGGCGTTGGGTGGTTGCCTCCCCGCTGCCGACTCGGATCGTGGAGATTCCCGTTGTTAAGTCATTGATCGATGCTGGTCATATCGTTGTTGCCGTTGGCGGTGGCGGTATTCCGGTTGTGTCGACCGATGAGGGGCTCAGTGGTGTTCCTGCGGTGATCGATAAGGATCGCTCGGCAGCACTGCTGGCACAGGAAGTTAATGCTGATCTTCTGGTTGTTCTGACCGCGGTCGATCAGGTTGCAATTAACTTCAACAAGCCGGATCAAGAAAATCTGGCGACGATGACGCTCGCAGATTGCCATCGTTACATCGATGAAGGCCAGTTTGCGCCTGGTTCAATGCTCCCGAAGGTTGAGGCCTGCATGGGATTTGTTGAGGGCAGCGCTGGAAAGAGCGCCCTGATCACCTCGCTGAAGCGCGCAAAGGAAGCGCTTGCAGGTGAAACTGGTACTCGCATTCTCGCGGAGTAGTGCTCACGCGTGTTGCTGCCTCCACTTAATGAAATGAGAGTGGAGGCAGCAATGCGTTGCACATTTTTATACCTACAGCGTTGTAAAGGACATTGGAGTCTGTAATGACATCAACAGCAGTTGCGGATCCGCAAGCTACTCCGCAAACAGAAGCGCCAAAACGGCGTTTTAAACTACATGTGCCTTCTGCATTCACCATCCTCTTCATTCTTACCGTGATCGCTGTTGCGGCAACTTGGATGGTCCCAGCAGGTTCTTACTCTAAGCTGGCATTCGATTCTTCGAGCCAGACACTTCAGGTCACCTCTCCCCAAGGTGAAGTCGAGAGTCTTCCCGCAACACAGGAACAACTCGATAAACTCAACGTCAAGATCGGCATTGAAAAGTTCACTGGTGGATCTCTGAAAAAACCAATTTCGATCCCCGGAACCTACCAGCGTCTCGATTCGACTCCCCAAGGAATTGCAGATATCACCCAAAGTATGGTGACCGGTACAGTTGAAGCTGCCGACATCATTGTCTTCATCCTTGTTCTTGGTGGTTTGATCGGTGTCGTTAATGCTACTGGCGCTTTTGAAGCCGGCCTTCTGGCACTGACGAAGAAGACGAAGGGGCGTGAGTTCGCGCTCGTCTTCATGGTTTCACTCCTGATGGTGCTCGGCGGCACAAGCTGTGGCCTTGAAGAAGAGGCGGTGGCGTTCTATCCGATCCTTGTTCCAGTCTTCTTAGCGCTAGGATATGACTCGATCATCTGTGTCGGTGCCATCTTCCTAGCGGGTTCCATGGGAACAACCTTCTCGACCATTAACCCCTTCTCGGTGGTTATTGCGTCTAACGCCGCTGGCATTGTCTTTACTGAAGGCCTGGTTTGGCGTGTTGCTGGATGCGTCGTCGGCGCGGCAGTGGTCATTGGCTACTTGTGGTGGTATGCAAGAAAGATTAAGGCTAATCCTGCAGCATCCTACACTTGGGAAGATCACGAAGCATTCAACGCTCAGTGGGCCCTGAAGAGCAATAATGAAGGCTTCGAGTTTAACTGGCAGAAGAAGCTCATCCTTATCCTCTTCGTTGCAGCATTCCCGATCATGGTGTGGGGTGTTATGAGCCAGGGCTGGTGGTTCCCGACCATGGCCGCTTCATTCCTCGCAATCACGATTGTCATTATGATCCTTTCGCTCTTCGGCAAGAGCCGTCTGAACGAAAAGGCTCTGGTTGATGCATTCACCGAAGGTTCGTCGAGCTTGGTGGGCGTCTCCCTGATCATCGGTCTTGCTCGTGGTATCAACTACGTCATGGAGCAAGGCAAGATCTCCGATACGCTGCTGTACTACTCCTCGAATATGGTTGAAGGTATGAGCGGCCCGCTGTTCATCTTGGCGATGCTCGTGATCTTCTTCTTCCTTGGATTCATCGTTCCGTCCTCTTCGGGCCTTGCCGTTCTGTCGATGCCAATTTTCGCTCCTCTGGCCGATACCGTCGGTATGCCTCGTTGGATCATCGTTTGTGCTTACCAATGGGGTCAGTACGCGATGCTCTTCCTTGCTCCGACCGGCCTGGTTATGGCAACGCTGCAGATGCTCGACATGAAGTACTCTCACTGGCTTAAGTTCGTCTGGCCAATGGTTGCTTTCGTCCTCGGCTTCGGTGGCCTCATGCTTGTCGCTCAGGTTTTGACCGCCTGAGAGACTGAGCAGATACCCTACGCTCGGCCTGAGACAACCCGGTAATTTTCCCGGTTGTGTGGTTGTAGGCAATGGGTACCTCCCTCAACTTTGGGGGAAAAGGAGAAAGAAAAAGGCTCGGGGTCTGTGCTCGGTGTTGCGACGACACAGGCCCCGGGTCCTTTCTATAGCAATCTTGCGCTTTCAATGAAGATGCGCGGCACGAAGTATGTCTCTCTTTCGCCAAAGGTCAATTCGATTGCTCTCGTGAACCATTAGATATGGGCACGATAATTCTGAGGAATTCGATAATGAACGAATCGCGTTCTTGTTCAACACTCAACACGTCTGAGATACAACACTTATCTGTTTCCGATTCGGCCCCTGACCATGAACGTACCGATTTGGCTCGCGGGTTAAATCGACGACATATGCAGATGATCGCAATTGGAGGTGCGATCGGAACTGGTTTATTCGTCGCATCTGGAGCGACGGTATCAACTGCTGGTCCAGGTGGTGCTCTGGTTGCCTACGCCGCCGTAGGCGTCATGGTTTTACTTGTTATGCAGTCACTCAGTGAGATGAGTGCTCATATGCCTGTTGTCGGCAACTATCAAACTTATGCTTCTCGTTTTATCAGTCCCTCGTTTGGCTTTGCGATGGGGTGGAACTCTTGGTTCAACTGGACAGTAACGGTATCAGCGGATCTTGTAGCCGCGGGTATTGTGATGTCCTATTGGTTCCCGAATGTGCCAGGCTGGGCGTGGGCCGCAGGATTCTTGCTACTGTTGACGGTCCTTAATGCTCTGAGTGCACGTATCTATGGTGAGGCTGAGTACTGGCTAGCAGCCATTAAAGTCGTCACGATCATTGTTTTTCTTATCGCCGGAATTGCAATGATCGGGGGTGTGTTGGGACATGGGGCTCCTGGACTAGCGAACTGGCGAATTGGCGATGCGCCCTTCCATGGGGGGCTTCTCCCCATGGTTTCAGTATTTATGATCGCGAGCTTTTCCTTCCAAGGCACTGAACTTGTTGGAGTTGCCGCTGCGGAATCAGGGAATCCTCGCCGAGATGTTCCTCGCGCGATTAAGTCGGTCTTTTGGCGGATTATGTTCTTCTATATCGGAGCGATCGCAGTCATTGGAACCCTTATTCCATTCACCGATCCAAATCTCTTGAGAAATACCGAATCGGACATCGCCTATTCGCCATTTACTTTGGTGTTTGATCGCCTAGGTATTGCTGCCGCAGCAGCTGTCATGAATGCGGTGATCCTTACGTCGATCCTTTCGGCAGGAAATTCAGGTTTGTATGCCTCATCGAGGATGCTGCATGCGCTTGCAGTGAATGGCCATGCTCCGAGGATGTTCTGTCATGTGACGAAAAAGGGAGTCCCGAGGAATGCGATGCTCGCGACAATTGTGGTTTCAGCACTTGGTTTCTGTACTGCGCTAGTTGGTGAGGGAGCCGCCTACAGTTGGCTTGTTAGCATTGTTGGCGTATCAGGTATCTTCATGTGGCTGGGGATTTGCGCCTGCCACATTCGCTTCCGTCGCGCGTACCTGCTTCAAGGCTACAAACTCGATGACTTGCCTTATCGTGCGCCTTTCTTCCCCTTCGGGCCCATTCTCGCATTTGCCATGTGCTTAATTGTCCTTTTTGGACAGAACTACGAGGCGGTTCTCGCTGGAGACGTATGGGACGCCGTTTCCTCTTATATCGGGGTTCCTTTATTCCTTGGAGTGTGGTTGGGCTACCACCTTGTGAAAAAAGATCGTATGACTCCTCTCGCTGAACTCGATGTTCGGGGAGTGTCTTTTCAGGAGACCAGTGAATAATTTCGCTTCCATAGCGAGAGCTGGTGCTTAGCTGATGTAAAACAGCGCCGAGGCCTGAAATCCATGTGGGGTTTCGAAGCCTCGGCGCTTGCGTTTATTCAGTTTTCCGGCACGCTAGCTTCAACGCGTGAATTGATTGCCGAGGCCGGGGTTGCGTTGGCAGGTTGTCAGCGGCCGCCCTCGGTCCAGCGTCCGTTCGGGTTGCCGTTAGACCACTGGCCGTCCTTGTAAATCTGGTTGCCACTGTTGTCGTGGCAGGTGGTAGAACCGTTGGTCTTGAGGGTGCAGCTGTAGCCGAGGCTGGGGTCTGATTCTTCGGTGTAAGTCCAGTACGTTTCTCCAGTGGAGCGCCCCTGAGAACCGCCAGCGGAACCAGTTGACTGCGAGGCAGAGCCGCCACCGTTTGAACGCGAACGGGCAGAGGAAACTCCGGTCGCGCGAGAACCACCAACGTGAGACGACGCAGCAGCGGCCTGTTCAGCTTCCCACTGGGTGCGTGAGTCGCGAACCTGATTCGACTTCTCACCCAAAGCGCTCACGGCATCGATGAGTTTCTTTTCCTCATCGACGTTCCACTTGCGATCATCGCCCACGTGCGAGCGGTTCTTCACAGCATCGCGTGCTTCGTCAATAGTCTTAGCGGTGTCGTCGATGGTGGACTGTAGGCCGTCGCGGGTCGCATTGTCCTTGACTTTCCCATCGGTTTCACCCATGAGATTCTTCGCGTCGTTTAGTGCTTGGTCTGCCTTGTTAGCGGCTTCATCAAGCTTCTTAATGGTGAGGTCGTCGAGTTCACCTGCGATGGGGGCTAGAACGGCGTTGAGCTTGTTGGTGGAGGTCTTAGCCTGATCGAGGACCTTCTTCAGCGACTCGATCTTCTCATTACTGGCCTTCGCATTGTTGGGAGCCTCGGCCAGAGCGGTAACAGTTGCGTCCGAATCCGCGTAAATAGTCTTGAGCGCGGTTACGTTCTCAGAATCAAGGCCATACTCGCCAGCCAAAGCGATGCAAGCTTGAGCGGATTCGCGGGCAGTGGTGAATTCATTATCTGCATCGACCAATTGAGCTTGAATATCCTTCACAGCCGCGGCAGTCGAATGCGCGGTAAAGGCATAAGCTCCGCTTGCTGCAATCGCGATGATGGCCACCCCGGAGAAGACAAGGATTCCTCGTTTTCGGCGGATTGAGGCCGTTGCTTGCTGGTCATGTGAGGGGGTGGGAATGGGATCTGTTGAATCGGGCTCGGCGGAAGAAGTTGAGTGCACGGGAAGATATCCTTAAAACCGACTACTGCATGTGTTGGGATATTTTCAGTGTACGCTCAGCAAGTTTTGATGTGGTGAACTTGTTGTGTGATCTCTTCCCTTCTTGGAGTTCGAGGACTGAGGCGTCCGCACTATTTTCGATGTCGTGGTTTCGCCTGATTCTGAGTTGTTCGTCGTCCGGGAATGACTTTATCGATGATCCAGATGATGGCGCTTTGAACGAAAGAAACCTCTGTCACGATGTAGGCAATGGTTGCAAGCGTGGGGAGAAACAAAAATACGATAGCGACAGTGGACAGGCGATAGGTGCACTCTGACGCGCAAGACAAGAGTGCTTTCGCGTGCATCAACGAATAGATGCTCAGTGCGGTGTAGGGGAGGAGTCCCCATTTATTGACAAGGTTCTGTTTCTTTCGATCGGAATAGTCTCTCTCTTTGAGAGCCCAAAAAATAAAGCGCTTGAATGCTGCAATGCTCAGAAAGCCAATGAAAATCACCACGAGTGCGATGCTGGAATCGTGGGATAGGGATGACGGCCAGAGTGCGGACGAATTCATGATTCAAGCATAATTCGCTCTCGCAGTATGGGGTTTTCCTAGTTCTCGTCTTGGGGTGGGAGTGTTTGGCCTGGTGGTAGGTGTTTTTTGGCGTTGTCAAGGAGATTGGGGTCGGGTGTGAAACAGAAAGTGATCGTTTCTGGCGAGTTGCCCCAGCGTGAAATAGTGATGCCGATGAGTTCGAAGGTTCCGGTGCCAGGTATTGTGACAGGCTCTCTTTCCACAAGGTCTCCTCCGTATGAGGGTAAGTCCACATCCTCGGGCCAACCGCCTCCGATGTTTGCCTTCATCTGTCCATTTTCAATTCGTGCTTCGTTGAATATGAAGCTGGGAAATTGGCTTCCTTGGACTGGGCGGAAAATGGTATTGGAATGTACTGCGACTGTTTGGCAGGGTTGTGACATGGGTTCTTTCACTTCGTAATGTTGTGTGCATCCGCCGAGTAATAGTGGGATTGTGAGAGTGCTGCTCAGAAGCAGGGCTGTTGGGTGTCTCTTGACCATTACGGTATTTCTCCGATCGTGATGTAACCAAAGTACTTCTCAAATTCACTCCACGACATCGAGAACTCACCGTGCAAAATCGACCTTTGACCATCTGCTTCATTCACTGCAATGCAAACGAGACAAGCCCAAGACAACGATGTCTGTGAGGGGATTATGGTCTTCTGACTCAGAAGTGAGAGAGGATAGTTTTCTAGAGGTAGGTGCTTTTGTCTTTTTCGAAGGCCTCAATGCTTGTTTCTTCGTGATGAATGAATTGATCTCGTGTTTTGTAGATGGCATGTGGGGTCTCGTTGAGCCAAACGCTGAGGATGTCACGTCGCGTTGTGAAATCAACATTGAAACCTCTGTAGGCGCTAAGCACGTCGGCAGATCCGAAGTTGATGTTCTCACTGGGGATGGTGATTTCCTGAAGCTGAGTAAAGTAATCACCGAGGCGTCTGGCAAGTTGTGTCATTTCAGCAACGTCGCATGCAATGGTGGTGGGTGTTGACTGGTACGGCATGGGGTTTTCCTAGTAGTCATCTTGGGGCGGGAGTGTTTGGCCTGGCGGTAGGCGTTTTTTGGCATTGTCGAGCAGATTGGGGTCGGGGGTGAAGCAGAAAGTGATGGTTTCTGGCGAGTTGCCCCAGCGTGAAAGAGTGATGCCGATGAGCTCGAAGGTCCCGGTGCCAGGTATTGTGACAGGCTCTCCTTCAATGAGGTCACCGTTATAACCAGGTAGTGGAGGATCGTATGCCCACCCGCCATCTAGAGTTGTTTTCATTCTGCCGTTTTCAATCCAAGCTCCTGAAAAGACAAAACTCGGATCGATGCTTCCTTGGACTGGGTAGAAGACGGCGTTGGAATGTACTGCTGCGGTTCGACAGGGTTGTGACATGGGTTCTTTCACTTCGTAATGCTGTGTGCATCCGCCGAGTAATAGTGGGATTGTGAGAGTGCTGCTCAGAAGCAGGGCTGTTGGGTGTCTCTTGACCATTACGGTATTTCTCCGATCGTGATGTAACCAAAGTACTTCTCAAATTCACTCCACGACATCGAGAACTCACCGTGCAAAATCGACCTTTGGTGATTTATGCCAGGGTTTCTGCCGTGTGGATTGACGAGTGTTAGAGATGTTTCATTCGCGCTCTTGATCATGTATGAGTGGTGGGCGTAGATCTGGATTGTTTCATTGTTACCATCGATCATTACAGTGGCTGGAATTCGATTGCTATTCCCAAATATCGGTGCGTACACCGTTGCTGTAGTTACGGGCTTTCCCGACTGGAGTGCCTCTACAACTTCTTGGCGTTCCTGCGCATCGTAGTTTAGGCCTGACCCGAAAATGCTCTTGATTGACGCCTCTTGATAATTGACTAAATGGCTTCCACGCCCCGTGACTCGCAGCAGTCCTTGGCCATTGGTGTTGGAAGTGATGCCATCCCCATTGAGAAAGGAACTCTCATTGACGCCCCCGGGTGTGAGCTGGGCATATGCTTTTTCGTAGATGCTGACGATACTGGCGAATCCTCCTGAGTTTGCTCCCTTCGCATAAGTCTCGCGTACCAGCACGAGTGAATAGCTGCCTGGTGAGGGGAGTAGTGGATTGTCATAGATGCGCACCATGTATCCATCTACTTGACCTGAAGAATTGAAATGTTGAGTTACTCCCTTCGCCAGCTGTTCCTGTCCTTTTGGGGTGTTCATAAGTGCAAGAATTGCCGAAATAAAATAGCAGTCACCAATCGCTCCCTGTCGTACTTGACGAAGGTTGTAGTTTCCGCTCTTCAAAAGGGACAGTTCTGTGTTGATTCGGGAGATATCCGCTTCGTTGAGCCGTCGTGTAAGCGAGGGGTCCTTACTTGTTCCCGCTACTAATCTATCGCGCGAGACAGGCTCGAGCCTCAGTGCCTCACGCAATGCTCGTGACAGAATCTCGGCCGCCCATTTCAAAGATTCAATGCGGACGTAGTAATCGTGGGCGATCGATTCAGATTCGTGCGAAAAGCTCGCGTAGATGACCGGACGCTCTTCCTTCGAGGCAGCCTCATAGATTCGATCCATTTCTGCCAGTCGGGGGAGCAATCGGTTGTGGACGTAGTGTTTGGCGCTTGCGACTTCACGAGCATAGCCGGCGATATCGGATGCAGCTGATTCAAGCCCCTCATGCAGGTGCGTGAAACGATATTGTTGTCTGTTCGCCGACTCTTCAAAGGCTTCGCGAGAGCGCCCGGCCCATATCGTTGTTTTCTGTATCGTTGTACGGAACTCATCGCCGATAATTTGCACTGCCTCGGCTTGGTCATGAATTTGAGCTGCAAGGTGATCTATTGCAGAAAGATCCCCGGGGACGTCCCCGATGAGTGAAGAGAAAACCCCCATAGCAACCATCCTCCAACCGGTCTTCGTTGACTAGTTCGCACACTACCCCTTTAAGCGCAGGTTCGAAGACACTTTTCATAAATCGTCATCGAAGTGCGATCAAGCCGTAACCGACCTGCAAGAAGAGTGATTCTGTGTTGCTTGACACAAAAAGTGCCCAAAAAACTCCAAAAAATTAAGACACGCCCCTAAAAGTCGCGGAAAAACTGACAAAACTGGGATTCATTCCTTAATCTGTTCCCTGAAGCCACCAAAGTGGCATCCATAACCGACAAGAATGAGGTTTTTCAATGTCCGTCAACCGCACTGAACTTGTTGCCAAGATCGCCGAGCGCGCCAACATCTCGAAGGTCCACGCTGACGCCGCACTTGCTGCGTTCCAGGATGTCCTGGTCGAGTCCCTGTCCAAGGGTGAGACCGTCAAGGTGACCGGCCTGCTCTCCGTCGAGCGCGTTGAGCGTGCAGCACGCACCGGTCGCAACCCCCGCACCGGCGAAGAGATCAAGATCCCCGCAGGCTTCGGCGTCAAGCTCTCCGCTGGCTCCACCCTGAAGAAGGCTGTCGCCAAGTGAACTCAGCCTTGCGCTGAAAAACACTGAAACTTCGATGCGTTTAATGCCTCGATATTTTCACTCTCGTGTGTGCCCCGGTCCCCCGACCGGGGCACACACGCATCTGGACGTCGGGAACTGAAATAGCTCGCTTGGCAACAGAGCTGGGTGTAAGCTGAAGACGCACAAACTGTACACACAGGCGTGTTCCTTGCGTGGCCTCGTCACCCCATACTGAAGTCGCCACAGCCTCGCCCACGCCTTGCGATCCCAACATCAATGAGGAGTTTCAATGCGGATTGCCATCTTGCCCACGCCCGAAGATATTGCCGTCGTCGCAGCCGATCGCATTCAAAGTCTTCTGGAGCGCAAGCCTTCTGCAGTACTTGGTCTTGCGACGGGCTCGACTCCGCTGCCCCTGTACGATGAGCTAACCAAGCGTTATGAGGCCGGCGAAATTTCTTTTGCGCACACGCAGTCTTTCAACCTTGATGAATACGTTGGCTTGCCCGAAGACCATCCTGAGGGCTACGCAAACTTCATTCACCGTTACCTCGTTGATCGCGTTGATTTCCCCAAGGGCGCCGCGCACGGCCCCAACGTCTGGACCGGTGACAATGATCAGGCCGCGGCTGACTACGACAAGGCAATTCGCGATGCCGGCGGCATTGACCTCCAGATCCTTGGAATCGGTGCAGACGGACACATCGGCTTCAATGAGCCCGGTGGGTCCTTCGCCTCGCGTACTC